>Ga0207952_1000260_pt1 | contig 51249 bp, 51 predicted proteins | sample SubbioR12Aug_8Ca_FD_184831 | JGI IMG/M metagenome (GOLD analysis project Ga0207952, IMG submission 184831) | Serpentinite rock and fluid subsurface biosphere microbial communities from McLaughlin Reserve, California, USA - CR12Aug_8Ca (SPAdes) | ecosystem: Environmental > Terrestrial > Deep...
GGCTGGTTTCTTGCAGCACATCGTAGAGGCTGGAACCGGTTACCGGTTTCAGCAGTACGGCATCGGGGGCGTCGGGTTTTCCATCCATATTCAGGGCACTACGGTCATAGGCGCTACTCATCAGTATCAGGGGGATGTGCTGGCTGGCTAGTAAGGCTCTGATGGCTGCCAGGGTAGCCAGGCCATCCTGGCCGGGCATGTGCCAGTCTATCAGAATGGCACAGTAATCATAGTCAGGGCCTGTCATTTGCGCCAGTTGCTCTCGCACTTTTTGCAGGGCCTGTTCGCCAGAACTGGCGGTATCTGCCTGCCAGCCCCAGGCTTCTATGGTCTTGGCAATATAGCTGCGGCTGGTGGCATTGTCATCCACCACCAGAATTCTACGCGACCTGCCGTTGGCCAGAGGCAAGCTGGCAGGCTGGCTACTTTCTTCTGCCTGCGGCAATGGCGGGGCGGTTTGCATGGGCACGCTGATGATAAATTCCGTGCCTATGCCTTCCTGGCTTTGCACCCGGATATCTCCACCCATCAAATCGACCAGGCGTTTGGAAATGGCCAGCCCCAGGCCGGTGCCACCAAAGCGGCGTGAAGTTGAGGCGTCGGCCTGCTCAAAGGCGCTGAACATGCGGCTGATTTGTTCAGCCGACATGCCTATGCCGGTGTCGCGGATAATAAACTGCACCAGCAAGCTGCCTGCATCCTCGCTGGTCCGGTTGCCCTTCCCACCTTCCCCAGCCTCCGACACCAACTGTACCAGCAGCGATACTTCACCCTGCTCGGTAAACTTGATGGCATTGCCGGTGATATTGATGAGTACCTGCTGCAGGCGCAGGGCGTCACCTATCAGCTCTCTGGGCACGGCAGTGTCTATGCCCATCGACAATTCCAGCTGCTTTTCACCGACATTAACCGACATCAAATTGGCCAGGGCACTGAGTATGTCCTTGAGGTAGAAACGGGTGGGCGACAATTCTATGCGGCCTGCTTCTATCTTGGAAATATCCAGAATATCATTCAAGATACCCAGTAGTGACTGGCCGGACGAACGTATCATCTCCAGATAATTGCGCTGGCTGGCATTGAGTGATGTCTTGCCCAGCAAATAACTCATGCCCAGCACCGCATTCAGGGGCGTGCGGATTTCATGGCTCATATTGGCCAGGAATTCTGACTTGGTACGACTGGCCATTTCAGCCTGGTCACGCGCCGCAATGAGCGAGGCTTCCAGCTGTTGTTGACGGCTAATGTCGATAGCAATCCCCAGAAAGCCGTCAATCTGGTTGGCTTCATCATGCACCGCGCTGATGACCAGGCTCACCGGTATGTGGTTGCCATCCTTGTGTACGAATGTCCATTGCTGTGCCTGCACCTGGCCCAGCCTGGCCTTGGCAGCAAACACTTCAAAGCCTTGAACAGGGTAGCCCAGTTCAGCCGTCAGCAATGCTGCTCTGGCTTGTATTTCAGCGTCAAGATGGATGATATCCGGGGTATGCAGGCCCACCATCTCCGCCTCGGTATAGCCCAGCATGCGTTCTGCGCCATGGCTGAAAAAGCGTATAGTGCCCTGCAAATCGCAAGAGATGATGGCAAATTCACTGGCTGCCGCAAACAGGCTCTGTAGCCTTGCCTGGGCGCGCTGCTCTTGCAACTGTGCCTGCTTGAGCGGGCTGATATCGGTAGAAAACACATAGATCCCATGTACCTCGCCATCACTGACATGCGGCACGTAAGAAGTCAGCAGATAGCGTAGTTGCTTATTCTGGTCTGTCAGTGTGCGTTCAAACAATTGCGGCTCACCCGCCAGTGCAGCTTCAAGGTGACTCAGGCTTTGTTCATACACTGCCTCACCGATGACTTGATGCACAGGCATGCCCTTGATGCTGGTGGCTGCAAAACCAAACCACTGCAGGAAAGCCTCATTGGCAAAACGCATAATCAGTTGCTTGTCACAATAACTGATCATGGCAGGCATATGGTTGATGGTGGCTTGCAGATTGGCCTGGCTATGCGCCAGGTCCTGCAATGCCTGCAGGCGTGCTGCTTCCTTGAGGCGACTTTCATTCATGCTGGTGGACAGCAGCATGGGTGGGATCGCTGTCATCAGTATCGGCAGGTATAGCAAGACGATTTTCCAGTCCTGGAAATCATTTGGTGATGTGATCTGGCCAAAAGAAATCATCAAGCCCAGGCTGCTGATGACAAGCACCAGCAACAAGTGTGATTCTTCATAGCTCAGTTTGGCGGCGGCAAAACTCAGTGCCACCAGTACATAGACAAAAGGGAAGGGCAGATACAACAAGCCCAGCATGACCAGCACCAGTATCGTCAGGGTGAAACGGGTAAAGCGCAACCAGTCGGTGCTCCAGTTTGCCAATGCGTTTGGTCGCATGCCCAGGCGCAGCAAAGGGAAAATCAGGGTTTGCCCAAGTGCGGCACTGACATACCAGCTGGTAAAGGTACGGCCAAAATCAGCATGCCCATCACCCGCCATCAAGGCCGCCACGAAGGTGGCACTGCAGGCACAGGGCAGGAAAAATCCCAGTAAAATCAGCTTGAGTAACTGGCTGCCAGAACGGTCAAAGTCACGCGCCAGGTCACCCTGGCTTATGACATAGCTGACCAGGGCAACCTCCAGCACATTGGCAAAACTGAACATGCATGAGACCGCGACGCTACTGCCGGTCAGCATATTGGCGGCAAAACTCGCGACTGCCACCAGCACCATGATCTGCCCCTGGCGACCGCGCCTTTGCTCGCACATGAAAGCCACTGCCAGCGCATTGGCATACCATATCGTGGCAACAGGATCATCCCCCGGCGTCAGCAAGATGCCTGCCATCGCCAGCACAAAGTACCAGAAGCCAGTCATGACTAAGAGCCTGACGGCAGAGTGTGGCTCCTGCTGTACGCTCATCTGGCGGGTCTCCGGTAAGGGGTGATATGCAAGTTTAGACGATATTCTTATGAGAATTGTAAGGGAATGTGGAGGACTGTGGGGTTTTTGGTATGAGCAACATGATTTGCAGGCGCTGATTGTGGCTGCAGTGAGGCGGCGCCTGCGAACTGGAATTGCGTGCCAAAGACTATATGCACATCCCCCAGACGGTGGCAGAAAACCTGAGCATCCAACATCCATCAGCTTCCCCTGACGCAAAACACAGCATCGCGGGCGTAGGCCTGAAAAATGATTAAAAAATAATTAAAAAAACACAAAATCCCTCGCAAATTGCCAACTACAGATTACAGCTTGCTTGATAAACTTTTTATAAGTCATGTCAAATACTTAAAAGATTGTTAAAAGAATAAATTTGATAAAGCTCATTTCGTTACAATTTAAGCATGTAAATAATGAAATGAATGGGGAGCTTATGAGTAGCCTGGATTTGGTCAATTTCCTGCGTCAAGAAGCGCGCAAGCAAAATGTCAGTGACTCAGAGCTGGCGCGGCGGGCCAAGATCAGCCGCAATGCCTTGCTCAAGATCATGGCGGGAGAAGTCTTGCATCCCACCATACGCACCTTGGCCAGCCTGGCATATGCACTGGACCATAACCCGCATCATCTGGTCAGCCAGTATCTGGCCGGGACTACGGCACCAACGCGCGGGGACTGGTTGCGCAAGAAGAAAAAGGATGCCAGCCGCTTTATCCGCGATGTTAATTATCCCGATGGCGACATGGTGGCCATAGGCCAACAGTTTACCAAGCAATGGGAAATCGCCAATCAGGGTGAGCAGCCCTGGGTAGGGCGCAGACTGGTTTGTCTGGACCAGGTGTCGCTGGTGTACCGCAAATCGGGGGATGACTATATTGCCCTCAATTATTCCCTGACACCGGCCAGCACCGAGATAGCTGTTCCCAGCACCATGCCGGGTCAGTCGGTCTTGCTGGAAATGGATTTCGTCGCACCATCCTCGCCTGCCTGGGTGGTGTCTTACTGGAAGATGGTGGATGAAAACCGGCAACTTTGCTTCCCTGAGCTGGAAGGTCTCAGATGCTGTGTCAGCGTCATCGCAGTATAGGAAGGCCAGGCTGCGATTGCCCGGGCCGTCGTCACAGATAGTCAACAAGAGCAGTCTGGCCATGCGCCAGTTTCATAAAAACCGGTGCAAGCACCGCCAACGGGGAATAGCAAAATGATGCATTATCAAGACCTCACCACCAATCAGCGTTTTTCATTGCTGGCCGTTGCTGTCGCCAGCACAGGGCTGGTCTGGACGGCCACAGAATCACTTTCCAGGCAGTTGTCTGCCAGTCTCTATTTTCAAATATTTGCCTTTCTGGCAGCCATACTCATGCTGGGACTGGGGGCTGCAGGCATGGCCATGGCCAAGTCAGCCTTTGCCGAGCACAAATACGTCAACTATAAGGCCTTGCGTTTTGTCTCCGGCATTCTGATATTTGTGTTTGCCTTCATTGTGAGTATGTCTGCCAGCATTCATAACGTTTACTTCCGCATGACCAGCAATGCCATGCGTGAACAGGAAGTCAATGAAGTATACCGTGATCTGTCGCAAGTCAATGCCGATGCCAATGCCATCATCAGCAAAGCCGTCAACAACCTCAATGCCGAAGTGGAGGCCAGGTTGGCCGACACCATCAGTGAAGCCAAAAATCTCGACCGGCCAGGCACGGGCGTCATCTTTGATCAAAAGAAAAAAGCACTGGAACGCAGCCTGGGTGGCGTCACGCTCAATTTCAATTCAGGCAGGGATGGTGTGAGTGTCCCCAGCAAAAGTGCGATTGATGATTTTGAAGCCAAGGCCAGGGCCATCAAGAACCAGCGCGTCGTTGAAAAACGCACCTATGGCAAAGAAATTACCGATCAGTTGGCCAGCGCAGATTTCCAGCAACTGCTGGCTGACCTGGCACTGATGAAAAAAGATTTCAATCCAGAGCCAGAAAAAAACATCGTCAGCCTGCTCAAGCGTGCCTATGCCATCCGCAATGATCTGGCCAAGCGGGTCAGCTTGCTCAAGTCCGTCATAGGACAAAGCAAGGCTAGCGATATTGCTCCCTATCCCGAAGTACCACCCAGTGTAGAGCTGCATAGTCTGCCTTATTTCTGGGGTGAAGTCTGGGCCGGTAAAGACCGGGCAGAAGGTGGCGTGGTCAGCACCAGCAAGGTGCGCTGGGCGATCTTGTTTGGCGTGGTGTTTGAGCTTGCCTTTGCCGTATTTTTTTACTTCGGTCTGCTTGACCGCCGCGACTATTAATGAAGGATAAGATCATGAATCTGGAAAAAAGCGCACCACCCATCTTCGTCAGCCCGGATGAAACTGCAAGCAAAGAATCGCAGGCCCCCAATGCAGCACAATTGGATAAACGACGCGTTCTCAACCTGCCGCATGACAAACCCCTGATCATGCTGGTAGGGCCTCACAATGTTGGCAAGACGGCGATATTGGGCAGCCTGATTGCCTATAGTACTCACAAACTGGCTGGCAATATCCCAACGCGCCATGCTTTCAGTTGGCTGCCCCTGCCCGACATTTTGCAACATGTGCCGGAAGGCTACAGAAACCAGACTAATCAATTCCTGGAAAAGATTGCGGCCAGTGAAACCTATATAGGGTCTACCAGCGAATATTTTGTCATCAACGCCAAGCAAAATGAAAGACCGCTATTTATTGCCCTGGAGGCACCAGGTGAAGATTATTTCTCCATTGAGCAAGGCTTGTTTTCCCCCTTGTATCTAAGTGACCTGGCTGAACGTTCGCACGATAAAGTGTATTTGTTTGTATTTTCACATGATATGTTTGGCGGCGACCCTAGCAAGATGGCTGCCTATGATAAGGCTGTTTCTGAATTTATTCGTGCAAAAGTCAAGCCTGGTCGTGACCGTTTCTTGCTGCTCTATACCAAGATAAAAAACGACCCTGCTATGCAGACGGGCATGACTGAACTTGAATGTGCAAATAGAGCATTCAGTACCGGCGGAAAATTTCCCGAGACTGCCAGCGCTTATCGTAACTCACCGGTCAAGGGCAAAAAAATCATCCCTTACTGGAGTGGTACCTTCAAGACGGATGTCAAGACCAACACTGAATACCGCGCCCATCCTGCGCATGAATATCCAGCCAGGCTGACCGAGGCCATGCTGACCCTGCTGGTCGGCAGCCCCTGGTGGAAATTCTGGGCTTGAGCTGCCATGCGCAGTGAAACGCAATCCATGCAGGTCGCCGTGTTTGGTGTCACTACTGGGCAGGAATGCTGGCCTGTGTCACTGACTGAATTCGTCCGCTCCTATTATGTGGAGGCCAGTAGCCAGCCACCGGAGATACTGTTCATCGAGGCCACTGCTAGTGGCTGGATGTTCAGCTATGTCAATTATCGCTTCATTGGCAGCGGTGGCCGGGCCAATGCGCACTTTGGCATGTCGATTATCTATCCAGGACTGACGCCTCTCGCCGTCGCTGAGTTGTGGACAATTTTTACCGGCTTGTTTGATTTTCTTGAACAATCAGGAAAAATATTTACACGTACTGACGCACTGTCGGCTGACCAGTCACCGTTATTTCAGTTTTCCATCGCTAATTTCTCGAGCCTCACCGATGAGTGGTTGCCAGCAGTCATGAGCCAGTTGGCCCAGCATGTCAGCAACATCGCGGCCACGATTTACCTGCCAGTTGCATCAGCGATCAGGCCAGGCAATGGCAGCATGTCTGCTTATTTTGATGCGGATGAAGAACTTGGACATTTGCTTGAACCACTCTTGCGCGGTGAAAAAGTCGGCATCGTCAAAGGCATAGGCAAGCGCAACTCGCACAGCCAGCAACTGGAACTGCTCCTGCAACAAACCAGGGACGAAGCAAAAAAATACGTTAACCGCGCATTTGAGGCAGAGGGAGAACTGGAGAGAGTTAAAAAAGAACTGGAAGTGAGCAGCCGCCTCCTGAAAAAAGAAAGGGATGCAAGGAAGATTGATGAGGCACATCTCAACGAACTCGATGCCAGGATAGACGAGCTGCAACACCGTTTAAGAAAGAAAGCAGAAAGCCAGGATAAGTTGCCTGACCCAAGGGAAGATGACAGATTTGAGCGATTGCAGACAAAACCGGGCCGGACAGGCAAGCGCAGCGATAAAAGGAAAATCCCAGGATTTTCCATCAGTGAAAATCTTTCACTGGGTGCCGCCATCCTGCTAGTCGTGACGCTGGTTATTATCGCTTTATTTTTGATGAACAAAGCAAAGATCGGCAGCCAGACATCGTCCGAATATGTGCATTCACCCGCAACACCCCCGGCTCCAGTATCTGCATCAAGGCCCGGCATTTTCGAAGCAGGCGCTGAAGATAATGCCCCCTCCGTCATTGCAGCCTCAATATCAGCCTCATTATCGGCATCGGCCAGTAACAGCGCAGCAGAAGACAACAATATTATCCGCGAATATGATGGCCCCGTTTTTGTTCGTCATGTTGTGCCAGTGAAAAGTAAGGCTAGCATTGAAGACAAAGGCCAGGAAGAAAAAAAAGAGATAACTCAGTTGCAGGTGTCTGAAAAATTTCTCATCTTTCTTGTAAAACAAGAGGCGGGACAGCGTATTGGGATTTTCAATCAAAAAATATATCAGCTGGCGGGAGTGGATAAGGCAGCATTCAAGAAATGCCTGGGTACCGACCCAGCTGATATAGGCACGCAAATCAGCAAGGAAAATGCAGGCAAGTTTCCTGACTTGCTCATAGCACCGAATTTTAGTCAAAAAACAAAAATAATTCTTCGCAGAAAACTGAGTAGTAAAGAAGTGGAATCCTGCGAAAAGCTAAGCTAGCGCACCATACCGGTCTGCGTCTACCCTCCCGGGAGGGCAGCGCTTACTCAGGTCATTTCTCAGGCAATGGTCAGATTTTGCCGTATGCCATCACGCATGGCAGTCGTCAGCACGTCGCGTGCGCGGTACTCACTGCGCTTGTTCGATGGCCGTTCTGACAGCGGGGTATCTTCGCTGTCCATAGGCAGCGAATAATTGCCATTCGGCCGCGCCTGCGCGCCTGCGCTTTGCCACAGGCCATCATATTCTGCCCGTATGGTTTTGCTGAAACGATAGCGCCAGGACTGGTAGATATGGTTCTTCTTGGCGATGCATTCTATGTCTGCACAGTGCAAGGCGCGTGCCAGGCTGCGCAGGGCTTCTATCAGCAACAGGCGCGGCTGTATGCCGTGCAGGCTCTTGGTGCAGGCACGTATGGCAGCACGGGCATCCTGTTTGCAAGACTGCAGGCCGCCAACCCGCAGTATCAGTTGGCGGTCTTTATGATCGAAAGAAAAACTCAGGCATTGCAATAAATGGCCATCCTGGAACAAGCCCAGGCTGAGACCGCCTTCGCGCTTGAAGGCACAACTGCGAAACAGGCTGACACGGTAGTCTTCCTGGTTCTTGCCCCGCAACCTGGCCAGTTCCAGGGGCTTGCCTGCCAGCACTTCGCGGGCGCGTTGCTGGCCCAGTAACTGGGCTGACAAATGGAAGTGATTGCGAAGCAAACGTAAGCGTGATGCACTGCAAATCTGGCGGTCAAAGAAAGGGCGGTGTACCGCATCTAACAAGCTCAGGTCCGCCGGTATGGCCTTGCGCAAGTAAGTCCGGTGCAGATAGTGGTACCAGCGCAGGCTGACGCCAGGCTGCATGCCACTACGCAGCAAGAACAGGCATTTGCTTTTGAGATTGCTGTGCTCATCACCGAGCCGCAATTGCAAAGCCCAGCGCAAACTGTTTATTAAGCCGCCTGAGGCTGACTGTCTTTTGTTCGCTAAGGGCAGCAGCACACGGCCAGCAGCCCATAATCCCCGCCAATTCAAACTCTTCACCATTGCACCATTTGTTTCGTTTTGCAGATACATGTAACTTAATGTATCAGGTGATCAAATATATTGGCAAGTCAAATTTTGCAGGCATATTGTCTACAATTTGTAAGATATTGTACGGAGATGACTTTTTTCTTATGTCCGAAGTGCAAGGATTTTTAATCTGTGGTGCGAAAAAAAAAGCAGAAGTTAGCAGTTTTTTATTGAATTTACATTGCTTTGTAACGCAAAGTATCAGTATTTGGAAGTGATTCAAGGCAAGAGAAATTGTGTTCCGCAGCAAAAACAGCACGCAGTTTCAATGGAAAAAAATAGGGAAAAAATTGGCTGCTAAGTATCAGCGCCTGTCGCCAAGTGCTATGCGGGTGAACATTTCATACGCATGCGCAAATTAAATAAGCCTGGAGTATGATGGGGATGTTATGTATTTTGCATTTTAAAAATGCATTTATGCAATAATATGATTCTTGCTGGCAATATTTCCCATTGTCTGCCAATATCAGGCTGTGCTTGGCAGAATTTGGCATGGTCTGGCGATAGCCTGGCATTCCCTGACAGTACAGGTGAAGGCGCCGTGCTATAAAAATGCTGTTGCGGCTGATTGTGTGTGCTTGTGTGTGACTCATAGCAGTTTTTTTTGCTTCTAACCTCATGACAAGTTTCAAAAAAATCCTCACTGGCGTTTGCATCGCCATGCTGTGTGCCTGTATTTTGTATGGCATCTTCATCTTGCCATATACAAGTTCCACTGCCGACATTATCACCAGCATCATCATGGGAGTGGCGCTATTGATCTTGCACGTCATCGGGATAGAAAAAGAAAAATAGCTGGTATCCAGGTTGTGCCCCCGATTTTGCCGCACTACGCAAATTTATCTCTGACGCCGGGCAATTGCCGATGCGCCATCCGCGCTACATGGCAATATCAATAAACTCCCTCGCACCTGCCATAGACTTCCCATTTCTTGCGCCTTGCAGCTTATACTGAGGGCCTTCTGCAATAAATAGATAAATCATTTATTCAAAATTACGTGCGCTCACGAGCAATCACTACTTCACCATGAACAAAGCCTGGACCTGGTCAGACATCATTGCCGGTTTATCGCTGGCAGGCTTGCTCCTGCCTGAGGCGGTGGCCTATGCCAGCATCGCCAACCTGCCACCGCAGGCAGGCATTGTCGCCGTGTTTGCTGGCCTGGTCTGTTATGGCTTGCTGGGCAGCAGCCGTTTTGCCATCGTTGCGGCAACTTCCTCTTCTGCTGCCGTACTGGCCTCGGCGACTGCTGCCATGTCTAACGGTGATGCGGGTTTGCGCATATTGGTAGCTGCAGGCGTAGTGATAGTGACGGGCCTGTTCTTTATCTGTGCCGGGATGGCAAAGCTGGGCAGCATTTCTGATTTTATTGCCAGGCCGGTGTTGCGTGGTTTTGCCTTTGGTTTATCTGCCGTCATCATCATCAAGCAGTTTGCCCATGTGGTCGGGGTGCATGTACAACATACCGACATGCTGCGCTTCTCTTACGCCTTGCTGGCGCAACTACCAAACTGGAACTGGATATCGCTGGCAGTCGGCGTGGTGGCTTTGATATCCTTGTTTGTGCTGGCACGCCTGCCTTATCTGCCTGCGGGCTTGCTGGTACTGGGAGCAGGAATACTCGTGGGACAGTGGCTGGACCTGGCACAATATGGCGTGGCGCAGGTAGGTATCATTGACCTGCAATTGCTGGCACCCAGCCTGCCAGATCTGAGCTATGTACAGTATTTGCGCATAGGTGAACTCAGTATCGCCATGCTGCTCATTTTGTATGCAGAGTCGTATAGTGCCATCCGCAATTTTGCGATACGCCATGGCGATACTATCGCCCCCAACCGCGATTTGCTGGCGCTAGGGGCGGCCAATCTCTTGTCCGGCCTGTTCCAGGGCATGCCCGTGGGTGCAGGTTTTTCTGCCACTGCTGCCAATGAAAATAATGGTGCACGCAGCAAAGTGGCAGGCTGGGCCGCCGCAGCAGCATTGTTGCTCATCGTGCTGACCCTGCTGCCGGTGATTGCCCTGACACCCGCGCCAGTGCTGGCTGCCATCGTCATCCATGCCGTCAGCCATTCATTGCGGCCATCGGCGTTTTATCCTTACTTCAAATTGCACAGGGACAGGTTCGTCGCTCTGGCTGCCGTGGCTGCCGTGCTCTTGCTCGGCGTGCTGGACGGTTTGCTGGCCGCCATCGGCTTTAGTTTGCTGATGCTCTTGCGCAGGCTGGCCAGCACCAGCATCTCTGTGCTGGGCCGCCTCAACGGTGGCCATGACTTCGTCAGCCTTGTCAATTATCCCGAGGCCAAAACCACACCCGGCGTACTCATCCTGCGACCAGAGAGCGGCCTGTTCTTTGGTAATGCAGAAACTGCCATGAGCCTGGCCAAGCAATACGCCCTCGCCAGCGATGCCAAAGTCATCGTCATGAGCCTGGAAGAATCCCCTGACCTCGACAGCACCACGATAGAAGCCATCACAGATTTTTGCGCCACCCTGCATCTGCAAAAAAAACACCTGATGCTGGCCCGCATGAAATTTTCCAGCCGCATCGTTTTGGAAAGAGCCGAGATCCCCCATCTGCACATAGGCAACTTCAGCGAACTCAGCGTCGATGATGTGGTGACCATGGCGCGGGAAGTGTATGTAACGAAGGAGTAGTTTTGCAGGGTGAGTTATAAGGCCACCTCTGCCTGCAGGCAATTTGCTATCATGCCACGTCAACAAAATCCCGGTGAGTATTATGGATATCCAATTCGATGAAATTGAAGAATTTCAAGATCTGTACCTGAAGCTGGCACAGATAGGTTGTGAAGTTGAATTCGCACCCTTGCGTATTCCAGTTGACGTGCCCATCACTGTAGAGACGCACCGGCAAGCAATCTTGTTTGCCTTGCAGTTGATGCAGAAGCGTTGCGATCAGCTCAAGCAGAGGCTGTATGAAGCATACGACTATCAAGAACGCTTTAAACCAGCTCATCATCAATTAGCTGTCCATGCACATTTGCTGGACGCGCCGCTCGCTATGTCCAGGCAACAGTTTCTTGGTCAGGCTTGCGATCTGGAGCAGCGTCGCCTTGTGCTCAAGAGTCAAGGAAAACAATTTCCACTTTGGGCTTTCTGGTTTGGCGATGATGAAATTCCAAAAAACAGGATAGCACTTGAGTCGCTCTATGGAGATGAACCCAGCTTCACAGGCATTTTTTGTGAGCCAGAACATGGCTTGAATGGCGAGAACGCCAAGATCAATAGTGCCTACTTTGAAACGATAGATTGCTTGTTCAATGGCATGCACGGCGAACAGGATATCTATGCCTGGAACCCGGACTGCGCTGAATACCTGAATCATGACGACCACAGGGCACAACGTTACCTATGGACATTTCACCAGCGTGACAGTGATCGCATAATAGTGATATTGATGGTGTCGGGCGATTAAAGCCAGGTGCAGCCTGTGGTGCTGCTTACCGGCCATCGCTTATAATGAAAAAAACATCGAAAGTATCCATGCAATTCCGTACAATTTTCCTGCTCCCCCTGTTTCTGTTTCCGCTGCTCGGCCATGCACAGGTACCCAAAGAACTGGTGCTCAACAAAGAGCAACTGGCCAAATACGGCCAGTCTTATAAAACTGGCGAAGTGATTTACCTGCGCAAGTTTCTCAATACCTATGTCGGCCATCGTGACGAAGTATCACCCGTCGATGAACGAGCCGCCAAGGTGCTTGACAGCCTGGCGCTGGACAAGAAAATATTGAAAGGAAAATTCATGGTCTATCAATATTCCAATATCATCGGCGGTGGCAAGGGCGTCTCCATCGTCTCGCAAGACCACCCTGAAGTCATCCTCGATTTCTGGGTATATAAAATTGAAGATGGCGCTTACGAAGTGCGCGACCTCCTGATACAGGACGACAAACGCGATATCGACAGCTTCAAGATCACCTATCGCAACTATTTGCATCACAAGACTTTGGCAATGTGAGTGCCAGCTTGATGCATTGCAAAGGCATTCAAGCGACACTGACCCAACAATGATTAATGCAGACACAAATGTAGAAGGAGCATCATGTTCTGGAAAAAAAAGAAAGACCCATCGACAGGCTTGCTCAGCGAACCACGTGAGCAGCATTATATGTTTGCCCACCAATGCGTACGCCAGGTAAGTGCTGATGACCCCCTGCAGTTTTTTTCTGTCATTGCCTCTGAAGAGCAAGAGCCCTATCTGGCCTGGATGTGGAGTGTCTGCGCCAAACACGTCAAACAGCCATCCAGTGAACTCAGTGTGGCCGATGTCAAGGTCACGACTTGCCGTATCCATGAGTATCCAGTCGTGATACTCACCATGCCAGAACCCAGGGCCGCAGCAGAAGCACACTATGTTGCCGTCGTCCTCATGCACGGCGGCAGTGAATTGCCACCAGAAGATGTAGGCGTGCGTTACTTCACACTGGAATGTGGCACCAATATGGATGGTACGCCCAGGACAGTTTTTTGCGAATGGGCTGCCGATGGCAGTCATCTAAATTTTGGTGATGGACCACAGGCAGATGTAGAGGCGTTTATACAGGCCGTTGCGACCAAGCTCACTGTGTAAGAATGCGAACCTCAAGGGGTAACTCCTGCAGATGAGAATAGCCCCTAGTATTCGCAAACATGATTTGGAAGTAAAGAAATTTCAGACTTGATTCTTTTCGCCCATAAAGTGCGGGAACATAGTAATGGATATAGAAGAGCCTTGTAGTAGCTGCGGCACTTCAATGAAGGTCGCTTATAGTCTGCGCTTCTTTAAAGAACCGTCCTGGAGTTGCTCTTATCGTTGTAGTCACTGCGGGAGTGCAATCGAGGTGGATGGCGCCGGACCTCTGGGTAATCCTGTCAGGTCACTGCTGCTTGAAAAGTACGGTAGCGCCACCCTGACTTTCGGCGACAGTGTTTCTGACATTAATTTGGTCAAGTTTATCAAATCTCTTGCAACAGTAGATATCAAGAAAGCGCATTCACTGGCAAGGAAAATTCGCGAACAAGGTGGAATTTGCGGATTTCTCTGTGAAATCAATTGGTTGAAAATTATTGCTGAAAATAATGGGATTGTTGATGTTCAGGTAGGTGAATTGATGCAATGCGTTGATGTGAAAGCTTATACTTTTCTGGATTTTTTTTCCGATTTGGGAACATAGTGTCGTAAGCACTAATCGTATTTACCGGGGCTGGACAAACCATCGGGCAAGTATATTTACCGGCCAGCTTTCGCTCGCACGTTTCTCTTGCATCAACTGCTTATATTCTTCATCGGTGATGAGACAAGGCACGTGCTCAGTGCGGCGTCCATAGCTCACTTCAACTTCGATTACCGGGCGTTCAAGATAAGCCTGCAAACGCGTCGCATCTTCAGCGGGCAAGTATGCCGTCAGCCTGCGGATATCGGCCAGCAGGCATAGTCTGGCATTGGCGGCACTGGATAAGTCATCAAGCAAGTGACTCATGTCCGTCATCGCCGTGACCAGTCTGGAATAAATAAAATCAGCAAATGAAAATGCCTCTATCGTATGCGCGTCTGAGTCATGCCAGATATAGACAACGACGCATTCACCCTCATGCTCTGTCAGGCAAAAGACATCACCAGCACCGGACTGGGCAAAAGGGAAAAAGCTGCGGCCGTTCTGGCTTTGCGGGTGCAACCAGCCCTTGATGGTTTCTGCAATCGCTTCCGCATCCAGCCATTCAAAATCATAGCTGCTGGCCAGCGCGGGCGGTGCCTCCAGCAAGTAGTGTTCCCAGTTGGCTTGCCAGTCTGCCCTGTCTTTGCCATAACGGGTCAGGCCATCGCGATATAGTGCCTGCAAGATAGCCGGCAATTCTATGTGGGCTGCCTGGGCTAATGTGGAAACATCTTCCAATATATTTTTCATGAAGATTATCTCTGCTACTTGATCATAGGGCTTACTCATCGGGCTTACTTTATGAGGCCGAATAACGCATTCATTGCAATCGCGTTGAGATGGAAAATGGTGACCATGTTGTTTGAGACACCTCGTTAGTTGTTGCACCGCTTGCGTACGACTACATTGCACTAATCTCACTTACATGGGCTAACAATCGCCTTCTTCAAATCAGGCTGCTATCAGATCAGGTCGGGACTACTGCACATAATTTATTTCAAACTTACCCCGCGCAAACATAATTCTGAATTCATGCCAAAACAAAATGTATTATTACCAGTAACAATAAAAGAATAACAATCGCCATCCATAGGGTCTCCATCCCAGTCTGTCTGAATCGACAATACACTTGTTACTGCATCATCGCCAGATTCAAGCAGATCATTTGGCTCAATATCTACCGCACGCGTCCACCCTCGTCCTTTTACTAAAATCTCTTGGCCGCAACTCAAAGTTACATTTCTCTCATCTCCGTCACAGATGTACCATATGCAACATCTAGCCACATCTTCATGGAAAATTCTATGCTGAACTGTTGCAGATATTAGTTCGCCTGTTTTTTCACAACGTGAATTCAATTCAAAACCTGGGTAAATACTATCGGTTTCCCAGATCTCCCCTTTCTTACCCTGGAAATATTGCTGATTCCCACAACCACCAATGCTAAATAAACCTTCTTTGTCCGACGAGGCAGTGGCATCAAATACTTTCTCAATATTCAGATCAACGCCATCATGTACCCAAACCGCAACGTGACCAACGCTGTAACTATGCGTATCAGCCAACTCCAGGCAATATAGTTTCTTCTTCCTGCCAGTTTGGTTTACACCCAATACAGTCAACTCTCTATTCTGAAGAACATCCGCTTGGTTCTGATTCTCTATATATCTTGGTCGATTATTAAATGACAGAATTTTTTCGCCTGATGTTAAGTCCGACATTCTCATCCAGCCTTTTCCGGGCACAAAGACCGGTAAAGCAGATGCTGCCTCCAAAGTTAAAATATCAGGATTCACATCACCGTAATAACCCTGGCAATATAACAGCCAGGTAGGTACATTCTCCCTGGTTTTTATATTCACAATTTTGTTTTCTCTAAGTTCTCCAGTTAATTCGCAACAAGCCAAAACAATGTCCCCCACCTGCGCACGGCAAAGTTTAATCGTCCCTCCATTTATCGCAACCAAGCTTGCTTCGCCACAAATCCAAGCCCCGTCATCGCTCCTTTGTTGATGGGCGTCTAGCTGCCTTACATCGGTTGACGTTATCAATTTTTGTTGGCTGGGGTTGTTCATTTCATTCTCATTTGTTCAGTAACTCGCCAGGCTGCTTGATAGTCACTACTGCTTTAATATGCCGGGTAAAGACGTCATCATACGCACGTCGAAATGGATAAGTGGTGACTGTGGAGCTTGCTCTTAATCTTTCGTTATTTGCGACGCCGCATGCGTACGATTACGTTACACTAATCGCACCTATGTGCTAATCGTACCTGCGCGGATTCGCAGCGAGTCGAATCAAATGTGATAAAAGGCAATTTTGTATTGGTCAATCCCTTCTAATTTATCCTGAGAAAATTTTTCATTTATTAATGTTGGCGAAGTTTCTTCGTCTGTAAACATCATTAAAAAAATAGCCGGGTCTTCATGTTCATCGCATATAAAGTATCTATATTGGTAACCCTGGTATGCGCCAAAAACAAAAGCATTGTCAGGCAATTCCATACCTTCATTGACGAGGTGTCGTTCCAGTTCATGTTTTAAATTGCAAACTCGTGGATAAGTAAAATCAGAATCTCTTGCATAAAGCCCTGCGCCTTTTCCACATTGAAGCATGAAATCTTTATACGCCTTTGGCAGGTGACTTACCTTTTGTACCAGGCACATTTCATCGAGTTCACGTTCAGTTATGCCTTTGATTGGGATTTCAAAATCCAAACCTGCTTGAACAATGGCCTGGATATAGTTAACGGTGTTCATTTGGTTTTTTTATTCGCAGTAAAGTATCTACCCGAACTTTTGATGAGTTCGGGAAAATTAGACCACAGCAGTTGGTTCAGAAGTATCAACCACTTACTTGGGCCAATCTGTGTCCCTTGCTTGTTCCTTTAAATATCAGATCGCTCTTTTGTGGACTCCAGATCGCACCTCTCCTGTTTGGAAATTTTTTTTGCCGAGTAGTAAAAATAAAGGGAAAAAACGATGAATAAGGCAGATTGAGTAAATTTTTCCAACACGCCAAAAATCCCAGCATTGATTACTGAAACCAAGGCAATTACAAATAAATCTTTAGATCGAACTCTTAATTTCATTTTTTACCTTAAGAAATTACCTATAGCTACATTTGCTCATTGCACAAGTACATGCTCACCCCGGCATCCCCAAATACAACTCCTCTACCTTGGCCCGGGCCCAAGGCGTCTTGCGTAAAAACTTCAAACTGGATTTGATGCTGGGGTCGATCTTGAAGCAGTTGATGTCTATCATCTGTCCCATTTGCTCCCAGCCATAATAAGCGACGAGTTGTTCGAGGATTTTTTCGAGGGTGATGCCGTTGAGGCTGCGGGGGGCTGGTGTGTTCATGCTGGTGCTCTCGTTGGTGCTCATATCGGTGATCTTGCTCAGATTCACGTTGGTTCTTCGGTGATACGGATGATATCACCGGGGCTGCGCGGGTGGGTATCAGGTGGCGCGGTACCAGCGCAGGCTGTAGGGCAATTGCCATGCTGGTACGCGGCCAGGGGCCTGGCGGTCGATCAGGAGCCAGGCTGAGGTGATCAGCATGAAGGGGAAATGGGCCAGGCCAGCGGCGGTGGCGGCCAGCATCCAGGCCCAGCAGGTGCCGCCGCACCAGAAGGCGGCTTGCAGGCCATAGCGCAGGCTGTCGCGCTCGGCTTGCCAGCCAAAGGCGGCGAGGCGGGGGCGGCTGTGGCAGCGGTTCAGGCAATATTGTTTGGCGGGGCTGATTTGCCATAGCAGGGCAAGCGCCAGCAACATGGCAAAGCACCAGCGCATGTCGCCTGTGGCCAGGCGCAACACCAATGAGGCCAGCATGATGAATGCACCTGCCAGGCTCCATATCAGTAAGTAAGCGATGGCAAACAGCAGCAATGCGCGCGGACGGCGGCGTGCCAGGCTGCGTTGCCACAGGTAGCTTACTTCTTGCGCGAGCAGGGGTGACATCATGGCAAACAGCATCAGCAGCCAGTTGGCCATCATGGCGGGCTTTGAACTGGTGTGCCAGACAAAGATCAGTCGATCGCCGATATTGGCGAGATAAGCCAGGTCTATGTTGGCGAGGCTGCCGCAATACTCCGGCAGGCCCAGGCCAAATTGCAGCGCAGCCAAACCCAGCCAGCCCGCCAGGCTGATCAACAGCAGGGGGCGGGGACAGCTGAGCAGGGCCGCGCGCAAGATGGCGAACAACATGGCTAGCAAGCTTTTGCAGTTGGCTACAGGCTTTCGCGGAATACGCTGACCCGTTCTACCGTGATGTCGTGCTCAGGCTTGACGGTATTGCGCGCTACGAATTGCACTTGCAGCGTATCGCTGAGCTGGCTTTCATCGAGTTGCAGGTTATCGACGATGCTGGTGATTTCAAACACCTGGGTGATGCCTGCACCACCATGTGCGCTGTCAGTCTTGCTGGCGTCGGACACGCCAAACAGTGACAGCACACCGACCTTGTTTTCAGGGTGGTCTTTCGGGTCGTCACCATTGGGCACGTTCACATACACATAGAAGACGGCAGCATCATTTTTGCCGCGTATGTTTTCGAGGTTTAAAAAGACGCGGTCTGGCTCTTTGGGCGTGGTGCTAAGCAGTCTGACGCTCTCAAAGCTGTTATTGACCTTGTCAGCGCTGGCTGCATCCAGTGTCACCCTTGTGTGTGAAACGCCACCTGCCAGTTTGATGGTGCTGGCATTGGCCCCCAATAATTCTGTCGCCACCTGGCCTCCTGCGGATTTGTTTTCCAGAAAATTCACCATAGGCGCATCGCTCAGGAGACGCAAGCCTGTCAGCCTGACTTTTTTGCGCGTGCTGCCTGCCAGCGGGTCGCTGGTGTCCTGGTAAGTGTAGTTCAACGGTGCTGCCTTGGTATCAAGCATTTGTGTGGCGGTGAAAGTGATGCCTTCGCCATCAGGGTCAGGCACGATGAACTTGCGGTCAGCCGGGCCCATGAGCCAACTGGGATCGGTGGGGTCCAGGTTTTGTGGATCGCGCTTGCGCCAGACTTCCCACAGGCGGTCTATATTGGCATGGTGCAGCCAGAATATGGGGTCAAGCGCTGCGGTGGCGGGGATGGACATCAGGCCATAGGTAGTTCTGTCATCTGGATGTCTTTCATCTTCCAGACCGCCCACCAGGCCATGCACTGTATTGTGCGGGTCAGATTCGAGATGGCCGTTAACACCTCTGCCATGATTGAATTTGGTGTCTGGCCCGCCAAACCCTGAGTTGCCACCACTATCGCCACCGATAAAGGCATGGTCTTTCAAGGCATTCAGCGAGACGTCTTCAGGCTCGATGATGAAGATGCCGTGGCCATCACCATAGCGAGCTTCGACAAACAGGTGATTGGGCGAACCATCCGGCATGGTCTTTTGCAGGAAAGCCGGTGGCACAGAGCGTGAATCAGGATCAAAATAATTCCAGTAAGGCAGCGCCCAGTCAGCCGGGCCACCAAGCTCAACCACGGCACTGCGCACGATGGCTTCAAAAGATGCCAGATAACCACGGTGCCAGGGCAGGAAATACCAGCTTTGATGCTGGCACTGGTCCCAGAACCTGGCCCTGTCGCTATCTGAAGGCAAGGCCTCGCCACTGCTGTAATAGCCATGGGCCGACCAGAGTACTTCATTAAAGCCATGCATGGCCGCCAGAAACCGCCAGCTGGTGCGCGATGCCAACGGCCTTTCCTGCAGCTTGCCCACCGCCTTTGCATACCAGACCAGCGTGTCGCTCCAGTCAGAACCCAGTTTTGATACGTCCTTGCGTTCAAATGTCATACATCCTCCTTGAGATGATCGGGCATGCAAAAATTGCTATAAAATATTGCAACATTACCCACCTGTTGTCAATTGTTTATTTATGACATGATCTTGTCGCAGGGCAAGGACGGAGAGAGGAAACTCCGTAGAGGAAAGGGATCAGGAGTCAGGAAGAATGCAGGCCAGGCAAAATCATGCCGCAATAAGAGACAGAGTAAGAGTAAGAGATGAGCAGCTACCTGCTCAGATGGCGCAGACGGCGCTGTTCATCTCTTGTTGCGGCTGGCTTTCATACATCGCCTTGCCAAGCACGACGGGCGTGCTGGCGGGCTGCGCGATGCCATTTTTGATCGCGACAATTTCTGCCATGATGGACAGGGCAATTTCTGCCGGAGTCTTGCTGCCTATGTATAGACCGGCTGGGCCATGCAGGGCTTGCAAGGCAGATTCAGGGATATCAAAATGGATGTGCAGGCGTTCGCGTCTTTGCTGGCTGTTGCGGCGTGAACCGATTGCGCCTACATAGAAGGCATTTGATTGCAAGGCGTCGATGAGGGCCAGGTCATCGAGTTTGGGGTCATGCGTGAGGGCGATGACGGCGGTGCGGCTGTCGGGTTGCAGGCGCAGTATCAGGTCGTCCGGCATTTCTTCGCTAACGACTACTCCCGGCAATTGCCAGCTGGCGCGGTATTCTTCACGCGGGTCGCAGACGATGACGGCAAAACCCAGGCTGAGTGCAAACTGGCACAGGTAACGCGAGAGGTCACTGGCACCGATGACGATGATGCGGGCTTGCGGGCCAAGGTAAGTGATGAGCTTGTGCTCATCCAGCCTTGGCAAGCCGTCGTACTTGCCTGCCTGCAGTTGGGCATGGCCGGTCTGCAAATTCAGTGTGCGTTCCACGCTGCGGCGTTGTTCGCAAGCGAGCAGCAATTCATCCAGACGGCTATGGGCCGATACAGGCTCCAACACCAGCTCTACCGTGCCGCCGCAGGGCAGGCCAAAGCGGTGCGCCTGGTCGGCGGAGATGCCATAGCGCAGCACCAGCGGCAGGTTGCCTGCGCAGACAGCATGCACGCCTTCTTCCCGGATGCGGTGGATAAGATCATCTTCTATGCAACCACCCGATACCGAGCCCACGGTTTCACCGCGACCATTGATCGCCATCAGCGACCCCGGCGGGCGTGGTGAAGAACCCCAGGTGCGTGCCACCGTGACGAGCATGACTTGCAAGCCCTGCGCATGCCAGGCCAGGGCAGTACGCAAGACCAGGGTATCGAGATTTTCCATTACTTTTTTCCTTAGCTGATTTGAGCTTAGCTGACCTTGAATGGCAGTTCGCGCCAGCGCTTGCCACCCGCCCTGGCAACGGCATTGGCAAATGCAGGTGCCAGCGCTGGCAGGCCAGGTTCACCCATGCCGGTAGGTGCATCTGCGCTAGGCACGATGTGCACTGCAACTTGTGGCATGTCGGTAATGCGTGGCACCACAAAGTCACTGAAGTTGCTTTGCTCGACCACACCATCCTTGAGTGTAATGGCCGCGCCCGGCAGGCACATTGACAAGCCCATCAGTGCCGCACCCTGTACCTGTGCTTCCACGGTTTTGGGATTGACCGCCAGATTGCAATGCACGCCAGCCGTTACCTTATGCAATTTGGGCTGGCCATTTTTGATGGACGCTTCCACCACATAGGCAACGATGGACGAGAAGGATTCATGCACTGCCACTCCATAGGCACCCCCTGCAGGCAGTTTCTTTTTGCCGTAACCTGATTTTTCTACCGCCAGTTCCAGGGCGGCCTTATGACGTGGATGTTTGTCACCCATGAGTTTCAGTCTATAGGCTACCGGGTCTTGCTTGGTGGTTTCGGCAATTTCATCGAGCAGGGTTTCCATGACGAAGGCGGTATGGGTAGAGCCCACGCTGCGCCACCACAAGACCGGCACATTGATTTTCGGGTGATGGACAGACAGGCGCATAGGTATGTCATATGGCTCTTTCATGCCCTCCACGGCGGTTGCATCGACACCATTCTTGACCATCATGCCTTCGAATGGTGTGCCACCGACGATGGACTGGCCGACGATGACATGGTCCCAGCCGAGGATATTGCCCTGCGCATCAAAACCAATATCTGCCCTGTGCACATGCATGGGGCGATAGTAACCGCCCTTGACATCATCTTCACGGCTCCACAGCGTACGCACTGGCGCATCCAGACCAGCGGCGACTGCTGCCTTGGCGACATGGCAGGCTTCCACCACATAATCGCTGCTAGGAATGGCACGACGACCAAAACCGCCACCGGCCATCTGGGTGTGGACCGCGATGTTTTCTGGTTTCAAGCCCAGCGCGGCGGATGCGGCAAAGCCATCCAGACCAGGCATTTGTGTGCCTACCCACAATTCTGCCTTGTCGCCTTTGATGGAGACGGTGCAGTTCAAAGGCTCCATTGGCGTATGGGCCAGGTAAGGGAAGCTGAACTCTGCATTCAGTTTGTGCGGCGCGGTGGCGATTTTTGATACATCGTCGTTGTACTTCAATGCGCCTTGCTGCTTGGCCAATTCTTTATAACTGGCCAGTTGTTTTACGCTATCGACTTTTTCTACGCTGCCCAGATCCCATTCCAGCTTCAGCACATCGCGCCCCTGCTTTGCTGGCCAGTAGCCAGTCGCAATAATGGCTACGCCTTCGCCGCCGCGATCTACCGGCACGCGTACCACGGCCTTGACACCCTTGATGGCTTTGGCAGCCGTATCATCGACAGACTTGAGTTTGGCACCAAATACTGGCGGACGTGCGACAACAGCCGTCAGCATGCCAGGCAAGTGCATATCAATCCCAAAATCCTGGGTGCCAGTTGATTTGGCTTTGGCATCAAGGCGGCCTGTGGGTTTGCCGATCAGGCGGAAGCTTTTTGGATCTTTCAACACGACTTTTTCTGGCACCGGCAATTTCATGGCAGCTTCAGCCAGTTCGCCATATGTCAGTTTTTTGCCGCCTGGCCCAACGACCACGCCTTTTTCTGTGCGCAGGCCAGAGGCATCAACACCCCATTGCGTCGCCGCAGCCTGTACCAGCATGGCACGGGTGCGCGCACCCAGCTCGCGGTACTGTGTATAAGAATGGGCGATGGAATTCGAGCCACCCGTCAAATGCATGCCATATGCCGGATCGACATAGGCAGGGTGGTTATTCCCATTAGCATACTTGACCTTGGACCAGTCGGCATCGAGCTCTTCTGCCAGTATCAGCGGCAAGGCGGTTTGCACACCCTGGCCAAATTCCAGGCGGTTGATCGTCACTGTGACCGTGCCATCCTTGGCGATCTGGACAAAGGCACCCGGTTGCTCGGTCGGTTTCAAACCTGCGGGTGCCTTGGCTGCGGCGTCCTGGCCTATTGCCAGCATGGGGTAGCAACCCAGGGCAAAGCCGCTGGCAGTTGCCATCTTCAAGAAGCTGCGGCGGCTCAGGCCACCTGTACTAGTTTCGGGGCTGGTGGATTGCAACAGGGATTGCAAATGGCGTGGCAGTTCATTCAAACGGGCTTCAAAATGCATGGTGGTTCTCCTGATCAGGCCAAGGTGGATGCGGCGTCGTGGATAGCAGCGCGGATGCGTACATAGGTACCACAGCGGCAGATATTGCCTGCCATGGCACTGTCGATGTCGGCGTCACTGGGCTTCTTGTTGGTTTTGAGCAGGGCAGTGGCGCTCATGATCTGACCGCTCTGGCAGTAACCACATTGGGCCACGTCATGCTTGACCCAGGCAGCCTGCACGGCCTTGCCCACCTTGTCCTGGCTCATGGCTTCGATGGTGGTAATTTTTTGGCCAGCAACGGCAGAGATGGGCGTCACGCAAGAGCGTATGGCCTGGCCGTTCAAATGCACGGTGCAGGCACCGCACAAGGCGGCACCGCAGCCAAACTTGGTGCCGGTCAGGCCCAGCGTATCGCGCAGGGCCCACAGCACAGGCGTGTCGGGGGCGACATCGACGCTGGTATTCTTGCCATTAATAGTTGAGTTGATCATGAAAACCTCCAATATGGGGTGACGATATGTGGTTGATGCCGGCGGGGTGCCGGGTTGGTGCCAGGTTAATGGCGGCGGCCACACCCTGGTTCAGGTAGCCACTGCAATACGCTAATTGACGGCTATTGTCTGCTCTTCAGGCAATAAAGCGTTTGCCTGATCCGACGTATTTCTTGCCTATTTCGATGAATGCCCGGCAGAAATAGAAATTTCCACCCTGAAAATGGTAGGCTAACGATAGTTCAAAAACCTACAGTTCAAAAAACCTAGCGTCGTATCATGCAGACCTCACACCAGACCGCCGCCTATCCATCATCCAGCCCATCCCTGGCTGAAATGGTCGGCAACATCATTCAGGCAGACGGCGACTGCATCACTCAGGTACCAGGCTTGATCATGGTCAGGCGCAGCAAGGTCACCGACCCCATGCCCTGCTTCTATGGCCTGGGCTTGGGCGTGACGGTGCAGGGCAGCAAGCGCGTGAACCTGGGGGAAGAGGTATTTGACTATGTACCAGGACAATCCCTGGTCACCTCGGTCGATTTGCCGGTAGTGTCTTATGTGACCGGTGCCAGCAGCGCGCAGCCATTCCTGGGCATGTACCTGATGCTTGATGCTCTGGCCATCACTCAGTGCGCCGCCGGCATGACATTCGCTGCGCCGCTAAAGGCGACAACATCGCTGGCGATGTCTGTCGTGACCATGGAGGAGGGTTTGCTGGACGCCATTACCCGCCTGGTGCGCCTGCTCGATGAACCGCAGCTCGTACCCATGCTGGCCCCTCTGATACAGCAAGAGATCATCGTCCGCCTGCTCAATGGCGAACACGGCCCGGTCTTGCGCCATCTGGTCACCGCTGGCTCACCGGGCCAGCAAATTGCCCGCGTCATCGCCTGGCTCAAGCAGAATTACACTGAGGATGTTGCCATTGATGAGCTGGCCAGCAAGGCCCACATGAGCGCGTCTACTTTCCGGCTGCATTTCCGCACGGTAGCAGGCATGAGCCCCCTGCAATATTTAAAGCACCTGCGGCTGCAAAACGCCAGGCAAATCATGCTCATTGAAGACATCGACGCCAGCAGCGCTGCCATACGGGTAGGTTATGAAAGCGCGTCCCAGTTCAGCCGTGAATACACGCGGCTGTTTGGCGAACCACCCTTGCGGGATATCAGGCGTATGCGGCTGGCGATGTGAGGGCACAATTCAGATGGACGAAGCCCACAAGCTTGAATATGACAAACTGTTAATTGGAAATTTCATATCACTTGCAGGGTAAATGCTTGCCAGCCATGTTGCTGTCATTGTTACTATCACTTCGGCTATCACTGCTGCCCTGATTACGATAAACTATCAGTCACTACCATACATAAAATGTTGGAGAGTGAAAAATGAATCCTGATCAAGCATTGCAAGGTTTTCGTCTCGTCGGCGCTGGCACGACTTTTCAGTCGCGTGATATGTGCGACATGATTGCTGAATCCCAGCTTTTTTCCGACCTGGACTGGAAAGACATCGAAGCCCTGGCGGCCTATCTGCAATGCTATGAAGTCTCGGCAGGTACGACCATTTTCAGGGAAGGCGAATCGGGTTCCTACATGGGCTTCCTGGTCAAGGGCGAAATCGGGATTGTCAAAACTGACCTTGACGGCACGCCGCACCGCATTGTATCGGTAGGCCATGGCAAGACCATAGGCGAGATGTCCATCATCGATGGTGAAAAGCGTTCAGCTACCTGCATCGCCTCACAAAACTGTACACTGCTGTTGCTGACCAGGAACAATTACCAGCGTATCATCCGCGAAAAGCCAGCACTGGCAGTACAAATCCTGGCCAGGTTGGCCAAACTCATGAGCCAGCGCCTGCGCAGCGTGAGCGGGCAACTGGTCGAGTTTTTGTAAATGGAGAGTGGGTTTGCTTACAGGTCTGGCTGAGGCGGTACTATGGCCTGTTGCAGCGGTAACCAGGACGTCGGCGCCAGGATGCGATAGCTTTTGACATGCCCTTCGTGCTCGACCATGATAATTTGCGCTGTGTCAGTGCCCGGCGCTGAAAAGTTCATGACCTGGCCACTCCTGGCTGGTAGCAACAGGAGCAATTGATCTACCAGCAGGCCTAGCAGGGTGTTGTTGAGTTTCACGATCAGGATACGGTTTTCTCTGCTTGCCGTTGTTGGCATCCCTGTGTTGAGTGCCTGTAAGTCCCATAAAGGCAGTGACTGGTTTTTCCAGTTGAGGCTTCCTATTTGTGCCGGGCTTGTGGTGCTAATGCGGTCTATGTCTGCAGGCACCTCGATGATCGCCTCCAGCCAGTGCAAGGCAATGGCAAAGGGGTTTCCAGCCTGGATAACGACAAAGGTTTCACTGGAGAGTTTTGTGTTCTTTTTCTGCGTTTCGTCGATCACACTTAAAGAACTCATTGGACAGCTTGCTACCAGTGCCGCGCCATCGACCAGAAAAATCGGCTGTTCATCGACCTCATTGCAGATGCCCGTCAATAGGGAATTGACAGGATAACCAGCACTCGCAGGCGTTTGAATTTTATCTGCGTAGACGCGCTTGATTGCCTGGATTTCATCCACAGGCAAGCCTACGCATTGCCCATTGTTGCTGACGATGACCAGCAGTTTAGCAAGTGTCACTGTCGTTCCGGGTGGATTAATTTCCAGTGTCTCCAGCGTGGCCAGCACAGGTACATCTCTTTCGCGCCACTTCGCCATGCCCAGCCAGTCGCTGTCCGAGCCCAGGATGTTTTGTACATGCGGCATGGGCACGACGGCGGCAACGCTGCTGGCGTCTATCGCGATTATCCTGTTCTGCAATTCAAAAAATGCATAGGAATCTGCGGTGCCATCACGGTGTTTGGCATCTTCGATTTCAAGGTCTTTATTATTGCCTGACTCTATACCGATGGACGATGCTACCCAGGTATTGCTCAGTGCAATCAAGGCAGGTACATCGAGCAGGCCACACGCGGTTTCTGGATGATCTTCTGGATCAGAATTGCCCAATTTCTTTGGCACTAACACCGAGCTGTGGAATAGCTCATGCTCATCTACATGATGAACATGCTGCTGAATGGCCGTGCTCTTTATTTTTTGCAATCCGTGAACAGCATGTATGCCTATCGCCAAGGTATTGCCAGCGTGGTTCAGGATCAGCACCTGCGAGAATGCTTGTTGAACATCTCCCGGCCAGGGCAGCCAGCGGCGCAAGTCTATGAGCGGAATCGCCTCATGACCGAAAATGAACAAGCCTTCAATGGCATGATCCCGTCGCGGCAAGACTTGAAGATTCTCTTGTCGCGGAACCGCTTGCACCACATTGTCCAGGCGCACGCCAAATTGCAGGCCGTTGAGTTCACAAAAGACAAAACTGAAATACGAGTCAGGCTCAACACTCAGGGGTGGCATTGCTAAACTCGCTCGGCAGTCTGGTTAAGCTGATTGAGAATGTTGGAGACATTTCTTGTTGCCGTCACTTGTTCGCTTGTCGCTGAATGAATAATTTCAATAGAGCTGGCAGTGTCACGCATGGATGTCATGATCTTCACAAATGAGTCGCTGACTTGTTCTGACAGACGACTACCCTCATCAACCCTGCCTACCGTCTGGGTAATCAGGTTCGCGATTTCTCTCGCTGCCAGGGTCGATTTTTCAGCCAGTTTTCGCACTTCGTCCGCGACAACAGAGAAACCCAGGCCCTGTTCGCCTGCTCGGGCAGCCTCAATGGCAGCATTAAATGCCAGCAGATTTGTCTGACGGGCAATGTCGGCAATGGTGTTGATAATTTCGTTAATGTCTTTTGACGATTGCTGTATGGCCTTGATGGCGTCTTGAGAACGCTTCAATATGTTCATCCCGTCTTCTGCTCTTTCCTGCGTTTTTTCAGCCAGGTCAGTCGATTGTTCAGTGCTGTTCGAGATACTGTCGATGGACGCAGAAAGCTCGTCGAGGATCTTTGCAATGCCATCGACTTTTTCTGAGACTTCTTTTTCGCGATAGACTTGCTCGGTGATATCGACTGCGTACTTGACGACTTTGTAAGGCTTTCTGTCCAGATCGAGTATAGGATTATAGGTCGCCTGTATCCATACATCAGCATCGTGTTTGCCTACACGTTTGAAACGGCCACTCTTGTACTGACCGTCGGAAAGATCTGCCCAGAAATTGCGGTAAGCGGCAGATTTGACAAGATCTGGCTCACAAAACATCTTGTGATGCTGATCAACAATTTCTGTGCTGGTATAGCCCATCACACGCAAGAAATTATTATTCGCGTTCAAGACATTGCCCTGCATATCAAACTCAATGACAGCTTGTGAACGGTCTATCGCGCTGAGCATCCCCTCGACTTCTGTCTGGTGGGCCCGCAATGCCGTGATATCCGTCGCGAATTTAACCACTTTATAGGGTTTTCCCTCCGGGTCAAACACCGGATTGTAGGAAGCCTGTATCCATACATCACGACCTTTTGCATCGACACGCCGATAGACGCCAGCATCAAATTCGCCGCGTCCCAGGCGTTCCCAGAAAGAGAGGTATTCGGGCGAACCTGCTTCTTGACGTGTACAAAACATCCGGTGATGTTGTCCATTCACGTCATCAATGCCGTAGCCAAAAATGCTCAGGAAATTGTGATTGGCCGTGATGACTTTGCCATCAAGTGAAAACTCAATGACGGCCTGTACCCGGTCTATGGCATCGATTTTCCCCTGGTACTCTGCATTCTTCAACTTGGATTCAGTAATGTCGGTGGCAAATTTGACTATCCTGCTTGGCTTGCCATCTTCTCCAAGCACGGGATTGTATGAGGCATTTAACCAGACGGGTCGTTGCTCTTTGTCATAGCGCTTGAATTCACCGGAGTAAGTTAGCCCGTCGCCAAGCTCACTCCAGAAGCTCGCATACTCAATGCTGTTGGCATAGGCAGCGTCGCAAAAAATACGATGATGCTGGCCCTCGATTTCATCAAGCGTATATCCCATGGCCTTGAGGAACAGCTCGTTTGCGTACAGGATATTTCCATCCAGATCAAACTCAATGATCGCCTGAATTCGACTCAGGGCGTCAACCAGGGCAGTTTGATGTGCAGAATTTAATGTATTCATCGCAATTCGACCCCTTATCTTTAAAGTTAAGCGATCATACTGCGAGTTTCCATGAGGAAATTATTTCAATCATTAATCATTGTTGCAGATCACCGTGAAGCAACATTGATTAACAATAGAAGGTTTTGCAGGACAAGGCAAAAAAACCTGCATTTCTCAAAACCTACTCCTGCTGCTCCAGCCAATAGCGATTCATATCCTTGAAATCCCATTTTGAGGCGTTTTCATGGCCGGCAATTTTGTCCTGTGTTGACGGATGCGACAGATCAATCAATTCGGGTTGGATGTAAGTCATTGATTTTGAAGAAAAAAACAATCTTACCTTGGGAGTGAGTAAAGACTTGTGCGCTTGTTGTTCGACGACGATGCCAAGACGCCCTGATGTCATTCGTACCAAGGTGCCAATCGGGTAAATGCCTATACTTTTGACAAAGGCTTGAAACACCTTTTCATCCAGATGACCATTGCACCATTCTGCCATTCTGCGCAAGGATTCTGCAGGGCACCAACCGCTCTTGTAGGCACGGTCCGAGGTAATCGCATCGTAGATGTCGCATATGGCACCCATACGGGTATATAAGCTGATCTGGTCGCCTTTTAGTCCGTGCGGATACCCGGTGCCGTCGATTTTTTCATGATGATGCAGACAAACTTCGAGAACGGTTTCATTGGTGATGCCAGCCTGAAGCAGAATCTGATGACCAGACTGCGGGTGAAGTTTCATGGCGACAAATTCTTCGTCAGTCAAACGCCCTGGTTTGTTCAAAATTGATTGATCCACCGCCATTTTGCCGATGTCATGCATCAGTCCTGCCATGCCAGCGTCACGGGTTTGCTCTTTGCTTAGCCCAAGCTGTTTCGCAAGGGCCACCATCAGGGCGCACACCGCCACCGAATGCATATACGTATAATCGTCAGTCGATTTGAGCCGCGCCAGACCAATCAGTGCATTTGGATTGCGCATGATAGAAAGGGAAATTTCTTCGACGAGGCTTTTGGCTTCAGAGACATCGACCGCCTTTCCCATGCGGGCCTCATTGAACATGGCAAAGACAGCCTCTCTTGATCGACTGACTATACGACTTGCGCGCCCAAACTCCTCCTGCAACGTGGCAGGCTTGATTTTTTGATCGTCGCCAGAAACAGCCGCCTGCGGCGCTGCTGCCGAAGGACTAGCGTCCGCACCTTTGTTTTTATATAAATGTCCTGCCTCGTCGATATCCCTGCCTTTGCTGGTATCTATCCAAGCCTCTTTGATGCCGCTTTCAACGATTTTTTTCAGGTCATCGTCGCTTGACAGAGTAAATGACTTTTGCCAAAAAGGGGTATCCATCCAGGAACCACAAAGTTCGTGGACATGCATACCAGGGCGCAGCTGAGTGGTGCTGATTTTTTTTAGCATGGTGGTAGAACCTAAGTACTTTACAAGCCTGTCTCGACAAACTCCAAGCTTGGATCGAGCAAGCTTTTGACTCGTTACAAATGAGTGTAACCGCAAAGACTAGCAAGGCGCAATAAAGGTGGAAAATCATATTCAATGGCCTGTCGCTTTTGGCATGACATCGATTTTAGCGATAATGATTTGTATTTCCATTGTTACGGCGACAGCTCCAATGGATGATTTGATCATGGGAAAAAAACAGCATGCTCTCTGGCAGTACCTACCATCATAAAACTCGCCAAATTGATGAACCAGCGCTGCTTACGTGGGCAACTGTTGGTGTTCTTGTGAGTGGGTGCGGGTTCTCTTCTCTATGCAAATGCACTGAGATGACAAAAAGGGATAGCAGTAGGACGCATGGTCATGCGCCGCATGTACGTGACGTTTACTGTATAGATATTTTTCCGCGGTATGCGGTGATCCATGCGGTGCATTGCAATGCACCCTACCTCACTCCAGGCGTAAAAAATATTGCTGCCTGCATTTAACAATGAAACATCGCTTTACACTGACACCTTTTCCCAAGCCTTATCCTTAAACCCGTCATGCCGGACTTGATCCGGCATCCAGCGACTTTGTTTGCGCACTGCTATGCGTTTTACTTCAAATAACACATGCTGCTTAAAGCATACCTGTCTGCGTTGATCAGGAAAAATTTTCAAAAAACAGATCGGCGAATGGCAGGTTTTGCATTTCTGGTTCTTGCAGACGTTTTTTGAGTGCAGATATCAAGGGGTGCTGGAACAAACTTTCTTGCAAGTCTCCTTGATACTCATAGTTGGTAGCTTCGATGATTTCTGTCAGTTGCGGTGCATTACAGGCCATTAGTATTTCTAGTGCCACGTCGAAACCCTTCATGGGGCTGGTTGACAACAAGGTGGAAAGTGCAGAGGCCTGTAGCCATTGATCTGCATGAGGGTTATGTATCAGCAGCAGGCATAATTCTTCAACAGCAGGATGTTTACGGCTGTGCAGCTCGCCAAGTGCAAGTGTTGCACAATTAGGTTCTTCAAGTTCCTTGATCAGTTGTAGCAGTGTATCTTCAGTTACTGTTGACCAATCCAGTCTTGAATCTGGATAGGAAATTTGTATCCAGCTAGCTTCGTCCATATTGTTTGACACTCAGTAGGAAGATTGATCAGCTGTGTGCAGCATGTCCAGACACGCAATGCAAAAGAAGGCTTACCACTCCATTACTCCCTGCTGATTTTCTTCAACCTTTGCCCCAAAATCGCCCAGACGCAATCCTCGCCATCGACATTGCCGACTATCGCCCAGCCTGTACCTATTTTTTCTACGGTGGTGACGCAGTCAAGTTCAGCGCCCAGTTTTTTGGCCCAGTTCTCGGCGGCGCTTTTGCCTTTGAAGAGCTCTTTGCCTTCAAAAATCACGCTGGTATCAAAGACGGGGGCGGCGAATACGGTGTTCATGCTGTTTCCTGAAGGTGGTAAAAAATGATATAGAGACTTCAAAGCCATGTGACGCATTCAAAAACAATTCGTCGTCACCGTAGACCCAAAGCGTGTTGATGTGCATTGACGCGGCGGCGGTGGTGCTGCAGGTGCCGGCTGAATGAATACCTGCTGTGGTTGAGGTTGTGCTTGTGGCGGAGGTGGCGGTCTGAACATCTGCTGCATTTGCATGCCCTGCAAAAAATCTACATTTCTTTGCAACTGCCGGGTTTGCTCCAGCTGTGCCTGCGCCTGGGCTTCTTGCATATTCAGGGCGCGGCGGGCTTCTGCCTGCCTTTGTTTTTCTGCTTCGCGCTGTTGCTGGTTTTGTGCTTCTGCATAACGTTGTTGCGCTTCGGCGTCTTGTCTTTGCTTGGCTTCGGCAAATTCCTGTGCCTGGATTTTGGCACTCAGGCTATCTATTTTTTGCTTGAGTTCTATATCCAGCTTTGCCCGCACCCTGGCCATGTCACCATAGGATAATTTGCCGCTATACAGATCTGCAAAACCAGAACGCAAGTCCAGGCGGTAGCTGCTGATGATGGTGTTTGCTTCTGGCGGCAGATATTTCTTGCGCGGTTCTGCCTGTATATTGATGCATTTTTCCCATTCAGCCACGACATAGGACAGGGCAGCTTTTTCCTTGACGTTAGGCTTGCCAGTATTGGCCAGCATTTCCATGGGCACGCTTTCGCCGCCAAAAGGCGAGAATTTTCCAGCCAGGGATTTTGTCCTGGCATCATCGCTGAGCTTGTTCAGGCAGATGCGTGACTCTTGTATATTCTTTTCAGATTCAGCATCAAAAGCGGCTTGTTGCTGGGCCGCGATTTCCTGACGTTGCTTGTCCAGTATGGTTGCTTTATGGTTCCTGACCGAAGCCTTCAGATCAGGATAAAAATTATACAGATTGTCTATGCGTTCCTGCGCTTCACGATCACTCTGTGCAGCGGCCTTTTCATACCATAGCACGGCTTGCACTATATCTTTTGCCAGGCCACCTTTGCCATTGACATATAACCAGGCAAGGTTGGCTTGCGATTTGGCATAGCCCTGCATGGCCGATTTGCGATACCATGGCTCAGCATTGTCGAAGCTTTGTGCCACATAGCGGCCACTTTCATAGAAATGGCCGACCTGGTATTGCGCCACCGCATCGCCCTCGTTCGCTAGCTTGGTGTACATCTCAAAAGCGGCCTTTAAATCCTGGCGCGTAAAGGCGGCGTCTGCTTCTTCAATGGTTTGCGATATCGCAGGCAGGCTAGTCAAGAACAGGCTAGCTGACAGGTACAGATAGATATTTTTTTTCATGGTGGCGGTATAACTCATCCGGGTTATCACATGAGTTCTAATAACAATTCGTCGTTACCGTAGACCCAAAGCGAGTCGACGTGCATTGACGTGGTGGCGCTGGTAAGGCCGGAGGCTGTTGAATAAACACCTGCTGTGGTTGGACTTGAGGTTGTTTGTTCAGCATTTGCAGCATCTGCAGGCTTTGCAGGAAGTTATTGTTTTGCTGTTGCTGTTGGGCTTGTTGCTGGGCCAGGCGCACGCGGGCTTCTTGCATATCTAGCTGGCGGCGGGCTTCCAACTGTCTTTGTTGTTCTGCTTCACGTTGCTGCTGATTTTTCGCTTCGGCATAGCGTATTTGCGCTTCGGTCTCTTGTTTTTTTCTTGTTTCGACAAGTTCTTTTTCTTGCGCGACGCTGATAACAGTATTTATTTTTTGTCTGAATTCAAGATCAAGTTTAGCGCGCGCTCTTGCCAGATCACCGAATGTGATTTTACCGCCATACAGATCTGCAAATGAGGATCTCAGATTTAGCCGGTAAGCATTGACCTCTTGCGTCACTTCTGGCAACAGGACTCTCTTTTTTGATTCTTCTTGCAGGTCTATGCATCTTTCCCACTCTGTTACCACATAAGACAGCGCAGGTTTTTCCTTGGCATTTGGTTTGCTCGTGTTCGCCAGGATTTCCAATGAGGCTGTTTTGTTGGCGTCGATGAGCATTTTTCCAGCGAGCATTTTTGCCCTTGGATCGTCATATAATTTATCCAGACAGGCCATGGATGCTAACCTGGCATTTTCGTCCTGAACAGCTCGTTCTTTTTCTTGCTGTTTTGCCAGAACTTCCTGCCGTTTATGTTCAAGCTCTGCGTCAAGATATTGCTTTATCTTTTCTTTCAAGCCAGGATTTGCATTGTATAAAGAAGGCAAGGCGGCAATTGCATTGGCTTCTTGCTGTGCCGCTGCCTTTTCGTACCAGTAAGCGCCACGTGCCACATCTTTTCTATGATAGGTGTACATCCAGGCGAGGTTTTCTTGTGCCTTTGCATAGCCTTGCTGTGCTGACCTGCCATACCACGACTCTGCAGCATCGTAGTCAGTTGACGTTCCCTTGCCACGCTGGTTGAAAAATCCCATATTGAATTGCGCAATGGCATCTCCCTGATTGGCCAGTTTATTGTAGATGGCATAGGCTTCTTTGTTATCGCCACGCTTTTCAGCATTTTCTGCTTCTTCCAGGGTTTGCGAAAACACGCTAAGGTTGACGAGCGAGAAGGCGGCCAACAGACAAAGTTGCTTGGTTTTTTTCATGGCGCAGGCAGGGGGATGGAAATGTTGTTCATCTTAGCAGATTCAAGCACCTGCGCCCATCAATCGCCTGTAGTTTGATGGGCCGCCAGCTTAATACGTACCCTTAATCTGATACGGTGCAGTCAGCCATTCATAACCCGCTGAAGTGCTGCCTATATGCCCCAGGCCTGGGAAGGAGATATGCGCACTGCCAACCAGATAGCCCTTGTCTGCCGCCAACTTCAGTAAGTGCAGACGCGATTTGACTGCGGCGGCTGCATCAAAATCATAGGCGATGGTGATGCCTGGGTCTTTGAACTGGGCCGCACCTGCATGTATCAAGTCCCCCCACAACAGCAATTGCTTGCCCTGGCTGCTGATCAGGTAAGCCGTATGTCCGGGAGTATGGCCATAAGTGGGGATGCTGCTGATACCGGCAAACAATTCTTGCGCACCGCTAAAAGTCTTCAAGCGCCCGGCATCGGCATACGGGTTGACCGTGGCGCGTGACTGGGTGAAGGTCAGTTGCCTTGCCGCAGGCGCTGCATTGGCGTTGGTCATACTCAGCCAGTAACTGGCATCGTTTTTATCGACATACACGTCGGCATTGGGGAAGACGCGCTTGCCGCCTATGCTCAAACCGCCTGAATGGTCGCCGTGTATGTGCGTCAGCAAGACCGCATCTATTTGTTCTGGCTGGTAACCTGCAGCGCGCAGGTTGGCTACCAATCTGTTGCTGCTGCCCTTGCCGTCAATGGCATCACCAAACAATTCACCTGCGCCAGTGTCGACCAGCAAGAGCTTGCTGCCAGTATTGATCAGGAATGTGTTGATGGACAATTCAACCGGCAATTCTTCGTGATGATGCGCATAGGCAGCCCTGACTGCTTCTGGCTTGCTCATGATCTCATCGACATGACGGGTGGCCGTGCCATCAGATAGTACGGTGATTTCAAAACTGCCCAGCATCATGCGGTAAAAGCCGGGGGCCTGGAACTTTGCCATCGGTACCGCAGGTTTAGCTTGTGCAGATGACTGAGCCTGAACCCCGGACGATATGCTTGCTGCCAGAGTCAGCGAAGCTGCCAGGGTACTGATTGCTATAGCGAAATGAGTGATCTGCGTTTTGAAATTATTTTTCATGATAAGCCCTAGTTGTTCGTTGAATTGCGCTGCCTGGCTGCGCTTTTTGTATTTGAAGGCTTTCAGTATAAGCAAGGATTGTGATTAAATAATGCATGAAATTATTATTAAACTATGTAGCTATGCTAATGAATAAAAATGTGAAAGGGGATGCTTGTGCACGCCAGTGAATTTGCAGAATTCAAGGCTTTTGTGGCCATCGCAGAGCGCCTGAGCTTTGTCAAAGCGGCGGCATTTCTGGAAGTGACTCCGTCTGCCCTGAGCCAGTCCATGCGGCAGCTGGAAACCCGCCTTGATGTGCGGCTCTTGCACCGCACGACACGCAGCGTCTCGCTGACGCAGGCCGGGCAGCAATTGCTCGACCATTTGCGCCCTGTGCTCGAAGGCCTGGACAAGGCGGCAGAAGCCATCAATGATTTCCGCGACAACCCCGCAGGCACAGTGCGCCTGACAGCTCCACGGGTAGCAACAGAGTTATTGCTGGCCCCCAGACTGGCAGAATTTCGCCAGACCTATCCCAGCATCGTGCTGGATATCTCGGTAGAAGATAAAACCGTTGACCTGGCCAAAGGCCGTTTCGATGCAGGCATACGCCAGGGCGAGTTGCTGGCACGAGACATGATCGCCATCAAAATAGGCCCGGAGCGCCGCTTCGTCCGCGTTGCGTCAAAAGCCTACGTCACAAGGCAGGGCATGCCGCATAGCCCGCGTGATTTACAAAAACATGAATGCATACGCATCAAGCGCCCGACGAGCGAAGTGCACATACCCTGGTCTTTCATAGACAAAGGACAGACGCTGGAGATCGCGGTTGATGGCCACCTCATCGTCAATGACGCCAGCCTGGCCCTGGCGGCTGCCCTGAGCGGCGCAGGCATTGCATCCCTGGCAGAAGACCATGTACGGCCTTATCTGCAAAGTGGACGTCTGCTGGAAGTGCTGCCAGATTTTGCGACGACACGCGCGGGTTTTCATTTGTATTATTCCAGCAGGCGGCACATGACGGCAGCCTTGCAGGCGCTCATTTCATTCTTGCGTGTGGGTTGAATGCGAGGCCGAACTGGGCTAATTTATACAGCTTAGCTTGCCTTATTGCTGGAAATTTATTGGGTTTTGAAAAACGGCCGCTTGGCAGGCTGGCGGAGTGAGTGAATCTGATTGCGTATCTACTCTCAAGGGGCAGTATATTGTTTCCTTCTTTTGCATGCATTATGCTCCATCTTGGTTAGCTTGCCTGATAGGTAGCAATGTGCTTCTCCAGCAAAGCGCCATTTTTTCTACTTTTATATCTTGGTGAATCATGAGTGTTGCCATTTATTATGTGCAAGTTACGCTGGAGCAGTTGCAACTGATCAAGGAGCAACCAGCTCTTGTGTGGGGAATAGAGAGCGATGCACGTTTTGCCAATGCATCCATGCTGAATATGGATGAGCGCTGGCATGCTATTTCCTGGCTGGTTTCGGAAAAAAAACGCGCAGAGCAGAACGAGTATTCGGCAGCAATGCGCGTCGCTGCAGAAGAAGACCGCACCGGAAAACAAACTAGAAAAGATGGCGAAGAATTCAAGAAAAAAGTCATCAAAGAAATGCAGAAGATGGGAAATAAACCTGTTGATATCAAGAAATTACCAACCGATTCCTTACTGGCTGGTATAGAAGGGCGAGGAAAACAAGCACCAGGTTTGCCTGACATTGAAATCGGCTATGGGTTAGTGCACATACTTGTGCCAGGTGAAGTCAAGGCGACTGCCGATGCTTTTGCTCTGGTTAAAGAGTCTGCCATCAAGGCACAATTCAACCGCAACACCCTGGAAAAATACCAGGTCGGTGGTATTTCATGGAAGGCCGAACCCGACTCTGTGCTGGAAAGAAACCTGCTGCCGTCATACCGTGCCATCAGCCAGTTTTATCAAAATGCAGCGAAGCAGCAGCATTATGTGCTGGTGTTCTATCAATGATAGAGGCAGCTAGAACGTATTTCATAGAGAGTGAGTGCGAACAAAACGAGAAAATATGGATGTTGTCAGCAGATACGGCAATGACCAGGCCAGCTTGCCATGAGGGTTCTTGATAAAAATGTGCGAACGGAGAATTGCGCATCCGATGAGAATATGTGTACCACAATGCAGTAAACTCACAACATCAACTACAAAAAGCTTTCTTTCCTCATACAGCTCTTGCTACAATCCGCCCATCGTAGCAATACCGCACATACACTTTATGTGATCAATACCCGCTTCCGGGAAAGTTTGCCAGGTTAAAACAAGAAGCACAAAAACACCAGGCACAACATGGAATGTCTCGCGCGATGCCATTACTCAGACCTTACAGGCTTGCTCTGTACTGCATCAAAAAAACTTACGATAAAAAAATCTGAAACTTCTTTCAGTCAATAATAAAAACGCGCACGGCCAACGGCCTGAGCCATGGATGCCTGCGCCCAACAATAAGAAAAATCATGAAAACAAATTATTACCTCGTCATTGACTTTGAAGCCACCTGCTGCGACCAGGGCAGTGTGCCGCGTGAACAAATGGAAATCATCGAATTCGGCGCTGTCATGGTCGAAACCCGTCACTTTCAAGTGGTCAGCGAATACCAGAGTTTTGTGCGGCCAGTCAGACATCCAGCGCTGACCAGTTTTTGCACAGAGCTCACCTCCATACTGCAACAAGACGTGGACAGCGCGCCTTTATTCAAGGATGTCGCCACACAAGTTAAAAAATGGCTGTATCAATACCAGGGCTTTGTGTTTTGTTCCTGGGGTGATTATGACCGCAAGCAATTGCAGCAGGACTGCGCATTTCACCGCGTCCCCAATCCCATAGGCGCGCCGCATATCAATCTTAAACCTTTGATGTCAGAACGTTTTAAGCTCAGCAAGAAGCTGGGATTGGGTCAGGCCATACGTCATGCCGGGCTGGAGTTTTCTGGCACGGCCCACCGTGGCATAGACGATGCGCGCAATATTGCGCGGCTGTTGCCGTTGTTGTTTGATGCCAGCAGCCCTTGAGATATTGATTGCGAATGTACAACGATGCGGTATAGCTCTGGTAGATTGAGTGCCACGAGCTCTAAGCTTGCTGCACTGTAGAAAAATCAAAAACGAGCCGCCCGTCTGGTGAGATAAGCATTGTCAGTGTGTGTCTGATCGAGTTTTTCTCACTCTTGATCTCTATGTCATAAATGCGGCAATTAATACTGTCTTCAATTGAATAATCCACGCCGATATTTGATACTTTGAAAAAAGTAAAAGTGGAATTCTGTTTGCCTGGATACTCTGGTAAATCAAGGGAATTGATATGGATGTCGTCTACATCTATCCTCAATGTCTCATCGGGCCGATTGATTCTAATCTGAAATCTGGCGTCATGCATGTCGCCAAGTGTAAGAAAAAATGCTGCTGGATCTTCAATGTCGGTATGCATGTTTTACGTAAGCTGCGATCTTTGTGGATAGCTGCATCGCTGGCAAGAAACAGCTTGGTTGATGCTCTTTCCCTAAGAGCATACACAGTCTGAAAGCGACCGACTTGCTTCCAAAAAACTTTAGCTTGTTTGCTGGACTCATCAAGCAGAAAGAACAAATTATATAGGTGGTTTTTTCTGCGCGCGCCAATGTAGATTTACACAGTTCGATATGGAAATTTACAATGGCATTGTAAAATAGCATATTCGATACCTATCTATAATAATCAGGATTCTATTTCATGTTGACGCGTTTAATATACATAGTGATGAGCTTCATGCTGTTGATGTGGGGCATTCAGGATGCATTCACTGGTTATAAAGAAAACCGTGAATTTGCAGCGCATGGGCTGGAGGCAGAAACTGAACAAATCCGCAATTATGAAAGCTCGGTTGAGACGAGAAAGAAGCGTCATCACGCAGAGGAAACTATCGTCACCAAAGAGGCGACAATCAAATTCGTGACAGCCGATAATCAAAAAATTTCGGTCAAAAAAAAGCTGCCTGATGATGTATTAGCGCATTATAACAAGCACGATCAGGTCAACATCGTGTATCTCAGCACCTCCCCCGAGAACATACGCTGGATAGGAGAAAAGCGGGATGTGCGCGCTGCAATCAGCCTGAGTATTATTTCTGCTGTGGCACTGAGTATGATGTTGTTCTCTGAAATGAGAAGGAAGGATTGATTGCCATCGATATGCATCAGTACGTCAGGTGACGACAACAGTTTTCTTAGCCAGATTTTTGGAATACAGCGTACAGCACACGCAAAAAATGCCTTAAGCCACATTGTTCCTGCACCCCTCAAAGAACCTCTGCCAAAATGGTTTTGACGGTGGTAGATAAATCTCAGCAGGAATACCTATAAGTGCAGGCCCGGATAAGTGTCCTCCATCTAAGGACCCTGATTCGTTGAGAACACGACCTACAACACCAAGCAGAGCACTGCGAAGTGCGATGTTGCTGAAGATATTGCGTGGCCCTGCATGATACATTTCAGTTGCTACTTTAGTCGCAATTTGAATGATAGGCCCAAGCTTAAACTCCAATTGAAACCAATTGCCATGTTTATCCTGCGCACTAAAAGTATTCGGCAAGCCTATATCTCCCATGTGGGAAATTAGAACTATGCCAAAGACTTCTGGAAGCCAATCTATCAAGCGTCTTGCCAACATTTTTTCTTGAGCAAACACAGCAATTTCAGCTTTTATTTCATCATTAGAAATACCATCTCGCCCAAGCACGGCGATGGCTTTTTGCAGGAGTTCTTCAGAAAGTAATGGCAGCATGAAAGTGAGAGCTTAATGTTAAACTGAACCGCTGGCCGCCCAGAGAAATAAAATGAACTGTACCCTTTTTTGGCCAGTCCGACTCGAGTGCTATGTTAGCGCATTTTATTTGGTGACGAGCTCAAATTCATTGGGGGACAGGCCAAGAGAATGGCTCATACATTGCCCCTTTTCTGGCCCATCCCACCATTGCTCTACCCAAACAAAGCCATACTCATCGATTTTATAAACAGAAAATTCTTTGCCTATCATTTGCTTAATTTCAGCTATCTCATCTTCAGGCAATTGCTCAAGAAAATAATCTGACAACTCTAGAAGACGTACTTTTGAACCAATTTTCACGGGTGCATTATTTTTATCTACGGCGTTAATCATTGATGAGCTCTAAGGTTTGAGATGAGAGGTGTACTTTAGCACGCCCTCTCGATTGAAGGGTTAGGCTGCACCTTGCGTGCCTGCAGGCTGGCCAAGCAATGGTTGCCATGTTCGAAACCATTCGCTTGCGGCTTCTTCCCAAGGCCATGTACCGCTGGTGTTCGGATACACGAGTTGCAGAGCCTGAAAGTTTGGTCCTTTGTACAACCACAAGTTGTAGCCGAAGTATTCGTCGTAGTTGGAGATATGCACGCTCTCAGCCAGAACATCAAAACCTTCGATGAAACCGGAATACCTTTGGCCAGCGGCGAGGATCTCGTTTTCACGGACTCTTCGGTTGTACTCATTCACCACAAAATGGGAAATCGGCTGCTTTAGGCCAACAACAACCACTTCCGGTGCGCTAGACGTCCTCGAGATTCCCACGGAAAAGGTGAACGGAGGCAGGTCGCCTTCCGCGGTGATATGCATGACAGAACAGCCGAATCGCTCAATGTCTTCAAGAATCTTTTGATCTGTGTCGTCTATGCCTAGTGAGGTCTAACGCAAAAGTAACTGGCTATCGGAGTGGGCAGCACGGAAGCAGCCCAGTTGACTGCCTGTTGGGCGATTTATGGTAAAGATATACTACTCCCAGTTTGGGCATCAATCAAAGAGATGATGCAGAATCGCGTAATTCCGGTAGCACTGAGTGGACAGACGCGAATTTTCCAAATCGATTTTTCAGCCAACGTAGTTACCCATTTTTTTACCGCTGCCGAATCTACTTCACGCACGCCTACCGGAGCCAGTGACGATTTACTACCTACGATCAACGTCGCGCTGCTTTGAATCTCGCGATGCAGGGCAAAGGACGAACGTTCAATGGCGAGCTCAATAGCTTGGCTCTTCGAGATGTGTAGTGGTATCTCAGCCGCACCAGCAACAAGCACGAAGCCAAGCCAAACAACAAGGCCGACCAAATAGCTTACGAGTCTCATCGTTTTTCCGCCCAACGCCGAATTGTGTGGCGCTCGCACGAAAATATAAAATGGGGTTGAGCGTTTATTTGCGCGCCTGCCACAAATGCCATGTTAAACATTATTCCAATATCATCACATTTCATTGTAGTCTTTTATTCCAAACAGAAATGTTATCGCCATAAAGTAGTTGATAAGTACGACCCATACAACTGGTGCAATAATCACTCCCAACACCCCTAATTCGGTTCCAAACCTTTTGGAAAGAGAAAATCCCCAAACACCTCCAATGGCAATAGCGCCGACAAGGCAATAGATAAAAACGACTGGGCCAATCGACTCTCGAATTAAGAATACATAAAGTACGCATAAGAGCACAGGCGCGATAAATATTCCCATTGTGATTAAAAACGCGGTACGTAATTTCATTCTTGATGTTGAACTTCAAATAGGGTGAAAAAAATTCCGCCTAACCTGGCGGTCAGGCCGCCTATCCTGGCGAGGCAATTCGTTTATTACTGTTGATCTGTGAAGCCTTCAGAAATATACCGTATTTAGATTCAGTGCTAAGTAACCAGGAAAGGCAGACAGCTTCCGTGGACATCCTGCAAGTCACATCCCAATCCAGCTCCAAACTACCAATTTGCTCAGTCATGCTAAAAATTGCATTCGTGATAAGTGCTATAGCTTACCCACTGAAGAAGCGTATGTCTACTGGATTGGATAGCACATCGGCTTTGACGGCTTGCGCCATCCCTCGGAGATGGGCGCAGCCGAGGTCAAAGCCTTCTTGTGCTAGCTGAGCAATGAGTGCAATGTCAGCGTCTCTGCGCAAAAACAGGCATTGTGTGCATTGTTATTCTTACATAAACAAGTACTTAAGACAGACTTTCCCTGGCTTGACGATATTTATTGCCCCTATCGTGACACTCGATTTTCTGTAGTGGTCAAGTAAATCTGAAGGAGACCGACATCACAAAAGATTGCAGGATCAAGGCCGTGACGGAGGGCGTATTGCAGTATACCTTGCACTCACCTATTTTCTACGATACCAGTTGCGTGAACGATGTTACTTTCTCGTTATTTTCTTGCGAGCACTCTATTTTTCATTGGTGAAAATGCTTTAGACAATCATGTATTGTCCCGATGCTTGTTGATGAAAAAATCAATGCCGCTGCTTTGCTTTAAAATAGGAGCATCCAATTTCGTACTCTAAAGCCAATCTTAGCAAGACAATTCTATGCGCAACTTCTTCAAAGCCATTTTTTTGTTGGCAATATTAAGCATCTCTGCTTTTGCATCAGCTGGTTTTCTCGAAGACAAGCTAATGCCCAAAGAAGAATCTGATTTTGCAAAAGATTATCTTCAGCATGTGCATGACAATGATTTTTCTTATGTGAAGAGTAAGCTTGATCCAGAATTGCTGCCAACGGTTACCGACGATAATTTACAGCGTATCGGTGCTTATTTTCCCGGCGGTGAGATACTCTCGACTGAGCTAATAGGGTCACATGTCAATATCATCAACGACACCTGGACTGGCAATTTCACATTTGAATACCATGCAAAGCATGGCTGGGCCATAGGTTTTGTTGCCTTGAAACGCATTGATGGCCAGTTAATCGTTACCGCGTTTAGCGTTCACCAGGCAAGCGCCTCGCAAGAAGAACTGAACCGCTTCACATTTTCTGGCAAATCGGCAATGCACTATCTGGTACTGATCGCTACCATCGGTATCCCCTTGTTCATACTAGTCACACTGATCGCCTGCATCAAGACGCCTATTCCTGAACGCAAATGGCTATGGATTGCCTTCATTATCCTGAGCATAGGTGCAATTCAAATGAACTGGACATCCGGTGAATATCTCCTGCAACTGATGCGCTTCCAGCTTTTTGGCGCAGCGTTCATGTCGATGAGCAAATATGCGCCATGTGTGCTTACGGCAGGTTTCCCGCTGGGGGCCATACTGTTTTGGTTCTGGCGGCCCAAATATGTGGCGGCGGCAAAGGCCTTGAAGCAGGCCGAGACTAGTGAGGCGGTCATCACTTAGTTTTTAGTGCTGTGTACGCTGAGATTGCCGCGCCTCTTGGATTGTTGAAAGATATCCTTTGAAAATATGAAGCCAGTAGGGTGCGTTACAACGCACCGTTTTACAAATGAAGGTAGATATTTCAAAGTGGCGCGTTGGAACGCACCTTACAGGACTGTTGCAGTTTACTATATACATGAATTCGGATGTTCAGAAAAGTCACGGAATAAGGCTAACTTATTTTCTATCGTCATCAGCACGATGGATGGGTTTGGAAAAGATACTGAAAACACCTTGAAACGCTAACGGTGCACTGTATTGGATTACTTGGCCTGCAATAAGCATCAACTGCAAATCTATGCCAATCATAAAAAAGTAGGTGATGTATGCACCGTAAATACAGGCTGCCAGTGCAATGCCAAACATAAGCTTGTATGTTTTTTCGTTCTTGAGCAAGAGTAAAATAGCAAGCTGGCCGAAAATAACAAATGGATCTGTACCAGTTCAGGGTGTAGCAGCATGCGCCCAAATGCAGTTTTTTCAGAGAAAGACCAATGCACACCTATTAGCTGTCCGTTTGCCAGGAGCAGGATGGCTGCTGTGTAAAATAATAGAAAAAAAACAGTGATTTTGTATTTGTTTTTCATGAAGAAAATTTATCCTAAAAGATAGCCATGCCTATGGAATTCCCTGCGTGATTTTTTGTGATTATTATTGGCATGCAGGATGTAACGTACCGTTTTAAAAATGAGGATAGGCATTTCAGAGTGGTGCGTCGGAAAGTACTCTACAGGACTGACAAAAGATGTGTGCCTTTTTGCGGACGCGTTTCATGGAAAGATTGGCTCTTTATGGCCGATATTCAAAGCTGAGGCTTGCTCAAGTATTTTACGCGTTTTACAGTTGAAAATAGAAAAGTCAGCCTACCACCTGACGATATTGAGATGTTCGCTGTGCTTCTGCCTGAATTATTTTCATTTTTAATCTCCAGATCGTAGATGCGGCAATTGCTGGCGTCATCAATATCATAATCCATGTCCACGTCTGACACTATCGAGAAAACAAAAATGGCCAGATCTTTTCCCGGATACCCAGGCATGCCAAGCAAGTTGGCATTGATGTCATTTATCTCTAGCGTCAATGTCTTGTCAGAAGGATTTGCGCTTGCATGAAACCTGGCATCATGCAGCCCGCCCAGGGCGAGAAAAAATGCCGCTGGATCTGGTATGTCAGTGTGCATGGTAAATATTTTTTGCAATTGCTTGTGGGCCTGCTCATCACGGCTGAGCACAAACATGGAACCGACACCAGCCCCCCATACATGCAAAAGGCTGGAAATTCTCGACTTGCGACCAAAAAACCTGCGCTTGCTCACTTTGTTCATCAAGTATCGAAAACCCAAAGTGATTCACAGATATCGCATGCTGTTCACGAGGTAGCTCACCCTCATACACATACCATTCATCAAACCCCGGCGTCGGCAAATCGGCTATGTCTTGCACGCGCGGACTGACGCTTGTTGTGCAGCACCCAGCCATTTGCTATCTCTGCCTGATCTGACTGATAAGGACCGCCATCGCTAGAAGCAATTGCTACATGCCGCCCCAGAACCAGTCCAGGGTGGTTTTGGATGATCGTTGCCAGTGAGGGATCAAAGACATCTTTCCGTACGAAGATGTGATTGCCGTGAAGGTAATGTGTTTGTGTCTGCATCGGGGTATTCGGGTTATTGCATGGTGAATGCCGGGTTCATTTTCCATCTTCACCAGCACGATGAATGGGTTTGGCAAAGATGCCCAGGCCGTTTGGAAAAGCCAGTGGGGCTCTGTAGTGAATCATACGGCTGGCGCTAAGCGTCAGGATAAAATCTATACCTATTGAATAAATCACTGCAGCCAGTAGGGTGCGTTGGAAAGTACGCTACGCGCCCTACCAGTCTGACATGCAAGTACAGAGCCGCCCTGAGCCTGGTCACGTATCTGATGGCACCGCTTGACACTGCATCCAATATATTGGACAATATATCCAGCATGAAAGAAAACACATCTACCCATCATCAGTCAGATATCAACCAGCGCCTCGCAGACAGGATTACTTCTTTGCGTGCCGAGCGTGGTCTGTCACTGGATGCGCTGGCCAAGAAGTGCGATGTCAGTCGTTCCATGATTTCACTGATCGAGCGCTGCGAGACCAGTCCCACAGCCGTGGTGCTGGACAAACTGGCGTTTGGCCTGGGTGTCACGCTGGCCTCCTTGTTTGAGGCGCCGCGCCCTGATGCCAGCCCCTTGGTGCGGTGGGCAGAGCAGTTGGAGTGGACCGATCCGCAGTCTGGATACACGCGGCGCAGTATTTCGCCACCACATTTTCGTTCAGCCCTGCAGATAGTCCAGATCGATTTTCCAGCGGGCGCAACGGTAAGCTATGACGCGGGATTGCGTGAGGTTGGCATCCACCAGCAAGTCTGGGTTCTGGAGGGCTGCATGGAAATTATTATTGATGGCAAGCACCATGACTTGCAAGTGGGTGATTGCCTGGCCATGCAAGAAAATCACCGCATTGTTTTTCAAAACACCAGCAAGCGTCCCGCGCGCTATGTTGTGGTTGTCGATACCGGATCACTCACTACCTGAAGGTGCAGCATGCAAATTTCCTTTGAATCACCCAAGCAGGCCGATGCCATTGCACTTGTCGCTGAGCTGGATACCTACCAAAGCGCGCTCTATCCGCCAGAGAGCCATCATGCGCTGGACCTGGCTTCGGTCGATGAGCAAGGTTTACTGTTTGTGATAGCGCGGGACGAGGCCGGGCAAGCCGTCGCCTGTGGTGCTGTGGTCCTGTCTGCAGAATATGGTGAACTCAAGCGCATGTATGTGCGTCCCCAGCAGCGTGGTTGTGGTTTGGCGACGCAGATTTTGCAGACGCTGGAGGATGCAGCCATGGCATCGGGTTGCATGGAGCTGAAATTGGAAAGCGGACCCTACCAGCCAGAAGCACTGGCCCTGTATGCGCGTTGCGGCTATGAACGTTGTGACCGTTTCGGTGGATATGCCGATGACCCCCTCAGCGTGTTTATGCAAAAAAAACTCACGGTGTCTCAGGATTGAGTGCTGGAAATTTAACTGATTGGTTTGAACACTGGTACCCATTATTGTAAAAACCTGGTTCACATTGTCTGGCGGGTTTAAAAAATACAGCCGTTCAGTGACAGTCCGTCTATTGAAGCATGCGGCCACGCAGTGTCAATATTCGTAGAAGACACTAAAATATTTTAAGCCTGGCGGTGCCACCCTTTATGCAAGTCGTCGACAAGGAGAAAGACCATGCAACATCTTCCCGAACTGGTTGGGATAGCCACAGCGATGATGATAGGCGCTGTTAGCCCCGGCCCCAGCTTTGTGATGGTTGCCCGTACAGCAGCAAGCGTCGGGCGGTTCAACGGTTTATTGGCAGCACTAGGGATGGGTTTGGGAGGCATGGTTTTTTCGCTTGCCTCTTTACTTGGACTACATGGCTTGCTGCTGGCGGTACCGTCCTTATATCTGCTGTTAAAAGTCGGTGGCGGTGTCTATCTGGTGTATTTTGGGATAGGCATCTGGCGCGGAGCCCGCACTACGCTAAGCGCTGAAGTTCAGGAAAACTCGCTCGCCCCCATGTCATCCCGTTTCCTGCTCCTGGGTCTGAGCACGCAACTTAGCAATCCCAAAACAGCGATCGTTTATGTCAGCGTATTTGCCGCTTTTCTACCCGCAGATGCATCTTTGATTTTCAAGATGATCATCGTGTTCATGGTTTTTTTGATAGAGGCAAGCTGGTACACGCTTGTGGCGCTGGTTCTGTCATCGACCGGCCCCAGAAATATGTATCTGCGCACGAAGGCATGGATAGACCGGGCCGCAGGTGGGGTCATGGTCGCCCTTGGCATCAAGTTGGTGACTTCCTACGAAAGCGTTTGAGTATCAAAGCGCACATGCTAAGGCTCGGGTAAGCAGGTGTAGTCGCGATGTATCACAGTGATGTCGAATGCTGGCCAGAAAAATAGACGCATTACTTCTTGCGCATCAATCAAGGAGAAATCAAGGCCGCAACCACAGCTTGCGAAAATCCTTCCAGCGGCAGCGGGCCAGAGTGATGCGCGCAATATTCCAAGGCTGCAGCCGTTTTTGTTTGATGCCGGGATGCGTTAAGATTTTGTGATGTCACAAAGTGGGGGGTAACCCTGGGAGGGTTCGTTGTAACGCACCGTTTCTGAATCTGCTGAATATACTTTCCCATCAAAGACGGTGCGTTACTACGCACACTGCTGACTGGATAAGTCCAGCGAGCTCTAATCTTGTCTTACAGTAGAAAAATCAAAAACGAGTCGCCCTCCGGGTGAGATAGGCATTGTGAAAGTGTCTCTGCGCGAGTCTTTCTCGCTCTTAATGGCTATGTCATAAATGCGGCAATTGATACTGTCTTCCACCGCATAATCCAAGCAGATATTTTCTACATCGAAAAAAGTAAAAGTAGAGTTCTGTTTGCCAGGATACTCAGGAAAATCCAAGAAGCTGGTATAGATGTCGTCCACATCAATCATCAATGTCTCATCTGACTGATTGACTCTTACATGAAACCTGGCGTCATGCATACCGCCAAGTGCAAGAAAAAATGCTGCAGGATCTTTAATATGGGTATGCATGATTTACGTATGCAGCCATTTTTTGTGGATTGCTTCATCGCGAGCAACTAGAAACATTGTTGATGCACCCGCCCCCAATACATGCAAAGGCTGGAGTCGTTCGACTTGTTTCCAGAAATTTTCAGTCTGTTTGCTGTTTTCATCAAACGGAGAAAAGTCGTGATGATTGACAAATGATGCATGCTCCTCACGAGGTACATCACTCTCATACACATACCACTCATCAAAGCCTGGTGTGGGTAAATCAGAAATGCTTTGCACGCGAGGGCTGATTGCTAATCTACCGAGAATAGCCCAGCCTTTCGCCATATCTTCCTCATCTACCTGAAAGGGGCCGCTATCGCAAGAAGCGATGGCAACGCGGTGCCCAAGAATTAATTCAGGAAAGCTCGTAATCAAGGTCGCCAATGAGGGATCAAAGTTGTCTGCCCATACGATGACATGGTAGCCAGGCCGATAGTGTGATTGTGCATGCATCTGAATGTTCAGTATCAGTCCTGGAATAATTTCAGCTCATTTTTCATTTTCATCTGCTCGATGGATAGGCTTGGCAAATATGCCGGTTCCGCCACGCAGTGCGGCTGGTGCGCTAAAACGCATGATTCTGCTGGCACCAAATATCAATAGAAAATCTAGACCTATCGCATGGAAGATAATCAGGTAGGCTCCGTAAATACAGGCAACCAGTGCGATGCAAAACATCAGTTTGTATGTTTTCTCGTTCTTGAGCCAGAGTAAAAATAAGAGGCAAAGGGAAAAAGATAAATGCAGCATTGCTAAGCCTGGGTGTGCCAGCAAGATCCCAAAGGCATTGCTCTCGGCGAAAGACCAATGCATTCCCAGAAACTGACTTCCCACCATGAACAGAATGATTGTGACATGCAGCAGTAGGAAAAACGCTGCGTCGTTGTAACTGTTTTTCATAAAGAAAATTTATCCTGAAAGATAGCCAAACCTATGGAATTCCCTGCGTGATTTTTATGTTTGTTATTGGTATGCAGGATGTGACGCACGGTCTCCGGTAAATACTCAAAGCCAAAGGTGCATTTTATTGCTATATGCGCGAACATGATTATTTTTTTGATCCAAGAATCATGCCCCACTATTAAAATAAGGCTCCAGGCGCACAAAAGGTTCAAGATAAATCCGGAACCCTGTCTCCTTCCCTGAACTACCCCGGGAATATTCACCTATCGCCAGTTGCCCCAAAAATTCCAGATACTTGCCGCGCTTGTCATCAACAGCACTGATGTTCTCGCAGGCGATGAGTTCCAGATGCACTAATGGCGAGTCTTGACCTGCGACAAAAGCACTTACTACGATGTCGCCATCCAGCGTTGAATCAATAAGCCGTATCGTCGCCACCGAGGTGGTGACGGTGTAAGTGATGGTACGAAATTCATCTTCTTCGACGGCAGAAGCAAGGTCGAGTATATCAAGATAAGCCAAGCGTTTCTTACCTGCGGCGGCGATCTCGGCGTTGTTGCAACCTGGTGTCATGCATGCCACCAAGCGCAAGAAAAAAAACTGCTGGATCTTCAATATGGATATGCATGATTTACGTACGCTGCATTTTTTTGTAGATTGCTTCAATTTCCATCGGCACGATGGGTGGGCTTGGAGAACACGCCGGCTTCGCCATTCAATGCCACTGGTGCGCCAAAACGCAATAGCCTGCCTGCTCCAAAAGCCAGTATAAAATCTATACCTATGGAAACGGTAAAGGCCAGAAATAGCCCATAGATACAGGCCGCCAGTGCAATGCCACGCATGAGTTTGTATGTTTTCTCATTCTTGAGCCAGAATAAAAATAACAGGCTGGTGGAAAAGAATAGATGTATCGCCACCAGCCCAGGATGTGTCAGCATGCGCCCAAATCTATTTTCTTCGGTAAAAGACCAATGCACGCCAAGAAGCTGTCCACCCATCAAGATCAGGATAGTCGCAATATGAAGCGCCAGTAAAATCAAGGCATCGTTGTAGTTGTTTTTCATCGGTAGCCTTGCCGCGCAAGCCAGGATAGATTTACAGAGCTTACCATGGCATTGTAAAATTGCATATTAGACATTCACTTACAAAATGCCAGGGACTAATTTTATGGTGTCGCGCTTCTTTTTTAAATTATTCATTGTTGTCCTGATGATTTGGACTGGCTATGAGACTGTCACTGGCTTTTTCGAAAACCGTGCCTTCAAGAAGTACGGAAAGACTGCTGAGACTGAGCAAATTCTCAAATATGAGCAAACTGTTCACACAACAAAATCACGTGGCCATAGCCCTGATGTGAGAGTCGTTAATGAAGCCATGATCAGCTTCATGACGGCAGAAAATCTAAAAATTAGTGTGAATAAAAAACTGCCACAAGACATTATGGAGAAGTATCAAAAGCACGAACAGGTTAATATCGAATATGTGAGTACAGAACCTCAAACCACCCGCTGGGTGGGTGAGAGGCGTGATGTACGTGGCGATTTTCTCGTCTTTTTGGTCCTGGCAGTGATAGTGTTTTTTTCTTTCTTTTTTGGAAAAGAGAGTAAGGATTGATTCTTTGTGCACAATGACTGTGTTTGGCGCAAACATGAATAAATAAGGTAGTGCCCCGACTCTGCCTGGTACATCCCAAGGTTTGACCTATGCTTTGGTCGGTTGGATACTTCTATCTCGACCAAAAGAAAGAGTTTCGAGGTGAAGGAGTATCAAAATTTGAGTCATACGCGGTGGGATTCCAAATGCCATATCGCCTTTAGTAGAAGTGGCTTTGGCTGCGAATGACTACTAATATTCAAAGTGAAATGTTCACGGCTAAAGCTGCTAGAACTCATTTCATAAATAGGGTCTGTTAACTTTTTTCGGATTATGTTAACTTTGGAGCATGACACGAAGAGAAGAACTAACCGAAGAGCAATGGAGTGTATTAGCTCCCTTAATTCCGAAAAC
>Ga0207952_1000261_pt1 | contig 50895 bp, 35 predicted proteins | sample SubbioR12Aug_8Ca_FD_184831 | JGI IMG/M metagenome (GOLD analysis project Ga0207952, IMG submission 184831) | Serpentinite rock and fluid subsurface biosphere microbial communities from McLaughlin Reserve, California, USA - CR12Aug_8Ca (SPAdes) | ecosystem: Environmental > Terrestrial > Deep...
CGGGCTTTGTCGCGGTCTGTATAATTAAAGCCAAATTGCGCTGCCACGATGGGGCCAAAATTCACATCACGTTTGGCTGTCAATCGTATGCTGCTGACTTTATCATTGATATCTGGCAAAGCCACATAACCTGCCTGCGGAGAATTAGGACCACCACCCCAGCCATCAACGTCAGTCAATCTGGCGACTGCACGGTCAGCATAATTCAGGCTGGTCGTGTATTTAACGTCAGAGAAATTACCGCCATTAAAGCCAGTATAAGAAATGGAACCCAGAGAAGCTGCGTCACCAGGCTGCCCGGCAGTGGTTTCATAACGCTTGCTATGCTTGACGGCTTTGGAATAAGACAAGTCTGCAACGGCTGTCCACTCATCGAGCTTCAATTCATTATTCCAGCCCAGGGACGTCAGTTTGTCGTCAGCGCTTTCTTTGTGATTGCGTACCACGCCCTTGTAATTACTGAAGGTACCGGATGTAGCAACACCATTGACGATGGTGGCGTTAGTCAGCACGCCATTAGGGTCATAACCACCAGCGGAACCGGCAACAGCGCCTTCGAGACCGGTTTTCTTGAGGCTGTTAGAACCGGCAGAATAGAATACGTCAACAGCTGACTTGAAGTTTTTATTTGGCTTGTATTGCAAAGTCAGCGATGCGCCGTCGCGGTTGGTTTTACTGGTTTCAGTATCTGCCTTAAAACCGCCCGGTGCTTTGACCAATGCACCGTTGTAGTCCACGTCTGGTACCCAGCCGCCCCAGGAATCAAATTTTTGCTGCCCCCCGCCATCCTCCTTGAACTTGGTCAAGCCAAGGGAGATACCGATAGTCCTGTTGGCAAACTGATCTACATAGGAGAAAGACGCGCGGTCGCCTGTGCCCTCTTCGGAGCCTGATTGTACGCCTGTGCGTTGTTTGCGATAGCTGGCTGCCAGCACACGCTTGCCAAAGTCCAGCGGCTTGAGTGTGTTCAAGTCAATAGTCGCTGCCAGACCCTGGCCGACCAGTGCGGCATCTGGTGTTTTATAGATCAATACAGAACCCATGAGCTCAGCCGGGAAGAGATCAAACTCAGGGCTGCGGGCATTGCCAGTGGAAGCCTGTTCGCGACCATTCAGCAATGAGCCATTGAAGCTTGGAGACAAACCACGCACGCTGACATCTGCGGCCTTACCAGATGAGCGGCTGCGTTGCGCAGTAACACCCGGCAAACGTGCAATCGATTCTGCCACGCTGGCATCAGGCAATTTGCCTATGTCTTCTGCAGAAATAGCCTCGACAATGGAATTAGAATTTTTCTTGATCGAGATGGCTTCTTCTATGCCCTTGCGGATGCCTGTCACGACCACGGTATTGTTAGCAGACTCTTGCGCAGTAGCGATGTCGGTCATACCAAATATCAATACCGCACAACCAGCCGCAACCGGGCTTAACTTGAATGAAAAACGGTGCAGAGCTTCGCCCTGCCGACGCTTTTGCGTAGCTTGTTTCATGTAATGTCCCCTCACACTATTATTTGACCTGCACTTTTCGCGCTGCCAGACCATGCTCTCCAACACCAGCCTGACAATCAGAACCCAACGTTCCGAAATGAATTTTGTACTAAAACTAGATTACATGTCAAACGAAGACTACAAAAAACTACAAAGAAAATACATGCACCATATAAGACCACTATAGGGCACTCACACTAGCGCACCAAAATGTGTTGCGAACGCCCCACAAGCGAACAATCGATTAATGTAGTTAGACTACTTTGTGTAATTGAACTACTTATAAACAATAGGGATAGATGACAGAAATAACCGCGCAATCAAGTGCTATGCCTTTATTGTGCGCTGGCTGTCTGGTTCAGGGAAATTTTGGCAAACTGAACATGCAGGAAAATCCCGGCGTCGTAGTATCGTAGACACTTCTTGTAGTGGCAATCGACGGTGATCGTCGGGCCCACAGTGTAAAAAGGCAGGTATGATCCTGATGAGACTTGTGAGTATCAACAGGCATGAGGATATGCATGGCAACAAGTGTGCGGCAGAATTCTCAGTGAAGCTTGGGGAAACCTATTGTTTGAGGATCATGCTTGAGCTAGTAAAAAGACATTCATTGATCAAACGTAAAGCTCACCCTTGGCGACCATGCAAACCTGGCCTTGCACCAGCACAGTTTCATCATCCACACTCAGGTTCACATGTAATTCGCTGGGGCGGTGTACGTATGCTCCCTGAGCAAAAACCTGTGTGTCGCCAGCCTGGGCACGCTGATGCCTGACCAGGTAAGCGGCGGCTGGCCCGACGGCGCTGCCGGTGGCAATATCCTCGACCTTGCCTTCATTATCCCAGGTACGCCCTTCGCGGCGATTGACATCGAGTACATAAACAAATTTTGCCCCCACACCAGCCAGCAGTGCCTCAAATTTTTCATGGCAGATGCGTGCTTTATCCAGGTGTTGCTGTATTGGCACAATCAAATAAGGCAGGCCCGTCGACACCACTTGCAGAGGCAAATCAGCCGCCTGGTCATGCGCATGCAGGTTCAGTGCCTTAAGAAATGTTTCAGCGCTGGCGCTGGACAAGGGCTCGCTGAAACTGGCCTTGCCCTGATTCATTTCGGCAAAGAAATTGCCATGTTCTTGCCTGCTGCGGGCAACGACACTGCGTTCGTTGAGGACAAATTCAAATTCTGCTTTCTCAGCTTCGGGATGGAAACGCTGGTGCAGGCAAGCCGCAGCACCGATAATGGGGTGACCAGCAAAACCCAGTTCTTCTTCCATGGTGAAGATATGAGTACGCCATTTATCCTGGGTTTCCAGTTTTTGCAAAAAAATGCTCTCGAACTGGCGCATTTCCCTGGTCAACGCCTGCATCATATAGCTCGACAGTGTTTGTTCGAGTACGAAGATACTCAGGCCATTGCCTGCCAGTGTTTGCTTGGCAAAGACATCCACCATGGAAAACGGGAAAATTTGTTTTTTCACTTGTGACTCCCTGTTTGGTTTACCTGTGGCGTGCAGCTCTGGTGTCAACAGTATAGGCAAGAAAATCCAGGATAAAACAAAATCTCATGCAGGTTTATTCCGTTGACGTCGCCAGTGCCTTCCATAGACATGCAGACCAGCCATGGGCAGCAAGAACCAGAATACGGCATTAGCGATCACGCTGGTGCGGGTAAAACTGAATTGATAATGATAATCCGTAGCGTCAATATACACAGCCATGTAAGGGAAACCAGCAAACCAGCCCTCACCAGCGATATTGGGATAAGGCAGGAGCATCCAGAATGTGCCTAACCAGGAAGCCAGGCCCAACACCAGCCCAAGCAACAAACTACCCAAACAAAGCCTGTTCCAGTTTTTGGGGCGATTTTCAGAGGGAGAAAAAAACAGGCTATGGACAAGGCTATAGAACCCGGCCAGCATCAATAAACTCGCTGCGGCTACGATGGTGATAAGCATCATTTCTGAAACCATGGAAAAAAGACAAATGTGTTATGGATGATAGCACCGGACATTTGCTTTCCCACGATATTTTACAGTCGTTGTAAATCCGTTTTGTTTCGGCGATTCAGCAGCACTTTACTTGATAGTCTGCCACGACTGGATTAAGCTGAATCCATGAATTCATATTCGCTGTCTGTGGCGAAACTTGAAAAATATATAAGCAAATCATGCCATACCCGCCACATCTGCCCCGTCTCTTATTGCTCCTGAGCGCAATCCTCGCATTACCAAATACCCCTGCCCTCGCAGCAGATAGCAACGAGGAAGATGATCTGGCACTGGTATACGGCGACAAGTCCATGATCAGCATTGCCACGGGCAAGACACAAAGTCTGCGCCGGGCACCAGCTGTAGCGTACGTGATTACCGCTGAAGACATACGTGTACAGGGGTTTACCGATATCGACCAGGTAATGGAAACAATACCTGGCATGCACGTGAGCCATGCTGCCATACTATATTTTCCGGCTTACATCATGCGCGGCATAGGTGGCGGAGGGGTGAGCAATCCTCACATGCTGGTATTACAAAATGGCATACCCATGACCACGTCTTATACTGGTGACAAGGGTCAGATGCTGTGGCGTGGTATCTCCGTTGAAAATATATCCAGAATTGAAGTCATACGCGGGCCTGGCTCAGCGCTATATGGCGCAGACGCCTTTTCCGGTGTGATCAATATCATCACAAAAACTGCAGATGAAATTCCCGGCACTTTTCTGGGGGCTGGCCTGGGTTCTTTCCGCACGGGTGATGCCTGGGTATTGCATGGCGGGCAATGGGGTCCATTCAAGGTGGCTGCCTACTTGCGCGCAGGTGCCACGGATGGCCAGAAAGAAGTGCTGGCTGCCGATGCACAAACCAGAAATGACAAGTTGTTCGGCACCCATGCCAGCCTGGCGCCAGGCAACGTGCATACGGGTTTTGATACGGTGGATGGCAATCTGGACTTAAGCATGGGTAACTGGCGCTGGCGTTCCAGTCTGCTGAGGCGATCTGAAGTGCAAACTGGTGCCGGGGTATCTTCTGCACTGGATTTTGGTGGTGGCGCCACGACAGAAAGAGTGACTAGTGACCTGTCCTGGATAGATACGACTTTTGCCAAAGACTGGGTACTTGGAAGCACACTGAATTTCTTGCACTATACGGAAAAAAGCAGCCTGCAACTCTTGCCACCAGGGACCAGGCTGCCTACCGGTATTTTCCCGGACGGGATGATAGGTGGCCCTTCGCGCTGGGAAAGACAATTCCGCCTGTCGGCCTTTGCCAGCTACTCAGGCTGGACAGATCATCAATGGCGTGTGGGGTTCGGGCATGACGATGTCAATCTCTACCGCAGCCAGACCATCAAGAATTTCTTGCTCAGCCCTGCAGGCGTGCCGATACCAACTGGTCCCGTCATGGACTATAGCCAGATACAGCCGCATATCCTTCCTACCCGCAGAAAAAATAATTATCTGTACCTGCAGGATGAATGGAATCTGGCGAAAGACTGGACCATGACGGCAGGCGTCCGCCATGACCATTATTCTGATTTTGGTGGCACCACCAACCCTCGCCTGGCTTTGGTATGGGATGCGCGACATGACCTGACAGCCAAGTTTTTGTATGGCCGCGCCTTCCGCGCTCCAGCTTTCAATGAATCTTACGGCCTCAACCCTGTTGCCAATGGCAACCCAAAACTGAAACCGGAACGTATTGCCACTACTGAACTGGCGCTGTCCTGGCAAGCCAACCAGAATATCTTGCTGAACTTGAATGTTTTTCGCTATAACATGCAAGACATTATTCGCGCTGTTGCTAACCCCATGCCTGGAACTGGTGCCACCTACTTCAATACCGGCAATCAAAATGGTCGCGGGCTTGAAGCCGAGTTGCAATGGGATGTAAAAAAAGATTTAAAAATCCTCGCCAATTACTCTTATCAGCGTTCTGTTGATGAAAGCACACAAGTAGATGCGGGCTACGCACCTCACCATCATTTGTATGTGAAAGCAAACTGGCAAATCAATTCGGGTTGGTCGCTCAGCCCACAAGTGAACCGGGTAGCAGACCGTCGCCGTGCTGCAGGCGATGTACGCCCGGCTATTGCTGATTACACCAGTGTTGATCTGAGTTTGCGCTCGCAGCGTGAACGCGGCAGATGGGAGTGGACGGCAACGGTCAGGAATCTCTTCAATGCCGACATCCGCGAACCCAGCATCGCACCTGGCCTGGCAATTCCAAATGATTTGCCTATGGCCCCCAGATCCATCTACCTGCAAATCATGTATAAGATGTAAGTCTGCAAAAAAAGCAGGCCAAGATGCGACATTCCCGCCACACTGTATCCCGGAAGATTTGTTAAGCATGGCTACATTCGCCATTAATCCACAGAAACAAGTGACAGCTATTCAAGGCAGATTTATGATGGGAGCATTCAAGCATTGACTGCCGGAAGGAAAGATGTATTTGCCACCACACACAGCCATGCTGACAGCCCTGCTTTTGTCATTATCACTGGCGGCTCACGCCAGAGTCGACCTTGATGAAGATGATGATGATTTGAAAGCCATTTATGGCGACAAACTGACCGTCAGCATTGCTACCGGCAGCCAGAAATCCCTGCGCCTGGCACCTGCAGTTACCAGCGTCATCACGGCTGCCGACATTCGCGCCATGGGTGCAACTGACCTCGACCAGGTAATGGAAACCGTAGCAGGCATGCATGCGGAAAAAATCGGTTCCAACAATTTTGCGGCCTATGTACTGCGCGGCATTATCAATGAACTCAATTCGCAAATTCTGGTATTGCAAAATGGTGTACCGATGACAGTCCTGCTGACCGGGAACAGGTCGCGCCTGTGGGGGAGTTACCCCTTGCAGCACATCTCCCGCATAGAAATCATACGCGGGCCAGGCTCGGCTTTATATGGCGCTGATGCCTACAGTGGCGTCATCAATATCATCACTAAAACATCTGCAGAGATACGGGGCACAGAATTTGGCATTAGCGCAGGCTCGTTTTCTACCCGTGATGCCTGGATACAGCATGGTGGCAAACTCGGCAGCGTGGATGTCGCTGCGTATTTCCGTGCTGGCAAAACCGCGGGCCACGCAGAGATCATCACTGCTGACGCACAAACCGGGCTGGACCGCGTCTTTGGGACACATGCCAGCCTTGCACCCGGCCCTGCGAATAATGGCCATGACGCTGTTGATGCCTTCCTAGACCTCAGTTATGAGAAATGGCGCTGGCGCAGCAATTTCATCCTGCGCGATAACATAGGCACTGGCACAGGCACTTCTTCAGCCCTGGACCCGACCGGCAAATTAAAGAGCCAGCGTCTGACTTCGGACTTGTCCTGGAGTGACAATCATATTGGGAAAAACTGGGGCCTGGGCTTCAATATGAGCTATTCGCAATATTTACAACGCCTGCCTTCACCGCTGGTTCTGTACCCTGCGGGCGTCACCTTCCCCACCGGTAATTTCCCGGATGGGATCATCGGTTCACCCAACACCTCCGAACGGCAATTACGTGCATCGGCTTATGCCATGTATTCAGGCTGGAATGACCATCAAATTCGTTTCGGTATCGGCCATGATGACCTGAATATGTATGACACCTATGAATTCAAGAATTTTTTGATTACACCCGCAGGCCTGCCGCAACCAGCCGGTGCAGTGAAAACCTATACCGGCGCGCTGGCATTTCTGGAACCACACCGGCGCAAGATAGACTATGTCTATGTTCAGGATGAATGGCAATTTGCGCCAGACTGGAACCTGACTGCAGGTATCAGGCATGATAATTATTCTGATGTGGGCAGCACCACCAACCCTCGTCTGGCGCTGGTGTGGGAAGCAGCGTACAACCTGACCGCCAAACTCATGTATGGCCAGGCTTTCCGCGCCCCTTCTTTTGCCGAACTGTACAGTATCAATAACCCTGCCCAACGCGGCAACCCATCTCTGCTGCCTGAGAGTATCAAGACCCTGGAGGCCGCCCTGGTCTGGCAGGTACGCAATGACTTGCAGGCAAAGTTCAACGTATTCCAGTTCAGGATGAAAAACCTCTTGCGTACTGTACCTAACGCCATCAGAGGTACAGGTAGTTCCTATGCCAATACCAATAGCCAGGAAGGACATGGCATGGAAACTGAATTGAACTGGCAGGCCAGCCGCCAGTTGCGCCTGAGCGGCAACTACAGCTATCAGGTCAATACCGACCAGGTCACCAATCAGGATGCCGGTTATGCGCCGCATCACCATGTATTTGCCCGCGCTGACTGGCAATTTGCGCAAGACTGGTTATTGAGCCCGCAATTCAACTGGGTAGCGGGACGCAAACGCACCGTCGGTGACTTGCGCCCGCCAGTAGCAGATTACAAGCTGATCGATCTCAGCCTGCGCACCAATGCCGGCGCCTGGGAGGTGTCAGGCAGTATCCGCAATCTGATGAACGTCGACGCGCGCGAGCCCAGCTTTACGCCGGGCAGTATTGCCAATGACATACCGCTGCCAAAACGCAATTTTTATCTGCAGCTGGTCTACAAGATGTGAATATAGCCTCGCGAGAGAAGTAGATGCAAAATTTACACCTCCCTCTTTCGCCATGTAGAATAAAGTGCGACATTTCCGCCACACTGACTGGTTTACAACAGGCAAGTAAAGAATAGCCGTGATCAAGTCGCTATAAGTTCATGACAGTCTGCGCTATCAGATTTATGATCAGATTATTAAATAGTCTTCGAACTCTCTGAACTGGCGATTTATCTGCGGAGGAAAGATGTTTTTATGGCGACGCACCAACTTGCTGGCCAGTGTCTTGCTGGCATGTTCATTGTCAAGCCAGGCACAGACGCAAAGCAATGAAGAGGATGAAGATCTCAAAGCAGTATATGGAGATAAGCTGACCGTCAGTATCGCCACTGGTAGCCAAAAATCGCTGCGTCTGGCCCCAGCGGTCACCAGTGTTATCACTGCTGCTGACATCCGCGCCATGGGTGCGACCGATCTTGATCAGGTGCTGGAAACAGTAGCTGGCCTGCATGTGGAAAGATTTGGTTCTGCTTATTTCCCTGCCTATGTCGTGCGTGGCATTGTCAGTGACCTCAATCCTCAGATTCTGGTATTGCAAAATGGCGTACCCCTTACTGTATTATTTCAAGGTAATAAGTCGCAGCTTTGGGGTGGTTATCCTCTGCAGCATATCTCCCGCATAGAAATCATTCGCGGCCCGGGTTCGGCCCTGTACGGTGCAGATGCTTATAGCGGCGTGATCAACATCATCACAAAAAATGCCACGGAAACTACGGGGACTGAGTTCGGTGTAACCATAGGCTCGTATGCCACGCGTGATATCTGGATACAGCATGGTGGTAAATGGGGCAGTCTCGATGTAGCGGCTTATCTGCGTGTCGGCAAGACGGCGGGCAATAATGAAATCATCACGGCGGATGCGCAAACCGGCCTGGACCAAGTGTTTGGCACCCACGCCAGCCTGGCCCCTGGCCCTCTCAGTAGTGGCTATGATGCGATTGATAGCAATCTGGAACTGGGCTATGAAAAATGGCGCTGGCGCACGAATCTCATCCTGCGTGACAATCTCGGGGTAGGCTCAGGCATCGCTTCAGCTTTGGACTCGCCAGGCAAGATGAAGAGTCAGCGCCTTACCACGGACCTATCCTGGAGTGATACGCATATAAGCACAGATTGGGGGGCAGGTTTTAATTTCAGTGCGATGCAGTATTTGCAGCGCATACCTGTTCCTTTAAAACTTTTCCCTCCGGGTGTTACCTTCCCAACTGGCAGCTTCCCGCAGGGCATGATAGGCGCACCAGACACCTCCGAGCGGCAATTACGCATCTCCGCTTACCTCCTGTATTCTGGCTGGCGCGAACATCATTTACGCATAGGTGTGGGGCATGATGATTTGAATCTGTATGACACACTTGAGTATAAAAACTTTTTAATTACCAGTAGTGGCTTGCCGCAGCCGGCGGGCGATGTCAAGGCTTACACTGGGCCTCTGGCTTTTCTGGAGCCACATCGGCGCAAAATCGATTATCTGATCTTGCAGGATGAATGGCAGCTAGCGCCGGACTGGAGTCTGACTGCCGGCGTGCGCCATGATCGCTATTCCGATGTCGGCAGCACTACCAATCCACGTCTGGCACTGGTATGGGAAGCTGCCTATAACCTGACTGCCAAGCTACTATATGGCGAAGCTTTTCGCGCGCCCTCATTTGTGGAGTTGTATAGCATCAACAATCCCACTCAACGCGGCAATCCCAGTATCAAACCTGAAACCATCAAAACCCTTGAAGCAGCCCTGATCTGGCAAATTCGTCCTGAGGCGCAGGCCAAGTTCAATCTGTTTGCTTTCAGGATGAAGAACCTGATACGTACCGTCCCTGACTCGATATCAGGTTCAGGGAGTGCCTATGCCAATACCAATGGCCAGGATGGACGGGGTATGGAAGCCGAGTTGAACTGGCAAGCCAGTCGCCAGCTCAAATTGAGTGGCAACTACAGCTACCAGCACAACATCGACAAAGCCACCAATGAGGATGCCGGATATGCACCTCATCACCATCTGCTCGCCCGCGCTGACTGGCAGTTTTCCCAGGACTGGCTGGCCAGTTCGCAAATCAACTGGGTAGCCGGGCGCAAACGTACTGCCGGCGACCTGCGACCTGCCGTAGCCGATTATAAAACCCTGGATATCCACCTGCGCAAGATCGCTGGCAAATGGGAACTAGCTGGCAGCATGCGTAATGTGATGAATGTGGACGCACGCGAACCCAGCTTCGCGCCAGGAACTATTCCAAATGACATACCGCTGCCACGTCGAAGCTTTTATCTGCAGCTCATTTACAAGATGTAAGCCAAACAGCTACATCCGTTCACTTAGCTGCGGCGTGAAACCAGCAAGCCCAGGCCTGCAGTTGCCAGCAAACCTGAGCAGCTGCGATTGAACAAGCGCTTGCCACTTGGCTGGGTAAACCAGCGACGCATATGCACACCCATATAGGCGTACAAGACGATGGCTATCCATTCCAGCAGCAAGAATGCAACGCCCAGGACAGCGAATTGCCAGGCAGTTGGCTCAGTTGGATCAATAAACTGTGGCAGGAAAGCCGTAAATATCAGTATCGCCTTGGGATTACCGATGGCAACCAGGAACTCTTGCCTGGCAAGCGCGAGCAAGTCCAGGGCAGGTGTAGTCACTTCCGTTGCTTGCGTGGTATCGCTGCGCCACAATTGCCAGGCCAGGTAAAACAGATAGCCAGCGCCACCGACCTTGATAATGGTGAACAGCAATTCTGAAGTATGCAAGACCACCGCCAAACCCGCCGACGCCAACATCAGCATGAGAGAAAAAGCCAACAAGCGCCCAGCACCTGCTGCGCATGAAATGCGCAAGCCGTAACGGGTGGCATTGCTCAGCGAAAGCAGGTTATTCGGTCCTGGTGCCATATTCAAGGCAAAGCAGGCAGGGACAAAGAGTAAAAGGGTAGTGAAATTCATGGCTAGGTAAATAGCAAAAAGTGATGAAAAATATTATAAATCAACACAGTAAATTCCAAAATTGAAAATCCAGGCTCTGTACATTACAGGAAATCGCAAGCGCCAGTTGAGTTTTGGTTAAAATAGCTACTCAATCCAGAACCTAGTGATCGCAGAACCAATTGCATACACCTATTAGTTATCAGGTATTTCCGTCTCATCCGAAACTGTCCCCATTGATCATGAACATCATGACTGTGGAACTGGATGATTGCGATGTATTTTTGCCAGCGTCGTTGTGCCCTGCCATCATGCTGTTTGCGCATGGCGGTGGCAAGGTCATACAAGACGATCAAAACGAACTACAGGCGGAACGTTTCTTTTTGCGCGGGCCCATGATGGAGCCTGTGCATGTGCGCTATCAACCCAAGACTTTGTCACTGGCAGTGTGCTTTCGACCAGGCATGTTGCAACAGGCTATGGGTATCAATGTCGCTGACATCGCAGGTAGTGCATTAGCCTTCCATGAACTGGTCAATGCGGAGCGTGTTCAAACATTCCTGCAGGAACTGGACGGACTCAATGACAGTGCGGCCATCGTGGCTCTGTTTCAGGATTTTTTACTCAAAGTGCTCGACCATCGACCGCGAAGCACTATGGGCGCGGCATTTCTGGCCGCGCACAAAAAAATCTTCTTCCCCTTACTGGAATTGTCAGAATTTTTTGGCATAGGACAGAGGCAACTGGAAAGACGCGTGCGGGAGAATTTCGGGGTGACGCTACGTGATGTCAGGCGCATAGTCAGGTTTGGCTTCTCCCTGCCTCACATCATTAAACCAGATGTCGTCTGGGGTGACCTTACCCAGATCGCTCAGGATACTGGTTACTACGACCAGGCCCATATGCACAGGGAATATGTAGAACTGGCTGGCATTCCACCAGCACAACTGCGTCAAAAAATCAGCGCCCGCGACCCGGCTTACTGGATTTATCTGATGCCGGAAGAAGATTTCAATAAACTTTTTTTATTGATAGATTGACGGGTCGGTACAAATTTGACGGCTTGATACAAGTAAGAATCACGAGCAATAGCTAGACTGTTCTCCATCATTGAAATGGAAAACAAAATGAATACACTTGAAGAAAAGGATCGCCTGCGCGGCCCGATCATCGTACGTCAATTAAAAATTGACTTGTCCAAAGGTTTTTCACGTCATTGGCTCGGTGGCGATGCCTTTCGTACACATTTGTTCAACGCTCAATCCTTCAGCTTCCCATTGGGTGAGCAATACTTCATTGATAGCGTCAAGGCAGCCCTGCCCCTGCTAGAGGATGAACAACTGAAACAAGATATCAAGGGTTTCATAGGCCAGGAAGCCAGTCACCGGCATATTCATGCGCAATACAATCAACATCTGAATGCACAAGGCTTGAGTTATTTTATTGAGCCCTTCGTCAAATGGCGCATACGCAGTGCTGCCGGTCTGGGTGTCAAAAGCAATCTCGCCATCACAATCGCCTATGAGCATTTCACCGCCATTTTTGCCGATGGTGCCCTGAGCGAGCCATGCTGGATAGGTGATGCAGAAGAACCGCTGAAAACCCTGTGGACCTGGCATTCCATAGAAGAGACCGAGCATAAGTCTGTGGCTTTTGACACCTATCATGCAATAGGTGGCGGCTATCTGCGGCGCATAGCCTGGTTCTTGTATGTGACCATGCTGTTCAGCTTTGATACGATAGTGCAAACCATACATTGCCTGTATCGCGATGGTCAGTTATTCAAACCGGTGACCTGGTTGCAGGCGCTCAAGTATTGCCTGCGCCCACGTGGGCTGCTATGGTTTTCGCTGCCACATTACCTGGCTTATTTCAAACCCGGCTTCCAGCCTTGGCAACGTGACAATCTGCATCTGACCCAACAATGGCTGACGGAGCAAATTGCAAATTATCGAAAAATAGGGAAACCTGCTGAAGCACAAAGCCAGACCATTCTTTCGTAGCATTGCTGATCAGCTTCCTACATTTAAACTAGGCATATATTCATTTCACAGACAGAAAATGAAATCTATTTTATTGCCCCTGCATCTGGTGTTTGTTGGTCTGTGGCTGGGCTGCGTCCTGACAGAGGCTTTGTTTGAGCGCGCCCTGCTGGGGCAGGGACGCCCTCACGAACTCATACTTAGCAACTTGCACAAGCGGGTTGATCTCTTCATTGAGATACCGGCATTCATGCTGGTCTTCGTTACTGGTGGCATGATGTGGCATCAAGCACAGCCTTCCATGCTCTTGCACATCAAAGTCGGTTTTGGTTTGCTGGCAATACTGGCAAATGCCTATTGCGTCCATCTGGTGTTCAAGCGTCATCAATTGGCGGTGAATGGGTTATGGTCCGCTTTCGAAAAAACGGATCATTTGCAACACAAAATTGGCGCAGTAGTGTTAGTTGCCATGCTGGTGGCGCTTGGCATAGGTCTTTATCTGTTTTAAGAGTATGCATGAACAAAGAAAAAGCTCGCATAAGGCGAGCTTTTTCTTTGACTACTAAACTCCGGCACGCAACTTAGTGCTGCAACAAAGCATTTACTTCTGCCAGATCTTCCTCCTTCAAGGTACCGGCGGCTGATTTCAAACGCAGACCATTGAGGATAGTGTCATAACGCGCTTTCGCGAGGGTCTGGCGTGTCGTGTACAACTGTTGCTGTGCATTCAGCACGTCGATATTGATACGTACACCAACCTGATAACCCAGCTTGTTGGACTCCAGTGCTGACTGGCTGGAGATTTCAGCCGCTTCATATGCCTTGACCTGGGCCAGGCCGGAAGTCACGCCGACAAAGGCCTGACGTGCGCCTTGTGCTGCTGCACGGCGGGTGGTTTCAAAATCATTGCGTGCTTTTTCTTGCAAGGCAATCGCTTCTTTCACACGGCTATCAACAGCAAAGCCTGAGAAAATAGGGATATTCCATTGCACACCAATTTGCGTAGTCTTGTTGACGCCAGGCAAGGCAGGATTTGTCGCACCGGCGTTGGAAGTCCGTCCCGTACTTGCGACCAGATCAACAGTAGGATAATGGCCAGCGCGGTTTCTTTCAATTTCACGCTTGGCAACTTCCACATTTACCTGCGAAGCCATGACATTGAAATTTTGCTTTTCGGCAGAGCTGACCCATTCATCAACTACTGCAGGTTGCGGAGCATTGAGTTTGACGCCTGCCCTTAACTGTGCCAGCTCACCCGCTTCCTTGGCAATGATTTGTTGCAGGGCTGCGCGCTTGACCAGCAAATCGCTTTGACCTGCATATTCCTGTGCAGTCACCAGATCATAACGAGCCTGTGCTTCATGAGTATCGGTAATCGTTGATGTACCAACTTCAAAGTTGCGCTTGGCAGAAGCCAGTTGCTCAGAAATTGCGCTTTTTTGTGCACGCAGGGTTTCCAGTGTATCTTGCGCTGCCAGCACATCAAAATACGCCTGCCCTACACGAATGATGAGATCCTGTTTAGCCTGTTCAAATTGTGCCTGGCTGATCAACAAGGATAATTTACTTTGCTCATAAACCTGCCAGTTGCCCCAGTTGAACAGGGGTTGCGACAATCCCAGCGTCCATGTATTCGTCACGCCAGTATAAGTACGGCTGCCACTGACGACATCATTTTCGGCTTCAGTACGCGCCTTACCGTCACTGCCTTTCAGAGCGATACCAGGCAACAGGCCAGCGCGGCCTTGCACAGGTTTTTCCTGACCAGCAGTCAGGGCGGCGCGGGCACTTGCATACTGCGCATCATTTGCCAAAGCATCCTTGTATATTTGCAGCAAATCAGTTGCATTTGCATTCATCGTCAAGAAAGCAGAGGCCAGCAGTGTGGCAAGAATAGGATTACGCATGTAAGGCTCCGAAAAAAAGTAAATTAATAAGTGGGCATACCCGTATCGACTTGTTGTGCCCATGCATGCACACCACCAGTCAGATTAATTGTTTGGGTAAAACCCTGACGCTCTAAAAAATTTGCTACCTGCATACTGCGCCCGCCGTGATGGCAGATGCAGACAATCACATCATCCGGTTCCAGCTCTTGAAAACGGGCTGGCACTGTCTGCATGGGCATCAGTTGCACACCGGGGATATGACAAGTTTCATACTCCCAAGGTTCCCGTACATCGAGTAAAACCGGGGCTTTTTTACTACTATCGTTTAACCATTGCGCCAATTCAGTCGCAGTAATATTTTCCATGCCATGTCCCCTGTTTTCTTTTCAGGATTACAGGCTGAAATGTGAAACTGGTTTGGCACCTGCGGCAGCTTCCACCACGGTTTCAAACAAGTTTTGCTTACTGACTGCAGTTGCAGAAGTGCGCGTGAATAACTGTGCCGTCAATGCTGGCAACTGACCAACAAATGCCAGCAAACGGCCACCAACATTCAATTGCTGTTGCAGGTGCTCAGGCAATTGCTCCAGGCCACCGGCGATGACGATGGCATCGTAGGCACCCGTGTTTTTATCGCTGAAAGCATCTGCCAGAACCACATCAACATTGCTGACATGGTTGCGGTGCAGATTATTGGTCGCCAGTTCATGCAAGACCTTGGAAGATTCCAGCACAGTCACATGGCGACCACGGTAGGCCAGCAATGCCGCCAGATAACCTGTGCCAGCACCAATCAGCAAGACATTTTCCTGTTTCTTCAACACCAATTCTTGCAGGATGCGTGCTTCCAGCTTCGGCGTCATGGCCTTGCTGCCATCAGGCAAGGGCAATTCGGTATCAAAGAAAGCCAGGCTCTTTTGTTCTGCCGGGAAATAATCTTCGCGTTTGACCACAATCAGCATGTCCAGCACTTCCTGGTTCAACACATTCCAGGGGCGGATTTGTTGCTCTATCATGTTGAAGCGTGCTTTTTCGATATTCATTTCTATACTCGATTGCAAAATTGATGGAAACGGCATTTTATCAAAGCGCTTGGACAGTTTGACGATTACCGCGCCATTTTTGCGTAATCCACAGCCCCAAATCATCCAGATAGGTATAAATCACTGGAACTACGACCAAAGTCAGCAATGACGAAGTGATAATCCCGCCTATCACAGCCTGCCCCATGGGCGCGCGCTGCTCAGAACCTTCAGACAGGGCAAATGCCAGTGGCACCATGCCAAACACCATCGCCAGCGTCGTCATCAGGATGGGTCGCAGACGTACATGAGCTGCTTCCAGCAATGCTTCCATACGGTTCATGCCTTCTTTTCTTGCCTGATTAGCAAAATCTACCAGCAAAATGGCATTCTTGGTAACTAATCCCATCAACATGATGAAACCGATGATGGAAAACATATTCAGCGTAGAGCGGAAAAACATCAGAGCCAGGAAAACACCAATCAAAGTCATGGGCAGGGCCGACATGATGGCGATAGGCTGCAGGAAGCTGGCGAATTGCGATGCCAAAATCATATAAATGAAAATCACCGCGAGAGCCAGGGCTGATAAGGCATAACCAAAAGACTCGTTCATGTTCTTGGTAGCACCACCCATCTTGTAGCGGTAACCGGGTTGCCATTGCATGCCATCCAGCACTTTTTTGACTTCGGCACTGACTTCACCTGCAGAACGGCCCACCACATTGGCAGACAGCTCCACTTCGCGGTTCAGGTCACGGCGGTTGATCTGGTTTGCACCTGTCGATGGCTTGATGTCTGCCACCTGGCGCAAGGGCACCATTTTTGGTGAACCGTCAGCATTGGTCTGGGTGCTGCTGAGCATCAGGCGTGACAGGTCTTCAGGATTATTCCTGTCATTTGGCGACAGACGGACGGTGACATCATAGTTTTCATCATCCGGCGCACGCCAGGTGGTGGCAATTTCGCCTGCCAGTAAAGGCCGCAAGGCACCACCTATCTGGGCCACACCTACCCCCAGGTCAGCAGCAATATCACGGCGTGGCTGCACCGAGATGGTCGGCTTTTGTGCCTTGAGGCTGGAATCCAGATCGACCAGGCCGGGGATGGCGCGCAATTTTTCCTGCACCTGCTCCGACAATTTCGCCAGCTCAGCCAGATCACTGCCTTGCAGACTGAAACGCAAATTCTTGTTATCACCACCTACGCCATCCAGCGCACCGATATGCGTGACCGTAATTCCAGCTATCTGGCTCAGGCGCGTGCGCAATGGTACTGACATCTGGCTGGTAGTCCTTGCCCTGTCCTTGCGTGGCACCAGACGGATAAAGGTGGTCACATAATTCTTGCCCTGTGCCGAACCGGTATTCACCGTGCTATAGGTATCCAGCACTTCAGGAAATTCCTTCACGACGGCCTCGACCTGATGCACCTTGGTCTCAGTCAGTTCCAGTGAGGAACCTACCGGTGTGTAATAGTTGACGCCAGTCTCGGAATAATCAGCCTGCGGTACGAATTCTGAACCTATCAAGCCTGTACCCGGAATTGCCAGACCGAGGAAAAAAGTCAGCGCTGCAATCAGCAAAGTCTTGATACGGTGCTTGAGCGACCAGCGCAACATCACCTGATAGCCGCGCGAAAACCATTGCACGCCACGTTCAAACTGTTCCAGCACACGGCCTATGCTATTCGCATACCAGCCCTTGCGTACAGGCTTGCCATTCGCATCCAGCGCAGTATGACCATGTGCATCCGGGTCTGGCCAAATGGATGACAGCATAGGATCGAGCGTGAAAGACACGAACATGGAAATCAATACAGCCGCTGTAACGGTAATACCAAACTGGTGGAAAAAGCGGCCGATAATGCCACCCATGAAACCCACAGGCAAGAATACGGCGACGATAGAGAACGTCGTCGCCAATACTGCCAGGCCTATCTCAGCCGTACCTTCCAGCGCTGCCGTATGGTGATCCTTGAACTTGCCATTCACCTTCATGCCAGCATGACGGACGATATTTTCACGCACCACGATCGCATCATCGATCAGCAAACCGACGCACAGCGACAAGGCCATCAGGGTAATCATGTTGATGGTGAAGCCAAACATATCCATGAACAGGAAAGTACCTATCAAGGCCACAGGCAAGGTCAGGCCAGTGATGACTGTTGAGCGCCACGAATTCAGGAACAGGAAGACGATCAAGATGGTCAGTGCTGCACCTTCTATCAGGGTACGGCGCACGTTTTCTACACCTACGCGTATCTGGCGCGAACCATCCTTGATGACTTGCACTTTGACACCCGGATACTGTGCCTGCAATTGCGGTTCCAGCGCCTTCAGTGCATCGGTCAGTCCATTCGCAACCTCAATCGTGTTCTGCCCTTGCGCCTTCAAAATATCCAGTGCCACGGTACGCTGGCCATTGTAAAGAGCTAGGCTCTCTTGCTCTTCTTGTCCATCCATCACAGTGGCGACTTGCGACAACATGACAGGCTGGCCGCCGCGACGAGCGACGATGATGCGGGCAAAGTCTTGCGGGTTCTTGATGCGCCCCTGTATCTGCACGACCTTTTCATTATCGAGTGCACGGATGGCACCGGTAGGCAGCTCCTGGTTTTCATTACGCAAGGCATTGATGACCTGATCGACACCCAGACCCAGCGATTCCATTTCACCAGGTTTCAGGTAAATCTTGATTTCGCGCTTGACGCCACCGACAAGAGTAACTGAACCGACACCGCGTACATTTTCCAGACGCTTCTTTACCAGTTGATCACCAATGGTGGTCAGTTCGCGAAAATCACGCTTCTTGATCTTGTCGTCATTCGTAACCGAGACTGAGAAGATGGGTTTGTCAGAAGGGTCATAACGCGTCACCCTCGGCTCTTTTACTTCCTTGCGAAAGCCAGCCTTGATCAAAGCCACTTTTTCACGCACGTCCTGAGCTGCCTGCGCCGGATCGACCGTCAGGTCAAACTCCATGATGACAACAGAGGTACCTTCATAAGAACGCGAAGTCAGCGCACTGATACCGTTGATGGTATTGACGGTTTCTTCAACCTTGCGGGTGATGTCTGACTCTATGGTCTCAGGCGCGGCACCTGGATAATCAGTCTGGATTACCACGACCGGGAAAGTAATATCGGGGAACTGGTCTACCCGCAAACGCTTGTATGAGAACAAACCCAATACCACAAAGGCCACCATCATCATGGTCGCCAGCACTGGATTGCCTATGCTGATACGTGTGAACCACATGATTACACCTTGCCTGTCGGGGTTGTCGTGGTAATCAGCTTCACAGCCACGCCTGCACGCAAGCGGCCCAGATTTGCTTTTACTATCTTTGCTTGCGGTGCCAGGCCAGAAATCACCTCAACCACAGGCTTGCCCTGACTTTCACCACGCAGGCCCAGCTTGACCGGCTTTTGTTGCAAGACATTGTTTTCTATCGCGTACACGAAAGCCTGTTCGCCTTCATACTGTATGGCCGTTTCTGGCACGCTCAATACTTCGGCTTTTTTATCGATGACCAGTTGCGCTTCCCCAAACATGCCTGCCCGCAAAATGGTATCGGGATTTGCTACCTGCACATAGGCCATGATGGAACGTGAGCCCGCCGTCGTGGCCGGGTTGATGCGCACGACCTTGCCATCAACAACTTCTGGTACACCTTCTATTTTCAGTTGCACGGCCTGGCCAATTTTGATGCTGGCAATGTCCTGAGTTGGCACTGGCGCTTCCATTTCCAGCATGCGCAAATCGACTACATCGAGCAAGCGGTTATCTGGGGAAATTTTCTCCCCCGGTTGCACCATGCGGTTACTGATCGTGCCTGAGATGGGGGCGCGTATGACGGTATCTGCCAGCGCTTTTTGCGCCACGGTCAACGCGCCTTTGGCGCTATCTACATTGGCCAGGGCAATGGCATATTGATTATTGGTATTGTCATAGGCATTTTTGGAGATGAAACTCTTCTCCAGCATGGCCTTGTTGTTATCGCGTGCCAGGCGGGCTATTTCCATTTGCCCCTGGGCAGCGGCCAAAGCACCTTTGGCTTGCGCTTGCCGCGCCAGGTAATCACTGCTATCCATCTTGATCAGTACCTGGCCAGCCTGCACGGCTTCGCCTTCACGCACCAGGACTTCGGTTATATCACCTGCCACTTTGGCTTTGACAGCGGCCTGGTTAACGGCGCGCAAGGCACCGGACAAGGCCAGCAGTTTTCTGACTTCAGTATTGCCAACTTCGACGATGTCGGCAGGCAAAAATTCCAGCACAGCCGGTGATGTTTGCGTGCTCACGGCAGCAGCACTTGCCGAAGCGGGCACGGCATTACCCTGAGATTTTTTCTTCATCAGCGCCATGCCCGTCGCCACTAGCAGCACAACGGCAATGATCCAGAAAGTCTTGCGCTTTAACATGCTTGTTTTCCAAAAAGTAAAGGTTTCATGGCCTGGGCTAAGATGGTAAATAAACTATCCAGGTCGTAAAAAACCCTGACTTTAAAGCCTGACACTATGTGAGGGTCAAGCAATGCATGTAATTCAGTTGGTAGAACTCATTTCATTAACTATTTTTTTAACAACAAACTATGTAAAGCCATGTCTATGTAGTGCTCAATATAGGTATCGAGTTTATCCGGCTCTATATTGCACACCCCTTGTGAATGCTTCCAGATCATCATCATGATCATGGGGGCTATCAATAACCGGGCATCTATCTCCACATCCACATTGCGTATTTCGCCGCGTGCCAAGCCACGCCTGAGCATGGTCATGACAAGATTTTCACCGCGGTTAATAACCTCTTCCTGGTAAAACCTGGCAAGCTCAGGGAAATTCCCGGCTTCTGCCATCATCAGCTTGGGCAAGCCTGACAATTTGGTATTACCTATGCTGTTCCACCAGGTACTCATCACCAGGCGAAACAGTTCTTCACTACTGCCCTCAAACTGTTCAATCACGCCCTCCGCTTCACCCAGCAAGGGGACGATGCTTTCCCTTACCACTGCCTTGAACAACTCTTCCTTACTGGAAAAGTACAGGTACAAGGTGCCTTTGGAGACGCCAGCAGCCCGCGCCACATCGTCCAGACGCGTGGCAGCAAAGCCGCGCTCAACAAATAAATCGAGGGCAGCAGCAAGTAACTCTTGCGGGCGGGCATCCTTGCGGCGCTCCCACTTGGGCTTCAAATGGCATAACATAATATTAACAACTCAATTAACTTACTTTTGAGTCAGTAATATAGTCCGCGCCCAGGTCAGCGTCAAGATAAACACTTGTTACGTCCGAATAAAGTCTTGAACAGAACAATAAAGTCTTGAATATCGATCAATAGTCAAATAATAGAGTCTTGAACAATCGCTAGCCCGCAGTCGGAACCAATGAGAGATGCTTATTAAGCAACCACAAATTAGAAGCCATTACACCTATCACGCAAATTGAATTGGCTTTGAAATAGTTGCTATACCTGCATTTCCAATTGATCTTCAGCTACTTTGCCAAGCAACTTCGATTATTACAATCGCTATGCGACAGGATGCAAAATTTAGTAGATCAAACATAAGAATTTCGGAACAGGCTGCAGATATATAACAGCCGACCTTTAGAAAAGGTAAAGAAAGTCATTCAACTTGCGAGAAATTTCATAAACCAAAACTTTTTAAAGCAGAGCAAAGAGGGACCAATTACGAAAAAAGCACGAAATCAAGGTTGACAAAGAAAAAAACATGTCCATAATATTTCTAATAGAAGAAGTTATAACTACTGGTTTTTAATATATGAGTCCATTTTCTATAGTATTCCGCGAATTACGTATTTTTAGCGGCTTGCGCCAAGCAGAATTCGCAGAAAAACTTGGGTGTGAACAAAGTTACATTTCTGCGATAGAAGTCGGCACGAAAGGTCCACCACCCTCTGATTTTCTTGTCAGGTTAATTACACAATTAGATCTAGATGAACAATGGGAGAAGCGTCTGTATGACTCTATAGAAATGTCCCAAAGGAAAATCGTTTTACAGAATGAAGCGCCGGAGGCTCATTACAAGATGTTCAACGAATTGAGGCGTCAACTAGATACACTCCATCCTACTCAAGTTGAACTCATTCAAATGGCCCTGAGATTGCCCGAGTCGATGACCCAACACAAGTTACCAGTGTCATTGCCTCCTAGACGGAAGACTGAACGTAAGAAAAATAAAGTAACCGAAGTATGAAGTGGAGTGATCCGTCTGGATTGCGCCACCATAGAAGATCAGGAGTTCCTGAAATTCTCCAGGCGATGTCCTTACCTTCTGCTATTAAGTAAATGATTTTTGTTCGCATTAAATTATGCGCTTATTAAGATGTATTTAGCTCTGAATATTGATCTATTTTAGTTGCATGTAAAAAACTGCATGCAAACGATGTAGTCATTGAATGGGGGCATGCAAGTGAATATTCAGGAACAAATTGATGCTCGGTCATCTGGCTGGTCACGTCTGGCGGAATCACTGCCAACAGAACCTTGTCCAAAGCAAAGACGCATGAAAGGAATGACATACAAAAAATTGTATGCGCATATACGACTAGGGCATGGGATAGGCCACGGCACCCAATACAAACCCTGGTTGACACTGCGACGTAAAAACCCATCTCCCAATTCAAATCAAGTCGTGTCCTTCATGCCTCCGCTGCAACGAACGGCGCATTATTTTTCACGCGGGGAATACCACACAGCACTTTTACTTCTATGGCTAGGGGTTCTAGATTTACGTGAGCAATTTCCAATTTGGCCAGTTGCACACCCGAATCCATTGAATGGTGCTCCAGGCGTTCTTGCAACAAACTTAAAGTGGTCACGTGGACTGATCGCTATCGCCAGGGAAGCAAATATTGAACATGGCCATGAAGTTGGGTCCACTCAGCCGTATGTTGCCAGCCTCGATCTGGTAGCAACGGTTCCAAGGCGCAATGGCATAGGGCTGTCGATATTTTCATCCAAGCCAATTAAGGAGTCCAGTTCCCAGGTCAAATGGCGAACACTTGAGCGACTTGAACTTGAGCGAAGATACGCGGCTGAGATGGAAGCTCAGTATTTCGTATCAAGCTCAGCACTCATTCCTATGCATATTGCAGGGCAATTAGAGTGGTGGCTGGACTGCTCCACTCTTCACTTTGCACCTGAGTTACTACAGCTGGCATCTCAATTCGCTAGTGTAATAAGCTCACACTCAGATCTGGCATTGAGCGAAGCCGTCGAATGCGCAGCGAATGCAACCTTTATTAGTATAGACAATGGTTGGTTGCTATTTAGGCATTGTGCATGGAAACAGCTAATTGACATTGACCCTTCTTCCCGAATCTTAACTTCGCACCCTTTACGTGGCGGTGGGATTGAACTGCGCAACAAACTTCGTTTGCGGCTCTTTGGGGAGACCTGGCCATGAAAGAATTATCATATTCTGAAGACAAAGAACTAATTGATCCCGGCGAGATACTAAAAGGCACAGAGCCAGACTCACCACTCCAAGGCCTTTATCGTGTCTTGGTTCTTATCCCAAAGCAGGATCGAGTTGTAATGATCCCAATTCCAACTGGCCCGAGGCGCTCCACCCCAACGCAACAAGCTAGCTATTATGCACTCGGGTTCGTGTCATTCCAACTAAGTCAGATTAACACTCTGCTTTTAACAAAAAAAATTCAAAAAACCACCGTCGAACTTCCGAATCATTGGCGACTCAGTGATTCCGATCTCCGCAAACTCTCACCACCAAAAAATGATCCATCCTTGTCTCCAGAAGACAGATTAAAATCTCCTCTCGAAATCAAGCGAGATTTCAAGTTTGATCTTATCAAACCTCTTCTACCCACTGAATTTAGTTCAGGCGGTCCCCATCTCCCCGATCTCACTTATCTAGATGGATTAGTTAGGAATCGGGCGTGCGAAGCAGGTGTAAGTCCAGGTCAGGTGTTTGACGCATTGCACCGGTTCTATGCTTTTGGTTGCATTCTCAATGCACTCCTCCCTAATACCATCAATAAAAGCGGAGCTCCGGGAAAGCGCCGGCTAGCCAAGAATGGAGTCAAGCTCGGCAGAAAAAATGCCGCGGCCAAAGCTGGTAATACTGATTTGGCTGGTCTCATATTAAGCGAAATAGATACTCAAAATTTGGAAGATGGCTACATGATGTTCGTCAAGCCAGGGACTTCTATCAAGCAAGCGTTTTTGTCTATGAGCAGTACTTTTTACAGTAAAGGACATACTTATAAATGCGGCCATTTGACTCCAGACTTGCTGGATGCTCACCTTCGCCCAACAGAAGAGGAATTCCGACACCATGGACCGCTCGCTAAAGATGCAACAGTTGCAGCACGGCGCCTCATGGGTGAAGGTGAATGGGCTCGCAATTATCGACCTCTCGTAGGCACTGCGCGTGACGGCATTTACGCTATCGGCCAAGTCGGTTCGCTTGATGCATCACCGCTCGACGTGAATTGTATTTCTTGTTTGGATCCGTTACAGCCTATTGGCGTAGGGCGAGGACTGTTCGTGCGTGACGCTTGGCTTGGACTTTATTTTGGCTGGCAAATTGGCTTAGACAACTTGAAAACGGACGATGCAAAGCTAGCAATCCTGCGTGCAGCAACTGACAAGTCATCCACACTGGCCAGGTACAATTTAAATTTACCTTCGGAAGACTTTCCCTCGCTCTTCTTTTCCAAATACCTTTCCGATAATGGTGAATTGCGAAGTTGCAACGGCATAGAATCAATTGTTGACGGACTCACCTCTCGTATCGAATTCATAGCAAGTGGTCGCGCTGACAGAAACAGTCCGTCTGAAAGTGGGCACCATTCGCGCCACCGTGGTTTTGACCATCACCTTCCTGGAACGACACATGGTCGGAGAGCAAAACGTGGTGAGCCACTAGCCATCACCAAGGCTCTCCTTTCGCGTTACGAATACATGCGGTTGCTATTACTCTGGATACATTGGGCAAACACAAAACAGGAACTGCCACTACATAAGATACCAACCGAGATGCGGCGCGAGTTTGCAAGCAGTGGAATGCCACTCCCTCTTACAAGAATCGGAGTTTACCGATGGGCCAAGGCCAATGGGTATATCTCCGGAAAACCAGTCGATCCTACCTATCTCAAAGCACACTTACTTCCAACATTCACTGCCAGCGTGCAACGCAACGGCTTGGTACTGCATCGACCCGATACAGGGAATGCAGTGGAGCTATTACATGGGGCTAGATTCAACAGTGAGTATGTTGCATATTCGGGAATAGTACGTGACGCAATTTCGAGAGGCAAAAAACATATCGACGTTCTTGCGGACCCAGACGACCTTTCACACATCATTATTGTCGATATGAATGGCTTGCACGTCGTACCGAACGTCAAAGACGACGCAATATTAATTGCCGAGGGTAGCATCCATGACCTATGCGCAACAAATAATTTACACAAAGTACTCAATGTAGAAAACGCATCGTCACGGGATCAGGCTGAGGTTGACCAGCAAGCGTTTCGGCAAGAGACGGTAGCGGATGCAAAAGCGAGGAAGAAGGTAGCGCAAAGTACTTCAACTGGGCATAAGGCATCAGATTCCAAAATATCAAGCGTGCGCCTAGCACGTAAAGCAGAAAAACGTGCTGACATCGACAGCGAAATTCGCAGGGTAAATGATTGTAATGATGGATCTGAGAATTCAGCCCAACAACCCGCCAAAATTTCGCAATCAATCTCTACTCAATCTATGGCTCCTGGCAGCACAAATCGCATGGCCGAAATGATGAAAAATCGCCTGACAAAATTTAATACTGAAAGGAAATTCTGATGGACCATACCGCTAACAAACTAAGCCAATGCCCATCTGGAAATCCATTTCTCGATCGACTCGACGAGAATCTGAGTACCAACAATTTAGAAGAAAAGCTTCAAAGCTGGCCGCTGGCTAAACTGGATATGAGAAATCTTGATCTTCAAAGCCGCCATGACCTTCTTGATCGCTTGCAAGAGCAGATGTTTGAACCCACTCTTACTGCTTTAGATACAGCAACCCGACTTTATAGAATGATACGCCGCGGCTATATTGGCCGAGACCCAACCTTGGTTCAATCGAGATCCAGGGCAATGACCATTGCTCGCTACGCAGGAAAAGACTTACGTGACCTTCCTTGGTTGCCATGTTCAGCGAAAGGAATGCGAATTAGTGGCATCACAGGCTTGGGCAAGTCTTACGAAATCTTGCGAGCGTTAAAACAATTACCACAAAAAATAGAACACGGAAAATCATATGCGGCAGATTGGAATCACGTGACGCAGGCAACCTGGCTCTATGTGGCGATGAGCCACGACGGATCTATTGGCGGTCTGCTTTTACAGATTCTGACTGCACTTGATCTTGCGATTGGTACAAACTATTCCTCGGAGCGTAGTTTGACAAACCTGAGCAACGAAAAACTCGCCGTGCATGTTGGTATCATCCTGATTAATCATGGGGTAGGTGTACTGGTCATTGACGAACTTCAAAAGAGAAATTTCTCTGGCGGCACACGTGGCGGCTTAGCCGCAACTTTTTTCCTCCGCCTGCTCAATTTCGGCGTACCTATCGTACTAATGGGAAATCCCTTAGGAATGGATGTTCTCGACACATTTTCCCAAGATATGCGGCGTGTTGGATCAGCAGGCAATATAGAAATGCATCCATTAGAGGAAGCAGACTATGACTTCGCTGACTGCATTGCTCCAGCATTGTGGCGCTACAACGTGATGCCAGAACCTTCACCAATATCAGATCCTAACGGATCATTACTCTTTAAATATTGTGGTGGCATAAGGGATTACGGTGCGCGAATACGCGCCAGCTCACAACGACTCGCACTTGACACGGGTGACTCATTTGTTACGGAAGAGCACATGCAAGAAGCATTCTATGGGCCGGACTTCAGCCAAAGAGATAGAGACCTCATTGCAGGTTTCAGAGACAAAAATCCCATTCTTCTTCAACAATTTGAAGATATTCCATGGGAGCGCTATGCAATACGATGGGGATTATTTTCGCCTCAAAACCAAGAGAACCAATTATCACAAACAAAAAATGGTAAACATGGTGACGTTAGTATGTCGGCACAGGAAAAAGAATCAACACCAACGGTTAAAGCGCGGAAGTCAGTAGCGCAGCAAGCGGCTGAGACTGCAAAACGAAATAGAACGAGAAAAGAAAATCAGGAAACTACCAGGGAGAAAATAAAGAGCACGCTTGAATCAAAAGACATCAGGCGCGATGGTCTTCAAGAATACCTTATTAGCGGTCTAGAACAGCTAAGGTCAAGTGAAAATTGCGGCAACACAAATTTCCAATCTAAAGGAGCCTAACATGTTCGTCAAAATGATTCCCCCTGCAAATCAATTTCTCCCATTTTTTCCTTCAAGCTACCCCGACGAGACAATTGGATCGAGAATAAGTCGATTCCACATATTGCGCGGGCAACCTACAGCGAAATTCACCTATAAGCAATTATTTGATGTTGCCCCATTTAGTCTCACCACGCTTGTACAACCACATCTTGACAAACTAGCGTCAAAACTACCTGGTTCGGCTAAATACAATCTTCAAACTATACAAAATGAAAATACCTTGCTACCGCTTTGCCAGCACTTCTCTGGCACTCAGGTCTCGTTGACAAATTCCACATCTGAAACTGATATCTATGCCATCGAATTGCCAAGACGGATAAAGGGAAGTTCTACTGTGACACACATGTGTCCGCAATGCCTTGTACAAGATGAACAAGAACATGGCTGCGCCTACATTCATCGTTCACACCAAATACCAGGCGTAACTGTTTGTTGGAAACACACATGTAAGCTTCTCGATCGCTGTCCTGCATGTAGTTGCCCTTTTGCGCGTCCTAACGAATTGATTCTTTCGGCATGGCTAGGTTGCACATGCGGCTATGTGATTGGAGATCACTCGAATGCAGTGGAAGAGTCAGTAAAAGAGGTGGAAATTGGCTTTGCAAATTTTACAAGAACACTATTGATCGCAGAGCCAATACTTTTAAACACCTTGCAGCTTGTTACTTTGTATCGAAAGCGAGCCATTGAACTGGGGTTCGGAAGGGGTACTGATAAACTCAATCGCAGTTCATTGTTTGCGCGACTTGAAGATTACTTTGGTATAGAACTGCTATCAAAAATCGACACGGCATATCGTTCCGGGAAAACAAGTGGTTGGTTTCATGTGGTTGGCACCTCTGCTGCCGCTGAGTCACCCTTGTATCGCCATCTGTTGCTTGCATATTTTCTGTTTCGCGACGCAGCCTTATTTCTTGATAGGGCACGTTCCAGTGTTATCGAGGATCCTCCAGAAGAAAACCTCTCGAATGCAGAATCACCTGAGCGAGTCGAAGACGATTTGATCAACGATTTAATTAAGGCTGCACAGCGGTATGACTGTAACGCACAAGGGCTGTGGCGGTACAACTTTGGGGGAATGAAGCGATTAGTAAGAATAATGCCAACTGCCTGCGAAGTAATTGATGCACGTCTCAAAGTTGAGAGAGCGAAACGAGAACGTGATTCGAAAGAAGCAACTCTTAGGAGGCGCAGAGATGAAGAGCTCGACAGACAATGGGCTGCAGCTATTAGGTCGAATTGGAAAAACTTATATGAGGAAAACAAAAGGCCCACTCGCGTAACAAAATCCAAACTCTTAAAGCAATCGAAACTAAGGGGGCAAATCAGAAATTCATCTGCGTGGCCATCTAAAGATCGGTTTCCACTGACTATTGCTGCGTCGGACGAATGCATGGAGTCAACCTGGCACTTTTATGCACGACGACTTCTGTGGACTATTTTATCTCTACCTGATCCTGAAACTGCAGATCACGTAATTATCATATTCAGCGGACTAGAAACGCACAAAGTAAGAGAAGTTCTCAAATACTTTGGTGACATACCTCGCGGTGGAGGGGCATCGATGGCCGTTATCGCTACGATACTCAATGCTCGTGGAATTAAAAATGACTGGGCAGGTCCTTGTCCTGAGCGCACCTTTTACAGAGCCGGCAGAGCCTACCGTCTAAGAACTTCACGTCGTGGACCAATAGGGGGACGAGCTGGCGATCCGACAACGGTTCTGTGAATATGAGGAACTTTTCCATTTCTAACCAAGAATACAATGCAACTCCATTCGTTACCAATGCTGCGAGAAGATGAGACATTATATAGTCTTGCAGCAAGAACTAGATTAGCAAATGCGGCTAAAGATGATCGTGATGCTTGTCGGAGTATGTTCGGCTATTCAAAGAACACAAGAGTCTCAGACTATCCAGTAAACGTGATTCATTTTTGTGAAATGACGAAAGGGCATTTTGGTGATCCATCAACAATCCTCACTAGGATGACACTAGTGAGATTCTTCGAACAGATTGGTGTTCACCCTTGGCACAAAGGCAGTTCAAGCAGACCAGCAGAACTTGCCGGATACGGATTATCCACGCTTTCGAACGGCAATCTTAGAACCTGGAAATTTTGCAAGGACTGCGTAATATCAGACTTAAAAGTTTTTCCGATAACTTATTGGCGGAGGTCGCATCAATTGCCGACCTCATTTTTTTGTCCGACACATGGTACCGCGTTAAGCTGCTCGTTAGCACATCCACACATTCGGCATAACCGATTTATGTTTCCTGATGACGACTTTGCTTCCTGCGAACAATACTGCTCAGTCGTCACTCCTGAAAATGATTTAGTACAGAAACAGCTAACGCAATTGGGAATAGCCATACTATTTCATTGCGAAACGTCGTTGAATCCTAATCCTGCGACCACTGAGATATTGCATGCGACCACCATCAGAGCCCTAAATGAGCGTGGACTAATTACCCCAAAAGGAGCCATTCGTTTACCAGAATTTACCTCTGAGTTATCAGTCCGCTATAAATTTTTGCGATGGCATCCTGAATTTTCTGATGCGCTATCTGAGAAAGGGCTCAATGCTCTAGGACGTAACCTCATAAATGCAGGAACATGGCGCAGCGTTGTACATCAACTGTTGCTAATTGAATGGCTTTTTGGTTCATGGGCATCGTTTCAAAAGCAGTGTGTATGGCAACACACCATGGATCATGAAAACTATATATGCGCGACACCTGCCAAAACTATGGAATTTTTTTATGAGAGCGAGTCCCTACATTCGCAACGCCCCATGCATCGAGCAGCTTGTATTGATTTCCTGGGAACGGAATTACTTCCAAAGCGTAGTATATTTGCACGGGCGGCCCCTCAGTCGTTCCGCTGGTTGTTACGTTACGACAAGCATTGGCTCGATCTTCATTGTCCAGTTTTTCAACGAAAACAAATGCAGAAAGAATTGTTTTAACCCATTTGAATCTATCCAATTTCTCGGCCAGAAATAACTTCAACGGACCTTTCCCAACCATAAGATCTGAACTGAATCAAGCACCCGTTCATACTTCAAATATGTTACGTCAAAAAAAGATCCGCAATCCAGTCGATGAATACTCGCAAGCGGTTGCTCAAATACCGGTTTGGCGGACATCCTGGGCATCAGGATGATGCCATACCAGCTTCACCAGCCCTGGACGAGAAACGATATGCTCAGTAGCTTCGCTGGACATGAATGGTATTCTTGGCGTGGCAGTCATCCTAGGTGGTCTGCGCCAAGATGAACAGCCATACAACGTGGACTCTGGCAATACCTACATCGTCATGATCCTGACCACTATGGGTGTATTCATGATCGTGCCAGACTTTATCCCGACAGCGAACTGGAAGACCTACTCCGTCTTTAGCCTCTGATCATGGTCGTGCTGTGTGGCATGTTCTTGCGTCTGCAAACAACCAAGTACATTTATTTCTTTAGCTACTGCTATGCGGAACAGGTGGTCAGGAAAGCAGTCACCACGGTAGCATAAAAACTTTCGTCAGCCTGCTGATTATCGATGCCATTCTCATCGGCCTGTTGTCTGAAGTGATGGCAAAGACCTTGGATGCAGGCTTGGACGGTTCCGGTGTCCCTCAATCGTGGAAGCTGTTCACATGGCTTTCGTCTCGGCCAGCGCGATATCCTGACCGCTGTAGATGCAGCGCTCGCCAGCCGCATGCAGCCAGTCGTCAATGTCGCCCTAGGAGCTTCTCTGTCCACGGTAATCTTGACGGTACCGATGATGGAAGTCCTGGCGTTGTTCTAAGATAAGCAAATTCATAACGCGCTGTCCCCCACACAGACAGTCATGACCGTACTGACCCTGTTTGATGGTCATGGAGATCACCTTTCATGATGGAGAAGCCAACGCGATCGAAGGTTTGACGCACTTCGTGTTGATTGCGCCGTTCTTGATGTCGGCATTGATGGGGATGTAGCCGGCCACGAATCTTTCCAGAAATATCTTGGTATCGCTGAAAGTCAAAAGCCACCTTACGGTGGCTTTGAGACTCTTTTACCAAGATGGCATCACCGGCTTAGATTCCTCATTCGAGGAGCGGGAGTGGGATCAAGTTGGGCTACGTCGCTAGGATAACCCTTTGATCAAAAATGATCAATTATTGTTTTGTGACAATCTGAACCTGTTGACGGTTTCAAAGTGCCAGCTTAGGCCATGAAATGATGGCAGAAACCCTATTGATGACCCAAGCACCTTCGGCATCGGATACCCAGTCGGTTTTTAAAAGCCGTGCATAGTATTGCTGAAGAATCTCGGTTTCAGACATGTGTGCTCGCTTGCTAGCCTTGGACTCCAGACACTTTTCGCTAAACTGCCTGGCTAAATCTTCACATATATCCCATCGCTGGAAACGCTCCGGAGGCGAAGTACCAGGCGAATAGAATTTACCTTCGTATTCTGTCAATAACAGTTTGGCTTGAGCTCCGGAAATCGCTCCCAGCAATGCTGTCATCGGAAAATCAGCAGGTATCTGATCGTATTGACCGATTTCTGTCGTAGTAGTCTTTGGTTCTTGATTATTCATGTTCACCATCTAAAAATGAGGAAGATTGTTTAGGCATACTCTCAGGCCGTGCACTTGACAGTCAAAAATACTTTGAAAGAGTTATCACATGGATCCCCTTTGATTCGACCTTTGGGTGTTCCTTCATTTCCCTTGCAAAAAACTCGTATTCTCCACTGTTATGGTAGGCGATGATATTTTGAAGGGCAAGGCCACCTTGCTGGCATCTGGGGTTAAGGCAGCCAACACTCGGAGAAAAATTATCTGACGAGTAATACTGCACAGGGGTATTTGGCATAGTGCTCTTAAGTATCCTGAGTAACAGTATTTTTAAGGATAGGATGCCTGGAAATGCTTTGCTGACTTTATCTGTAGTGCCAATAAATGAAAATTTATCGTTTTTCATGACTCGCTTGCACAATTTACTCGAAAGATGAGGGATGGCTTGAATGTTATCGCATAATTAGAACAACCTGAGAGAGAGGTCTGGATCGTGACTTAGATGCCGATGGTCACTAGTTGGCATGCCATCGCAATAAGACATTGGGTAATATTGCTGGCGATCAAAAACTTGTGACTGGTTTGATTGCAAATCAGTTGCAGGTTTGAGGTGCAAATTGGCGGCATTTTTTGATTGAAAAATGCGTCTCCTTTGAATTGAAAATAGCCTCCGCGAAAAATTTATCAAACCAATGGACATTGCCAAAGCACAGTATCTGCGCAGATCGATACCAATTATTCGCTTTCTTTAGCTTTTTTTTGCTAGGCTCTGTTAACATTCAATAAGTCCAAAGGTAAGCAAATACAAGATTGATGAAGGAAAGGAAGTTTCTATCCAATTTTTCATACCGTGTTGCAAGCCTGTGGAATTGCTTTATGTGTATGCGATTAAAAAAATGTTCAACAATATTTCTATCTTTGTATAAGTGGCTGTCATATTCACGCTGCTCCAGTCTGTTTTTCTTTGGCGGAATCTCGGCCAGCATCCCGTTAGCATGAATGTAATCCCAAAAAACATTCGAGTCATAACCTTTGTCGGCCAATATCGCCTTCGCCTGAAAGCCTTTAGTCAATGGCAAACCTTGATTAATGTCGGATTCATCTCCCCCTGTCAGTAACCAACGCACAGGATTGCCAAGCGCATCCACCGCGACGTGTATCTTGCTGGACAGGCCGACGCGTGAACGTCCCATCGCTTGACGCCCTTCTTTTTTGCAGCACCTGAAGCGTGTTGACGCGCTCTCACTACCGTACTATCAATCATCAGAGCTTCCATATCCCGATCGCCGCAAACTGCCTCCACTATTTCTTGCCATACACCGGCTTCACCCCAGCGCTTAAAACGCGTATAGGTCGTATGCCAATTCCCTGATTCCGCCGGTAAATCACGCCAGGGTAAACTGGTAAAACAGCTTCAACAAATTGACGATTATTCTGCCCTGACCGCCCCGGATCACCCACGTTCCCAGGCAACAACGCTTCTATTTTCTTCCATTGATCATCTCTTAACATCTTGCGGGCGCTTTGCATTTCGGTATCCTGGTTTTCAAATGCCGTATGTAAACACATTTTCTTGAGTGTTAACAGCCCCTAGTACTTATGGGTAAAATCCATTTAGACAGAATGGCCAAGATATCTCAAATTGCAAAAGAAAAATTTTGAATCGGCAATATTTTGGAGTTCAGCATTTTTTGGAAAATGTCGCTAATTGTCATCTTCCAGAGTTTGGGTTAAATGTGTGAATTTATGAAGTGTCTTCAATTACTAACAAGCGGTTTAACTGCACAATAATTCTAAATTACTATTTCAGTATTCTTAATAGTCTCATTTCTTTGTGAAATAAATTCAATATTTCAAAACTGAGATCGTTTATTGTTAAATGAAATTAACATGGCTATTATGTCAATATGAACTTAACAAGTGGTGTAAAGATGGGCGAGAACATGCGGGACGCATTAAGCACAGGTGAAGCAGCACGCATTTGCGGCGTCAATTTTCGGACTATTTCTCGTTGGATCGAACGAGGATTGTTGACGGCATATAAGTTGCCTGGGCGAGGTGACCGACGCATACTTCGTGAAGAGTTGACTCGATTCATGAAAGAAAATGGTATTCCAAATTGCTCGACTGCAAATGAGCTGCCTCGCCGCGTTCTGATTGTTGAAGATGAACCTGCAATGGCAAGTGCAATTGAGCGTGTCCTCCGCAACGTCGACTTCGAAACAGCAATCGCATCAAATGGATTTGAGGCTGGTGCGATGTTACCTATCTTTAGGCCCGGAATTCTGACATTAGATTTACGCATGCCTGGCGCTGACGGACTTGATGTACTGCGTTATATACAAAAAGAGCAGTTCCCGGCACCGTTTAAAACGTTGATCATTTCTGCGGATACGGAAACTCGCCTTCAGGAGGCTCGAACGTTAGGTGCGCACAATGTTATTCGTAAACCATTTGTCAATGATCAATTAGTACAAATAATAGAGCAGATGCTTTTAGGCTGATGTTTTTCCTGAGAACCGTATTGACATGCCTTGAAATATTTTATTAGGGAATCTCTGATTACTTCCAATATATCGTTTGTAAGTTATTGATTTTTCGATTTTGGACTTAATCAGAGATTCCTTAGTATTGGTTTTAACAAGAAAAAATAGCTGCCAGATTGATTGGCGTGCTTACTTTGACATAATAGTCAATTTAGTCTAAATTGACTGTATGGAATTGTAGTTCAATAATGACAAAACCGAGCCTACTTTAAATAGCGAATATCATCAGTTTGGACTCATGTGAATTCGAGCTTGATAGGTTTGAATGACTATGACTGATTGCGCGTTAGCGTTTTCAATGAGATAGAATTAATTGCTTGCAGTTCTTCTCCATTGTCTTGAAGTTCGACTGTCTGCATACTTTTCAAAAGTTTTTCTACGGGAGATACCGTGAACAGACTTGAAGCCTTCCATAGAATTGCGGAGCAGGCGGGCCGCGGAGATTTGATGTTCCCAACTAACGTCAACGCTACACTCAAACTAAAGAAGGCGTTGGATGATCCGGATGCTCACTTGGTAGATGCAGCCAAACTCATACTCACCGAACCCTTGCTTTCAGCGCGGATTGTAGCAATGGCGAATTCATCTGCCTATAATCGTTCCGGTATGGAGATCACAAATGTCAGTACAGCCGTATCACGTTTAGGCTTTCGTACTATACGTTCACTGACAGCGTCGCTATTGGTACACCAGATGAGCAGCAGCTTGACAAATCCTGTATTACAAGCGAAGGCAAAGCAACTCTGGGAGCACACGGTGAATGTATCAGCGCTCGCTCAAGTTATTGCCCGTCGAATGACAAAAATTGATCCTGAGACAGCAATGTTCGCCGGTATTATCCATGAAGTCGGAGGATTTTATCTTCTGTCCCGTGCAGATGCGTTTCCCGGGCTACTTGACGGCGAGCTTGAAGATTGGGTCGAATATGGTGAAAAAATTATCGGTAGAAGTGTGATGAAAGCGCTTGAAGTCCCTGACATCATCAATGCTGCTATTGAACTAATTTGGCAAGGTGGAGGTGCCCGCCCACCTACTTCATTAGGGGACATATTAGTGTTGCCTAACGATTTGTCTCCCATCTTATCCCCGTTATTGCCTGAATCGGAAATCTCATCACGTGAAGTACATAGCGAAATTGATTTTGACATTGGAAACAAGACTCTACGTTTGATCCTTGAGGATGCGGAAGAGGAGACTGAATCTTTGCGAAGTGCTCTGCTCCATTAATAGCCAAGTTGCAGTGAGAGAAAACTCATGTAGATTTCAGAAAAATGGAGTTAAATAATATTGCCGATTTCGATTTTTGACATTTTCTTAAACATAGAAATCAACGACAAGAGCTGTTGTGTATTCCAGGGGAACTCACAATATGACAGAATTAAATGAGCAACTGCAACGACTTACTATTAAGTTAGTCTATTATGGCCCCGCATTATCTGGGAAAACGACAAATTTGACTCGCTTGCACGATATGCTTGCTCCGCAACTCAAGGGCGAGATGATGACTTTGGAAACAGAAGGCGATCGCACCCTTTTCTTTGATTTACTTCCAATCGGCATTACTGCCCCATCTGGCCTCCTCATTAAATTCAAATTGTTTACTGTTCCCGGTCAGGTCATACATGATGGTACCCGCAAGGCAGTATTGTCACGTGCCGATGGCGTCATGTTTGTCGCTGATGCACAAACTAACCAAATCTATAATAACGGTGCGTCATTTGACAATCTTATCTCGAACGCTGGTATGGTAGGTATGGATTTGTCGACACTTCCACTTGTTGTGCAATTTAACAAATGTGATCTGCCAGACATACTCAGCAAGGAAGAGATAATGTCACGTTGGTCACAGGCACCATGGCCTGTTTTTTTTGCTTCCGCATTGGCGGGCGAAGGGGTGTTGGAGTCATTTACTGCGCTACTCGGTGCTGTTTACCAAAATCTGGACAAGCAATTCAACTTTGAACGCCAGCACGGACTTAACCGTGATGCGTTCATTTCTGCAGTAAAAGGATGACGATGGAATCTAATCAATTTGACCGCGACATCACGCTGGAAGAGTTGTTAAGAGGAATATCCAGCATTAAATTGAGGTCTGCGCTTGATCAATCGTTAGGAGCTTCGTGGAGCTTGCGAGACCGCACAGGCCAAATCCTGCTGCACTCAGCGTCTTCACATGAAGACGCACTCAATGCTTCTGGTGTGCCACTGGAAGTCGAACTGGAGATGATTGGACAACTCCACGCCACTTGTTCAAATGAGAGACGACTCTCAACGGCATCCTGGCTGGAACTGTTACTTACTGCGGCCCACCGCTATTGTATGGTGGCCGATTTGCATTCTGAAGTTGTATTCACCAATTATGCCGAATTACAGCGCGAGCATCTCGCCCTGCAGGAGTCAGAACGGCGTTACCACACGCTCGCTGATCAGCTTGAGAAGAGAGTCGCAGAGCAGGTTGGCGTGATAGAGCGTTCGCAAAGACAATTGTATCAAGCTGAAAAACTGGCTTCTGTTGGTAGTTTGGCTGCAGGAATGGCACATGAAATCAATAACCCTATCGGGTTTATCCGCTCCAATCTCTGTAGCGCAACTAATAATTTTAATAGCATGCAACAGGTACTTACAGCTTTTCATAGTGATTCAAAGCTAGAAGCAGAACGAATCTGGGTTTCCTCCAATCTAGATTTTATCCTGGAAGATTTTCCAGTTTTGTTGGCAGAATCTGTGACTGGTGCTGACAGAATTGCACGCATCGTCGCCAATCTGAAAGATTATGCAAACATAGATCACGCCGAAACTGGGCCGATAGACCTCAATGATTCCATCCGCACGGTAATGAATTTAGTGGGCGATCAAAGCAGCAGCGATGTTGAACTGCGTGCAGATTTGCAGCCACTGCCTCTGATTGTGTGCGACAGGGGGCGTTTTAATCAGGTTCTGTTGTCTCTCCTGCAAAATGCTTTGCAGGCGCTCAATGGAAAAGGAATAATTAAAGTATCAAGCGAGGTGAATGGTCTGCAAATGGAGATTGCCGTTTGCGATAACGGTTGCGGAATGGACACCGAAACCTTGGCGCGTATTTTCGATCCTTTTTTTACGCTACGAGATGTTGGAAAAGGAACCGGTTTGGGTCTCACCGTCAGTCAGGAAATTATTACTGCGTTTGGCGGCCACATTAAAGTGGAAAGTGAGCTTGGTACTGGCAGCACTTTCACCGTTTGTCTACCCTTATCAATGTCTAGTTGACACATTGGTCTAAGAAAAAAATCATGTCGACAATTTCAAACTTCTCTCATTTGTTTACGGGGGGCCCCGCTCCTACAAACACCGAAATAACGAAAGCAACAGCCTACCGCATATTATTGGTAGATGATGAAGCAAATGTCTTGTCTGCGTTAAAGCGCGTTTTCCGTCAGGAAAACTACCAAGTCGTTACTTGTCAGACGCCGCAAGAGGCGCTGGAGAAGCTGAGTCAAGAGCGCTTTCAGCTCATTATTAGTGATTACATGATGCCAGGAATGAATGGCGGTGAATTACTTAGCCGTGCGCGCGCCAGTTATCCCGAAATGATACGGATCATGCTCACAGGCCATGCCGACGTCAATGCAGTCGTCAGCGCAGTAAAAACCGGTGCTGTCTATAAATTCATCCTCAAACCCTGGAATGATGACGATTTGCGGGTCACAGTGGCATTAGCACTTGAACAGCATACTTTGATTGAAAAAAACCGTCAGCTTAAAAAAGAAAATATAGAGAAAAAACGAGATGTTGATCAACTCGTGAAGATCAGTGTTAACAACCGCAGTCAATTGGCCCATACCCTCAACAAGCACGGTCTGCTGAACGATCAACAATTACAGGAAATTTTGCACACACAACAGCAATGCAAGGAGCCAGTGATTCGCCTTTTGTGTAGCCGAAATTATTTAAATGAAAGAGCCATTAGTAATTTCCTGACGAACGAAATGAAATTGAAATTGGTGGCGTTGAATGAATATGTCATCGATCCCGCTGTCGCAGCACTCGTGCCTGCCGCACTTTGCCAGAAACAATTAGTCATTCCCTTGTCTGTTACTGACGACAGATGTCTGCTGCTGGCCATGGCAGACCCGTTAGATGCCGGTTTAATGGAAGATCTTCGTTTTATTTCCGGACTAGAAATAGTGCCGCTGCTAACTACCGTACAAGCTGTCAGTGAGAAGGTTACGGATGTCTACAAACTGGGAGATTCCGAATTATCAGACCTTGAAGTCGCATTCGGTAACTCTGACCCTTATGAAGGTATTCAGATAGTCATCGATGACGAGCAGGACTTGACGGTCAGTGAATTGTTGCGTGAAACAGAGGAGCCACCCGCGATCCGTTTAGTGAACTCAATACTACTCGAAGCCATCCGTCTTGGTGCCTCCGATATTCACATTCAGCCACGTGCAAAAAGCGTGATCATACGCCTGCGAATAGACGGCGTTTTGCTGGACAAGATGTTCATCCCCAATAGCATGCATCAGTCCATCGTTTCGCGCATCAAGATTATGGCCGACCTGGATATCTCTGAGCGGCGTCGCCCCCAAGATGGACGTTTGACTGTAAAAACGCCGAAACGGATAGTCGACCTGCGGGTTTCTGCATTACCTACGATCAATGGCGAAAAAATAGTCATGCGGATACTGGAACGCAATTCGTCTGTATTGAGCCTGGACGGTTTGGGTTTTTCTCCCGCTAACCTGGAGCGTATCAAGTATGCGAGTGACAAACCACAAGGTATCATCCTCGCCACAGGGCCAACTGGTAGTGGCAAGACCACGACGTTATACAGTCTGCTCCAGCAAAGTGCCACTACCGAAAAAAACTATCTCACTATCGAAGACCCTGTTGAATACTACTTGGACAGCGCTGGCCAAACTCTGGTCAAAGAAAAAATTGGCTTAACGTTTCCGTTGATACTGCGGTCCATTTTGAGACAAGACCCTGACGTGCTGCTGATTGGTGAAATCCGTGATTTCGAAACTGCAGAAGTCTCATTTCATGCGGCGCTGACAGGACATCAAGTATTTTCAACTCTACATACGAATTCGGCTATTGCCACCATCTCGCGCTTGTTTGATCTCGGGCTTAAGCCATTCGTGATAGCTACTGCATTGGAAGCGATCCTCGCCCAAAGGCTGGTACGGAAAATTTGTCATGAGTGCAAGGAACCAGTTTCTCCAGAGCCGACGCTGTTAAAGCGCTTGGGTTCGTGCTTTCAAACTGAAAAGGTGATGAGTTATAAAGGAAAAGGCTGCCAAGCCTGTTACAACACAGGTTACAAAGGACGCGTAGGTATTTACGAAGTACTCACCATGGACGATCATATGCGGCACCTGATCGCCGATCAAACCGCTGTAACCGAAATGGCAAAATATGTGACCAGTAAAGGATTCACTAGTCTACGTGAAGATGCTTTTGAGAAAGTACAAGCTGGCCTCACGACGCTGGAGGAAATTCTCCGCGTACTTGGGCCGGAATAAGCTCCTGTAACTCACCGTCAAATTTTGGCGTATGGGAACTATAAATTAGGAGATCGGGAATGGCGTCTTCAATTCCCTTGTTATCCAGGGTCTTAAGCTGATCGTGGCAGGGACGAAGACTACCCACGTCTCCCCTTGCACAGATTCGCTCATGCGAAACTTCCGGAAAAACGTTGCAACATTGAAACGTTTAGTCGGAATTGGACGTACAGTCTAGCAAGGCGGTAACTAATTTCCTAGTAACTGGGTAAATCTGGACCATGGCAGATAATGCCTCTGACTTTGTACAAAAACGCATATCTTATGCTCATGGCGCAGATCAGATACCACCAGGTTGTCATACAAAACGGACACGTTGCTGGTGTGACTCTGCATTTTTTGGGTAAAAATCTAGCTGCTAGTAGCTAGATATCCAAGGTTAAAGATTTTACAAACAGCCTGCCACACGCAGTCATCCTTTTGAATCAACCAGAGTGACTGACCAACTGTCGCACATCGAATATCCGGGCCAAGGTCGAGCATGCCTTTGACTTCATTAAGCACTTGTTTGGATTTGTAAAAATAGGCTATCTCGGATTGCTGGCGACCGCGCAACGTTTGTTCGCCACCTGAGCTTTGGCGAAGTTGTTCATGGTCGTCAGGTGCTTAATGCGCATGCGAGGAGTTAAGTATGCCGACTCTGCACGCAACCGCTCAAGAGAAGGAAATTGTAAGCAATCCAATTTCTGCTGATAGCCGTGTTCTTGCGACTATATTCTATTGCTTATTGAAACATCGCTTTGAAGTGTAAGGAAATGAGAGCCTAATAAGACGTTCCAAACTACAGGCGAAATTTTCCATAAGTAACATTGTCAAGTAATAGTGCGCTTATAATTTGATTACAATATTCCATGATTCTCTGATAGTTGTTGGTAAGAGCCTGTAAATAATTATCTTTTCCGGGAAATTATGTTTAACACTTACCTGCGTCATTTACTGACGAGTACGATGTTCTACCTATTTCGCCGGGCATTCCTAAGCTGGCTATTCTTGGTAACGGGACTGCTGATCTCGGCACTGGCGCACTGGACAACATCGCGTTTGATTGAGCAGGAGGAGTATACTCGATTCAATTTGCGTGTCGAGCAAGGACGGGCAGCGATTGAGCGGAACTTGGTAGCAAATGCTGAAGTAGTACGCGCCTTACAAAGTCATTTTACTAGTAGTTCAGATTACGACAGACATCGTTTTCGTAGTTATTATTCCTCGCTGGAACTGAAACAACGTTACCCAGGTTTGCGGGCGTTGACTTTTTCTCGTTGGCTACGTCCTGAACAAGTCAACGATTATGTTGGCCGCAAACAAGCGGATCGCTCATTTGACCTAAAAGGTTTGCCTGAATTTTCAATTAAGCCAGGTGGACAGCGTGATTTCTATTGTGTCGTCGATTTGCTTGAACCCCTCGAAGACTATCCCCAGCCACTTGGTTTCGACCTCTGCAGTGAACCAAACAGACGTAGCATGGTTGAACGTGCACGCGACACGGGTGAGTTAACATCAAGCGGACCACTGAAACTGCACTTGCCAGCCCAGACAGTGCATGGCTTTATTCTCGCATTACCAATCTATTCTTCTGACACTAAACCAAATACCGAAAATGACCGTCGCCGTACTTTTCTCGGTGTTGTGACAAGTGTCTATCGCTATCACGAATTAGTTGAAGGTGCACTGGGAGATACCTTTTTGAAGGAAGTTGAAGTTAGTGCCTACGATTTACCGTCCGATGCAAGTGCGCCACATGATGGTGCGCAAGCAATTTTTGGAGAAAATGCTCGATCAACGAAGTTGCCAACGGTGCAGAACAAGCTGATGATTGGTGGCCGTACTTGGGTTTTTACTTTTTCGCCGCGCACTGATTTTTATACCTACTCCGACAGGATATTACCTACTCTCGTCACCATTATTGGACTCCTGGTTACCTTCAGTGTTTTTGCCGCGCTGCGTTTACTGCTGGTGATGAGCAGACGTGCGGAAAACCGGGCACTCGTCAGCGAGCAAAGATTGGCCTCAGTGGTGGCAGCATTGCCGGATCTGATCTGGTCTATTGGATTGCCTGGATACACTTTGCAATATCTGAGTCCGATAGCAAGTAGTTTGCTAGGGCCAGAGCTATCTGCCAGGGCATTGGGCCAAAAGTGGCAAAACCTGGTACGTGAGGCAGATCAAGAGCTTGTTGCTACCTGGCTCGATGTCATTTTAAATGGCGGAAGCGAGGTGCTGGAACTATGTATTGCACAAGCTGACGGTAAAATGCGCTGGCTGCAATTGCGCGCAAACGTCGCAGTCGATGAGAATAACCTGCCGATACGTATAGATGGAATTGCAAGCGATATCAGTGCACGTATCACAGCCGAAAGCCATCTCAGGAAACTGTCCGCTGTGGTGGAACAAAGTCCGGTAGCCGTGGTTATTACCGATATCAATGGTCATATTGAATATGTCAATCCACGCTATTGCCAACTGACCGGATATACGCTTGAGGATGTTTTGGGCAAAACGCCGAGTGTCAATGCATCCGGCCTGACGTCAAATGAAGCATACGCAAAATTATGGGAAACAATATTGGCTGGCGGTATCTGGCAAGGTGAAATACAGAACCGGCGCAAAGATGGGGAATTGTTTTGGGAATTGGAAGTGATTGCACCAGTTTTCGACAGTAAAGGACGTATCTGCAACTTCGTTGCCATCAAAGAGGACATTACCGAGAAAAAACGTGCCGAAGCCGAATTGCAACGCATAAATCGTACTTTGCGCGTTCTTAGCCGTTGCAATGCAGTATTGGTTCGCGCAAGTAGCGAAGCTGACATCCTGGAAGCAATGTGCGACGTTCTGGTTGAGCACGGTGGTTACCAGATGGTGCTGATAGGTAGACCAATGCCGGACTACACACTACGCGTAGCTACACAGCGCGGGTTTGATACACAGACTCTGACTGAACTGATCACTGCCGCAAGATGGGATGAGAGTCCAGGTGGTAATTTCCCATCGGGCCGGGCAATGCGCACTGCCAAAGTGATTGTGGAACGCCGTTCAGACATGAAAATGCAGGATCCATGGTTTTTGATTCACAAAGAAAAAAACATCAGGACAATTGTCAGTTTGCCTCTCAGTGCGGGTGGAGAAGTGCTGGGTGTTTTGAGTTTGTTCAGTGTCGATGCATCGGCATTTGACACTGCGGAACTGGCATTGCTGTCCGAACTGGCAGACGATCTTGCTTATGGAATAGGTAATTTGCGTAGCGAGTGTTTGCGCCGGACTGCTGTTTCACAGTTGCTGTTGATGAGACGTGCAATCGACGCCAGCAGCGATGGCATCATGGTTGCTGAACATAGATCGGATGAGTTGCCATTGGTATATGTTAATCATGCCTTTGAGCAGATTACTGGCTTCGTCGCAAGCGAAGCGATGGGAAAGAACCTGACTTTCCTTTATGCGCCAGAAGCACGCGAAAATAGTCTGCGCGAGCTTAACGACATGATCAAGGTCGGACGTGAAGGCAGGATGGAACTTCATATTGCACGCAAAGACGGGCAGTTATTGTGGGGCGAAATAGCCATAGCCCCTGTTCTGGAACCAGACGGTCAGATCAGCCACGTAATTGGCGTGCTTACGGATATATCAGAGCGCAAGACCTGGGAGGCCCAGCTGGAATATCAAGCCACACATGACGCATTAACGGAATTGCCGAATCGTCTTTTGATGGCGGATAGAGTTAACCGGGCTATTGCTGCGGCGAGGCGCGATCAAAGCAATGTCGTCCTGATGTTGCTTGATCTGAATCGCTTCAAGCTGGTCAATGACAGTCTTGGTCATGAGGTGGGTGATCAGCTTCTAAAAAGTATTGCAATGCGCCTGGTTAAGCATATACGTGAAGGTGATACGGTAGCCCGACTGGGCGGCGATGAATTTGTCATCGTTGCAAATGTACACGATGAACATGGTGCTGCTTCGCTGGCGACTACGCTGATCCAGGCAATCACCGAGCCTATTGTCGTCGATGGACATACATTCTATGTAACTTCCAGCGCTGGTCTGGCCATGTTCCCACGAGACGGTGAGGACCTGCCTATTCTGTTGCGTAACGCTGACGCGGCCATGTACCGTGCCAAGGCGGAAGGGAGCAATCTCCCGCAATTCTATTCGCAAAACTTGACCATCAGTACCGGTCGTCGGTTGCAGTTAGAATCCGCATTGCGACAGGCGCTGGAACGGGAAGAATTGTATCTCCATTTTCAACCCAAGATTCGCCTTGATACAGGTATGCTGACCGGTGCCGAAGTATTATTGCGTTGGCAGCACCCTGAATTTGGTGCTGTGAGCCCTGCAGAATTCATTCCTATCGCCGAAGATACCGGGTTGATATTGCCTATTGGTGATTGGGTGCTGCGCGAGACATGTCAACAAATCAGCAGGTGGCTAGCACTTGATTTACCAGTAGTGCCATTGGCAGTCAATCTTTCGGCTCGCCAATTCTCATCGGCCAATTTTGTTGAACAGATTGAGCGTATCTTGCAAGAAACAAACGTTGATGCTTCTTTCCTGCACCTAGAATTGACGGAGTCCATCCTTGTACATCGCCCTGATTCTGCGGCATCCATGTTAAGACGCTTGCGTGCACTGGGTATTAAATTGGCGCTCGACGATTTTGGAACTGGATTCTCATCACTCAATTACCTGCGCCGTTTCCCAATTGATTTGCTGAAAATTGACCAGAGTTTTATCACTGAGCTCGTGCGCGATCCCGACAGCGCGACGATTGCATTATCCATCATCAATTTGGCCCATAGCTTGCGCATGGAAGTGATAGCTGAAGGCGTGGAAACAGAAGCACAGTTGACATTCCTGCGTCTTCATGGATGTGACCAGGTACAAGGCTACCTGACCGGCCGTCCCGTGCCCACCAAGGAATTCGAGGACATGCTGATGAACGCGAGGAAGCCGGTGTTCAGCGAACAAACCACAGCAAACAAGCGGACTTTGCTTTTGCTTGATGACGAACCCAATGTATTAAACGCTTTGCGACGTGTTTTTGCACATGAAGGTTACCAGCTATTGACGACAACTAGTGCCTACGAAGCGTTAGAAATTCTGGCTATGCATCGTATTGGCGTCATTCTTTCCGACGAGCGCATGCCCGAAATGTCTGGTAGTGCATTTTTCCGGCGCGTCAAGATCATTTACCCTGATACGGTCCGTATGATCTTATCTGGTTATACGGATCTCGATACTGTCGCGGGCGCGGTCAACGAAGGGGCAATTTACAAATTCCTGACCAAACCTTGGGAAAACGATCAATTGCGAGAACATGTGCGTGATGCTTTCCGCTATCATGAATTGATACAGGAGAGGGGCAGGCAGACTGATGCCAGTGGACAGTAACAGTGAAAGCGGAAGTGAAGGACATGTGCCCGGCGAGCCAGGGCAAGGCGCAAAAACATAGCGATAGCGGGGCTATCGCGAGTATTTGCAACACCGTCCTGGTCGCAGCGCACATGGCAGGCACTTCGCTTTTCACTGTTACAGTCCACTTGTTACTCAACTGAGAAATTCGCCAATTGAATTCATTCCATGCTCAAGCATGAGACGAATCATCACAGCAAAATACGTCGATTCTTGCTGCATCGCGGCGTAAACTTATTTAACACATAGTTATTCTTGTTTCACAGAAATTGATCTATGCTGAACTGATGTAAATCTGATTTGTTTTTACGGTTAAGTTGCATCGATTATTAATGTTGAACGATTCGATTTCTGAAGAACTGGAGTATTTATGTTTAATCTGAGCCGCATTCATCATCTGACTATTACTAATCGTCTCATTTTCCTGATTGCCAGCGCCATTGTTGGCATCATGATCATGGCAGGTTTCTTCTTGCACTCCGAAAGAAACCTGATTCTTGACGAGAGGGAAAACAATGTCAGGCAAACTGTAGAGGTAGCCCATAGCCTGACAGCTTATTACCATGGTCTGGTGACCCAATCCGGGATGAATGAAGAAGAGGCGAAGCAAGCTGCCATGAAAGCCATCAAAGCAATGCGTTATGGCGCCGGCGACTATATCTGGATTAATGATATGCAACCTAAAATGGTCATGCATCCGATTAAACCTGAACTCGACGGAAAAGATTTATCTACCAATAAAGATACGGCTGGGAAGTTTTTATTTAATGAATTCGTCAAAGTCGTCAAGGAAAAAGGTGCTGGTTTTGTTTTTTATATGTGGTCAAAACCTGGTCAGGAGACACCTGTAGAAAAGGTCTCTTATGTGAAAGGTTTTACTCCTTGGGGTTGGGTCATTGGCTCCGGCGTGTACATTGACACGGTAGAAACAACATTTCAATCCCGTCTCATCTCTATTTCGATTGCGACTCTTTTTTTGGCACTTATCCTACTGCTGATTGGGGTCTTGATTGCGAGAGGTTTGCTAAAGCAACTTGGTGGGGAACCCGAATACTCTGCCAACATTACGCGGCAAATTGCACGGGGAGATCTGACAGTCGAGATAGGTCTTAGGCCGTCTGATCAGACCAGCTTGTTGTATTCGATTAAAACGATGAAAGATAGCATTGCAGAAATTGTCGGAAAGATTCGCATGAGTACGGAAGCCATTTCGGCTTCGTCGAAAGAAATCGCAACTGGCAACATGGACCTTTCTTCACGTACGGAAACACAGGCAAGTTCATTAGAGGAGACTGCATCGTCAATGCACGAATTGACTGGGACAGTCAAACAAAATGCAGATAATGCCCGCCAGGCAAATCAACTTGCTGAATCCGCTTCTACCATTGCGCTCAAAGGAGGCAAAGTTGTTTCGGAAGTGGTGGCGACCATGGCAACGATCAATTCATCATCACAAAAAATTGTTGATATCATTTCCGTCATCGACGGAATCGCTTTTCAGACGAATATACTGGCTTTGAATGCTGCTGTCGAGGCTGCCCGTGCTGGAGAACAAGGACGGGGGTTCGCCGTAGTGGCATCAGAAGTACGCAATCTGGCTCAACGTTCTGCCAGTGCCGCTAAAGAGATAAAAACTCTGATTAGCGACTCGGTTGAAAACGTTCGTCATGGTACGCAACTGGTTGATCAGGCAGGCAACACCATGAACGACATTGTCGAGAGCGTCAGGCATGTGACGGATATCATGACCGAAATCTCGGCGGCCACTACAGAACAAACCCGAGGCATAGAACAAATCAATATTGCCATTGCCGAAATGGACGACGTGACACAACAAAATGCCGCTTTGGTTGAACAAGCTGCGGCAGCCGCAGGTTCCATGCAAGAGCAGGCAGGACAGTTGCTCCAGGATGTGAGCGTATTTACGATCGCGGCTGATTACGGCCAAGTCAGGCCGGAAGCAAAAAAATTGCTTCATGCAGTAACTGGAATTTCGCCTCATCAGCCTCGTTTAGTAATGGCTGTCAAAAAAACCGCCACTGATTAAATCTTGGCCACTGAACGCATTTGGACAAAGTACTTATCCATTTCATGGACGGGGCAAGTAGCTTGAATCTGGTGCCGATTTCATCCTTAAATATCCTTGATGTGCATCAAAAATATTTAGTTGAACTATCGAGTTTCCTTCCTATACTGCCTTAATGGCTAATTTTCGACGATAGTCATATAAAAAAACTGGGGGGCCAGTTTATATCACAAGTACCACCTTTGATGTCAATGACGGGTAATTCACGCGTTGAAAAAGCGGAGTGGCTAACAGGGGCCTCCACTTGGCAGTCTATTCGTTTCATTAGAACTCATTTCATAAATAGGGGTGTGTGCGAACAAGACGATTTGGGATGCAGTGCAAGGCGTGACGCGAAGCTAAGGCTGGTGCCTTGGCGAGGGGCGCAACACTGTGATGCGCCCAAATCGTCAGTTCCCGAAGGGTTTGTCTCATAACGCGTGCTGGGCTGTGCTGGATTCGTTATCAATAGCACCGCTATTGACAGTCTCGGTCGCCTTGCCAACCCACGTTATGAGGCATGTAGTGGTCAAGTATTTTCGGACACTGGGATAGGTTCTTTTTCTGCCATTTTTTGCTCATAGACACTGGGTGGCAGATTACCCAGTGCAGAATGCAAGCGAACGTTGTTGTAAAAGCTCACGATATAGTCTGCAATGTCATGCATTGCTTCAGTGTGATTGGCATAGTTCTTTCGCCAGGCACGCTCCATCTTTAAGCTCAGGAAGAATCGTTCCATGACGGCATTGTCCCAGCAATTCCCTTTCCTGCTCATACTGCAAATGCATCCATATTTCTTCAGCAAATGCTGATAGGAGGCGCTGGCGTACTGGCTCCCTCTATCTGAATGCACGATTAACCCAGCTTCAGGTCCACGTTGTATCTGTGCCATTTGCAGGGCATCACAAACAAGTTCTGCATGCATATGCGGTGCCATCGCCCAGCCAACGATCTTGCGTGAATGCAGGTCCAGCACTGCAGCCAGATACAGCCATCCGCTTCGGGTACGGATGTAGGTGATATCTGCTACCCAGGCACGGTTCGGTTCATTCTGTTCAAACTGTCGATTCAATTGGTTTTGCGCTATCGGTAAATCATGCTTGCTGTTGGTGGTGTGAATGAACTTGCGCTTCCAGACCACCTGCATCTGATGCCCTTTCATGAGGGTGCGTATCCTGTGCCGGCCCACTTGCACACCTTTTTGCTGGAGGCTGCTTTGCAGCCGACGGCTGCCATAGGTGCCACCACTGACTTCAAATGCTGCCTTTAGATGCACGCTGGTCGTGCAGATTAGCGGCTCACTTTTTTGATTCCTCACGTGAGCATAATAGCCTGACCGTGACACTTCCATTGCCTTGCATGCAGCTTGTATCGAGATGGCCTTCTGTTGCAACTGATGGATGACCTGATATTTCATTTCAGTTCTTTGGCAAAGAAGGCCGACGCTTTTTTTAAAATATCGACATCCTGTTGAAGTTGTCGGTTCTGGGCTTCCAGTTCACGTATGCGTAACTGCTCTGCCGTTAGAGACTTGCCCACACCAGCCTGTTCAAGTTTCTGTACATTAAGCTGGCTCAGCCAGCGACGGACCGCTGTCTCTCCCAAGTCAAATTCCTTGCACACCTGCCCCACACTTAAGCCCTGTTCTGTCACCATGCGTACTACTTGCAACTTAAAGGCTATCTCGAATGTTCTTCTCTTGGCTTTCATTTCTTCTTCCTCAATAGGTCAATTATCCCACCTATCTCGGTGTCCGTTATTATTAGACCACTACAGCAAACGCATCTCATCCCTATTTATGAAATGAGTTTTAGTCAAATTTGAGTTTTACCCTGGCCAAGGTATTTTTTCAGTCATTTTTGTGCACGATGGTAATATATTTACGCATTACCATATCAATGACCATCAAAGATCACAGTGGATATCGTTGTGCACGAGGGTTCTAACTCCGCGAATAAGTAGCCCCTGCTCAAGCTTAAAGCTAACTGATGGGGAAATAAGATGAAAAGCTTTATCCGATTTAGCTTAAATGGAAGTCCGGTAGCCCTGCTGGAGGAGGAAGGCAAGAGTTTATTGTGGCTGCTGCGCACTGAACAAGAATTGACGGATATTAATTACGGATGCGATGATCGTGCTGGCGAAAACTGTATTGTCTTGATTGAAGGAGAACCCATGCAAGCCAGTCATACTACACTGAAGCAAGTAGCTGGAAAGTATGTATTGACGACCCAAGTGGCAGCGAATTAAGTGCGCGGCGTGAATTTATTGAGCAGCCTCCGGAACATTTTGCAGGTGTTCATCAAATTAGATATTTTGGGGAGCAATCTTAAATTGTAGATTCTTCTATTGAAATAGACCTTACAATGAGCTTCCTTCAAAACCCTGCTCAGCAGATGTCAAATTGTTGGTAATCGTATGCTGAAGCAGGAACCCTGACCAGGAATGCTATGGACTTCAATCGTTCCACCTTGGCGTTTAATGGTGCTGTAAGCCATTGCCAGCCCCATGCCGGTTCCGCTACCGACTGGTCTGGTAGTATAAAATGGATCGAAGATGTGGGGTATTTCTTCTGGCTTGATGCCTGCGCCTGTGTCGGCTATGTCGCAATGGATGGTCTGACCTTCCATGTAGATATTCAAAGAGATTGTTCCTTCTCCTGCAATCGCCTGACCAGCATTCGTCAGTATTGCCAAAAACACTTGAGATATTTCGCTTGCGCTGCAAGACAACAACGGAATTTCGGCATAGTTTTTCTGTACGAACAAGTTGGAACCAAAACCGTGAATGGCGACTTCCAACGCTCGATCCAGTAATTCACGCAGGTCTACCTGCGTATTTGCGTCTGGGGTGTCAAGTGCAAATACCTTAAGTTGACAGACGATGTCCTTGACTCGTGTGAGACCCTGGCGGATTTCATTCAATAGTTGTGGCACATCCTCACGTATCAACATGAGATCGACTTGATCTTTTATCGACTTGTTCAACAGCTCAGGGAAATGAGATTCCAACTGCTCGTAATGGGTGATTAAAGCCAGCAAATCATTGACATAGCGCTCTACAGCATTTTCACCGGAGAGGGCAAAACCTATAGGCTTATTGATTTCATGGGCAATACCGGCGGCAAGATGTCCTACGCTAGCCATTTTTTCTGATTGTAGAAGTTGCAATTGCGTTTGCTTTAAATTGTCGTATGCCAGGTTGAGTTCCAGATGTTGTCTCTCCAATTCCCGCTCGTAAGTCTTTTCTTTAGTGACATCCTCATACAGACTAACAAAACCCTTCAATTGGCCAGACTTGTCATGCATCACGCGTCCAATGATCTGGATAATGCTGCCATCATTACGGGTACGGAAGAATTGGTGTGGCTCGAATTTCATGCTGAGCTTCAAACGGGTCTGCACTAGTTCTTCTACGTCTCCTGGACCATAGTCGCCACGTTCGGCATTGAAGCGGAATAGCGTTTCCATCGTAGTGGCTGGCGTA
>Ga0207952_1000262_pt1 | contig 50748 bp, 48 predicted proteins | sample SubbioR12Aug_8Ca_FD_184831 | JGI IMG/M metagenome (GOLD analysis project Ga0207952, IMG submission 184831) | Serpentinite rock and fluid subsurface biosphere microbial communities from McLaughlin Reserve, California, USA - CR12Aug_8Ca (SPAdes) | ecosystem: Environmental > Terrestrial > Deep...
AAAACGGAAACATTTATTCTAATTTCCACTGAAAAACATGCTCTCGAGAGCATGTTTTATGAATGAGCGGCACTTGGTTTCGAAGTTTAAGAAAATTAGAACTTAATCAGATGTTCCCTAAGTTTGAAGTTGTGTTCATACGGTATCGCTTTCCATGCTAATGAGCTTTAAGTTCAACCGATATTACTTGCTTGTGCATAGACGACAAACGATTGTTTTCAGCTAAAAGCATGAAAAAATCATATAAGGAAAAACTTTTTATCTCATGTATCTGTCATCCTGCAAGACGCACGGGTATCCTTTCCAGTAAACCACTGCCATACACTTCATGCGATTTCATGTCGTCAAGATGGATATAACCTATGTGGCAGTGGCAAGTCGCTTTGCTGCAGCTTTCTTTCTTGAGCATGCTGGCCAGCGGATCTGTAAAGATATTGCCTTTGCGGGTTTTGATGAAGTGGCAGCGGAACAGGTCACCATTACCTTCGATAGACACCACCTCACTGCCAGCCTTGCAGTCTTTACCCATGCTTTCATACCAGGGCAGGTTCAATCTGAACAGATAATCGATATCTTCAAGGAAGGCGATTTCTTCTTCCGAGTAATAGTCAACTTCGCGCTTGTAGGCATTGACCCACATATACACATCTTGTGGCAGGCGTTGGCGCAGAGAAGTGATTTGCGGGAAATGCTGTTTTAAACCCACTACACCTACACTATAGCGTATCTGCAAGGCAGCCAGCTCATTGCATTTGCTGAGAAATTTTTCTTCCGTCACAAAGTCGGGATGGTAGGTAGTCCACAAAGCCGTGGTCCGGGTATTGCAGCGCGACAGCCATTGCGTATTCCAGGCCAGATTTGTTTGTGCCGCCACCTTGCTCACATGCGGCAGATGTGACAAACGTATCACCGCTTCCTGATACCATTTGCGCACCAGGGCTTCGCCGTAAGGCGTAATGAACACTTCCATGGGCTGGTCAGCGCTACTGTTTTGTTCTACCCAGTCCACAAATCTGTCCAGGTCTTTTTTATCCAGCGCCTGCAGCTCACGACTGTTTTTTTCTTTGGCAAACGGGCAGTATTCGCAACTGTAATTGCAATCTGTCAGGTGGCCGCGGTAAATGACTTTCAGGCTCATTTGGTGACATACTCCTGCATCTTTTGTTTGACTGCGGGAGAAATAAACCAGTGACCAATAAGATCAGAATAAGCCATACCTTCACCCCACAATTGCATGCGACCGGCACTTTCTTGCGCCAGATTCATTTCCAGCAGGCTTTGCAGCTCAGGAAAATCCGCATACACATCCGAGCTATAAATACTTTGGTAATGCGCAGCATCCAGCCCTTGCGCCTTCAGCAGAGACTTGATCAGGTAACGCCGCTTCCTGTCATCCTCAGACAGGCGTATGCCATAGCTGGCCGTCATGAAGTCGGCACGTTCTTTGGCGACATAATCATCGATGATCGCTGCCACATTCGGCTTTGATACCGCATATTCTGTCGAGTAATGCACATCTGTCGTGTAAGACCTTGCATTCGTGCCCAGACCAATCATGCCATCTTCCTGACATGAATATTCTGAACTCTCACGCAGGCCAGCAACTGGCTTGCGGAACAGGCGCATGGAGTCTTGCACATAACCGTTGGCCTGCAAAAAGTCACGCCCTATGCGGTAAAGTGTGCTGCGTATGTCTTCGTTCTGTATACTGATATGCTTCTTGAATAGCGAAGTCAGAGGACGCACATACAAGGGATAAAGAAAAATTTCAGTTGGTTGAAACTGTACCGCTTTTTGCAGCGATGCCAGCCAGGTTTCCGCAGTTTGCCCGGGGATGCCATAAATCAAATCCAGATTAAATACCGGGAACTGATAGCTGCTTATTTTTTCGAGCAGTGGTTCCATCATGGTTTCTGGCTGTACCCGGCCTACCGAACGCGCTTCCGATTCGATGAAACTTTGTATGCCTATGCTGAGTCGCTGTACGCCATGCTGCGACAGGAAAGTCAGTTTTTCATCATTGATGGTGTCCGGTGAAATTTCGAAGGAACCTGGCGTGTTTTTCAAATCTACGCCCAATGTACCGGTGTACACATTGAACAATTGCTCCAACTGGCTGACTTCCAGATGACTGGGTGTACCACCGCCTATGGCATAACCGGCAAAGTTGAAATCACCGAGGCTATCTCTTACCACTTCAGCTTCCAGCCGGATCTTTTTCAGGTACAGGCTGACCAGGTCTTCCTTGGGATGGGACACTGTAAACAAATTACAGAACGAGCATTTCATGCGGCAAAAAGGAATATGCGTGTAGAGATACAGTGCATGTTTTTTTTCTGTCGCCCAGAGTTCTTTTAAATCCAGCTTTTCTTCAAAATTTCTATATGCTGTTTTGTGCGGATATGAATACAGATAGCTTTGAAAGCGATTGGTTTCTTCCAGATACCTCCGAAATGCGTGTGCGATGTCTGTCATACCAGGCTCCCGCGCGTCAAATGAAAATCAGCATAGGGGATAGTCCAGACCTTTTCATGCGCCAGCCTATGCCCTGTATAGCCGTCTTCACCGTAGGTTGTGCCGTGGTCAGAACTGATAATCACAAAAGTATCACCCATTTGATTGAGTGCCTGTAACAAGGGCGGCAACTGGCTATCAATATAGCGCAATGCCGCAGCATGAGTAGTCAGGCTATCACCCACTGCACCAGGCAGGTAATGACAATTGGGTTGATGTAGTGCAGATAAATTCATAAATAAAAAAACTTTTTGATCAGGTTTTTGTTGCAGCAACTGTATGGCAAACTCAACTTGATGCCTGGTTGACTCAGGATCGGTCACACCAAACGCAGGTTGCCAGTAACTTTCCTGGAACAGATTGGGCAAAACACAGGACAAGGGATTTTGCTTCTTGAAGAAACCAACCCCGCCTATGCAGATAGTGCGGTAGCCAATTTCAGCAAAGCCACTGACTATATCTGGGGTATCGAAACAATAGCTGTTTGTTCCCGTGGTTTCACTGCCCGCGAACTTCAATGAAAATAAACGCTCATGCATACCCGGTCTGGCTGGGGTAGGAAGAAAGCCAGCAAAGAAAGCGCAGTGTGATGCGTAGGTGAAAGAACCGGGGGCATGGCGTTCTTCCCAGCCTGATGGCAATACACTGGCAAGAAAAGGCGTGCGACCTGAGACAAGCTCTTGTCGTGCAACGTCATAGCGCAGGGTATCAAGAGTGATGAAGAGTACATTGCTCTTGCCCACAATCTGGTTCATATCATGCATGCCAGGGCCTCCTCCAGGTCATGGATGCCGGATAACTGATGATCTGGTCTGACTGCCACGGTTTCACTTTCAGGATTGATGAAAACTGTTGTTAATTGCATGGCCATGGCTGGCTGCATATCATTGATGTAGTCGTCCCCTATCATGACTATACTGTCATGGTGAGCGTAACTCAAGGCATGTGAAAACAATCGCGCATCAGGTTTGGCATAGCCTACTTCGCCAGAAATGAAGATATGTTCAAAGTAAGCGGCAAGGCCAGCCTGATGCAGTTTGCGCCTTTGCATATTGGCGGAACCATTGGAAAGAATCATGAGCTGGTAATCGGCAGATAAACGTTCCAGCATCGCATTGAGCGCACTATCTGGCTTGACGAAATCTGGCATTGACATGTGATCTTCCCACAAGCTTTCTACGGTATAAGGAAGGCCAGGAAAATCTTGCAATACCTCATGACAAAAATGCTTGCGGTCTTTCCTGCCATGGCAGTCCAGCGCAAGCATTTTTGCAAGCACCTGTGACATATCTTCTTCAAAAAATGCGGCCTGATTCCTGCTGATGAAATCCAGCATATAAGCGTGAAAGGCCGCATCCCTGTCTACCAGCGTATTGTCGATATCAAAAAGCAGGCTGGCTTTTTTTTCCTTAAGCATGAGTAAGTCTCTGCCTTTCCAGCACTGCATTGATTTCTGCCAGATAAGTATTTTCACCTTTATGCAGCAAGTTAGGCAGCAAATCACCAAAGGCATTAGCCTCCAGTAGCACGGGTGATTTATCATTCCTGGGTAACAGGATATCCAGGCCAGCATACAGGGAACGCGGAAAAGCCTGCATGGTTTTTTCTACCAGGGTATCGATCTCTCGCCAGGTAGATGAGGGCAATTCCAGTTCATCTACTGCGCAGCGCTGGTTACCCAGATGCAGATTGGTCATGGGACCACGACTGAGCCTGGCAATGGCATGTCTGCGCTGGCCTGCGATACCCATTACCCGCAAATCATAAGAGCTGTCTTCATGCTTCGCTTTGGGTACCCAGCTTTCTACCATGGCACCTTGTGTAAATAAAAAATTCAAGATATTTTTTATCTCTTCCCGGGCAGTATATTTTTTGATTTTCAGTGAATTGTAATAACGGTCGCCATGCGGGCCATGCACAAACTCTACGGTAGAGTAAGCCTGTTCTTTGCCATTTCCTTTATTGTATTCGTAAGCGACGATGCCAGAGGCCGAAGAACTGGAATTCAACTTGATGAAGAAACGGCTGTAATTCTGTTTCTCTGCAAAGGCAAGAAATTCGTCATAGCCGGAAAAGACCGGCAGGCTGGGCAGAGTAAGGGCTTGCAATATTTGTTTGCATAGCGGCTTGTTAAACATGTTGACGATATCATCAGGGTGATTGAACCAGCTCAGCTTGACTGTCTGCTGCGCCATTGATGTCATCAATTTGGAAAACCCCTGAAACCATAGTCGCGGATGATAAATCCTGCCGCGTTCATCTTCCAGTTCGCCGGCATTTTCCAGACCACCAAGGGCGAGTATTTTCTTTTCCACGGCAAAATTTTCACCGGGCGACTCTATCCTTACCGTGTCACCATCCCTGAGTACATCAGACAGCTCGTACTCCCCATTCAAGAGGCTCAGGTAAGGGATAACCAGGGCAGCATCCTGCTCTGCTTGCTGCAATGCATCCTGAAAAAAATGCACACGACGATTTTCAGGATTGCCTATCAGTACAAAACGGGATTTCTTTTGCATCTGTTTTTATTCGGTGACTGCTGGATAACGCCATTCATCTTCAGTATCTTGCTGGTCAGTCACATCAACCAGGATAGACAATTTTTTGAATTCCTTGACCATGTCATTTGACAGATAGTGATAATGCAAGTCCAGTTTCTTAAGCCCGGCTATCTTGCTGCTGTCCAGCAAAGCACGGCCACCCTCGTCGCTGAGCGTGCCCATGGACAAGTCCAGTGTTTCCAGTTGTTCCAGCACGGATGCCTGCGCAATTTCAATTGCTATCTCATTGGCGATTTCGCTATCCACCAGCCCCAGATGTTTCAACTTGGGGAACAGGCCTTTTTGCATGAAGGGACGCAGATCGTCGATCTTGCCATCAAAACCGTATTCATCAACACCGATATACAGTTGCAGGTATTCGAGATTGGGCAAGTGGGCCGTCGCAATTTTTTCTATGGCTTCTTTGGGCAGTCCACCACATTCTATGGTCAATGCTTTGAGATGCTCATGCTTTAGCGGCTGGGAAGACAGGATCAGATCTTTGGAGCCCTTGATATGCAAACGTTCCAGTGCGGGGAAGGCTGCAAACAGATTTGTGTAATCTGCCTGGGTGATCCAGGATATCTCACACTCTTCTGAATCCATGTCACCCACGAACAACTCTTTCAATTGCGGCAGTTTGCCTGGATTGGCGATCAGCAAGTCCAGGGATTCTTGCGGGCCATTATCAAATGCTTCTTCCCAGGCGGCGATCACCAGCGACTCAACTTCTGTTGCCTGGCTACTGTCCAGGAAAGCTGTGACTTTTTCCAGCAAGGTCTTGCCTTCTTCTGCTTCGTCGTAACTGACGCCTATACGTCGTGCTACTTTCTTGGCGCTGGCATCGGTTTTTTCTACATAACCTTTCTTGGTTTTTTCACTGATCAGCTTTTCCATTTCTTTTTGTGCTTTTTCTGGCGTATCAAAGCTGCTGATTTTTTCCTGACCTGCGGTGCCTATCTTGCCGTATTTCACATTCAAGGTATTTGCTTCAATTTCAACTTGCCAAAATTTGTAAGACTTGGAATCCTGGTATTCAAAATAATGTTTCATTGCCTGACGCCTTTAAAGTGTGCGGTTGGTCTCGCGAAAGAATGATCAACAAATCATTTTTCTTATTGGGGGACTGCAAAAATATCTTGTCTTTCACACTAGATAGTCGTGTTCACCCTGCGCCTTGTCAAGCAAGAAAATCAATTGTTACATTGCATGGTTTTACTATTTGTTTTCCTATGAAAGCGTATCAATTTCTCAGACACAATTGTCTGGAGAGACTTGCTTCTACCAACTGCTGCAGCAAAGTAATTAGTTGCCGCCGTTCATCGACCTTCAAAGTATTTTTAAAATAAATTAGGTACTTCCAAAGTAAACGTGTATATTCCGTCCTGTACTTGCATCAAGTCCTTAATTTGTTGGTCCCAATTCCGCATAGCTTTATCTCTCTGGCTGTTCTGTCTTTTTTCCACTGGTTTTATCACTTGCTTACAAGTCCATTTTGGGCGATTTTGCCCATGGTTTTATCAAAAGGAAAAAAACATGAGTACTCAAACAGGTATAGTTAAATGGTTCAACGATGCTAAGGGCTTCGGCTTTATCGCTCCTGATGCAGGTGGTGCAGATTTGTTCGCCCACTTCCAGGACATACAGTCCAGCGGTTTCAAAAGCCTGAGCGAAAACCAGCGTGTGTCTTTCGAGCGCACAGCCGGTCCTAAAGGCGACAAAGCCAGCAACATCCAAGTTCTGTCCTAATATCAGACCAAGGTCTTTATTGACCTTGTCGGGCAAATTGAATTTGCCCAGTCGCAGCGCTTTTGACTAATTCAGTATTACCGGCCAGTGGCACCATGCAGATAGCATGGGTTGCTGGGGGTTAGTCAATCGCATAGCGACACCCTTCATCTGTCAGTATTTATGTCTAGTACAAAATGCTGATGCGCAGAATGATACTTACCGGCTTTTGGTACCATGCAGATAGTATGGATTAAAAGAAAATGGTATTGTCGTTAAAGGATGCATAGTGCATCCTGTGAACAAGACCGCAGAGTAAGCTCAGCCTACTCCAAAGCGCCTTCATTCTCACCGGCTGGATTTGCATGATATGCGAACCGGGAAATGGTGTAGTGAAGTGTTGAAGGATCTCATTCGTGGTACCTCCTGTCATGGACCGAACTATAGCGGACCAGCAGGAACAGGCAAACACCTCCACATTGCACCGCGCAGATAGCACGGGTGATGTACCAAGCAGTGACACCACGCAGATAGCATGGGTTGTTGTCAGTTTGCCGGAATGAATGGAATGCCCACCCCTGGTGGGCTTTTTGCGTTTACATCGTCCCGCATCCATCTACATCTTCAGAAAATCCTTGACTGCCGCCACCGTTGCTGCCGGATCTTCTTCATGTGGTACATGGCCCAGCTTGTCGAATATCACCAGCTTGCTGCCCACGATGTCCTGATTGAATTTGCTGGCATATTCCGGCGGTATCAATCTGTCTTGCCCGCCCCAGATGATCAGTGTCGGCACATGTATGTTCTTGATGCTGGCTGCGTGAGCACCTGAGCTGGTTTGCTGGAAACGCTGGCTCAGGGCATGACGATTACCTTCGCGCAAAGTCATGGCGGTGTATCTGTCGACCAGGGCCGGCGTGACTTTATCTGGGTTGCCATACACATTCTTCACACTGTTTTCCATCATGCGACGTGGCAAAATATGCTCGGCTATCCAGGCAACTTGCGGCATGCGGGCGATACGAAAACCCAAGGGTATGGAGCTGGACTTGAAAGCATAGCCACCGGCATCCACCAGTATCAGCCGCTCTACCCTTTGCGGTGCTGCCACTGCGACTTGCCAGGCCACTTCACCCCCGAGGGAGTTACCGGCGATGATACAGCGCTCTACCTTCATGGTATCCAGCAAGTCGAGGATGAATCTGGCATAGGTGGGGCTGCGGTAATCAGCATCGGCCCTGGGGCCGGTCAGGCCAAAGGCGGGTATGTCCATACTGATGACTCGGTGCTGGCCTTTCAGTTCTGCCACCCATGCTTCCCAGGTATGCAGGCTGGCTGAAGTGCCATGGATTAATACGATGGGTACAGGGTCATCCTGTTTGCCCTCATCACGTACATGAACGGACATGCCATTGACCGTAATGAATTGCGAAGGTGGCAGTGCCCAGCGTGTCTTCAATTCATCGACAGGTTGATCAGGTGCCCAGAATATCGCCAGGCCTATGCCCAGCAGACATAATATGGCCACGCCCAAACCGGCAATAAAGAGAAAAAAACGCCTTAAAAATCGCTTGCCAGGAGACGAGGTATTTTGCACGACTATTCCTCAGTAAAGTCTTGTTGCAAAGCTGTTTGTAATGCATTGCCTGCAATTTGCATGAAAGCGCGCACTCTTGCCGTATTGCGCAAATCCACATGTGTCAACATCCACAAAGGAGACTGCAGGGCTGTAATTGGTTCAGACAGAGCAAGCAAACCCGGCACGTCGCGTGCAACAAATTCCGGCAGGATACTGATGCCCATGCCTGTCCTGATCAGGGCGGTGGCGCTGGGGAAATGATCGGCTCGTGCCACCACGACTTGCGCAGGTACATGGGCATCAACCCAGCGGTCATATGTCCTGTCCTGGCCATCAAAACCTATCCAGGGAAAATCCTGCGTCAATGCCTCCAATGGCAACAGGATATGCGGCTTGAGCCTGGCCAGGCACGGCGCTTCATGCCAGCCATATACGCGTATCCTGATTTGCCCCAGCTGCCTCCCTACCAGGCTGTCTGGTACGTCGGCAGACATGCGGATTGCCACATCTGCTTCACGCCTTGCCAGGTCCACTCTTGCGCGGGCAGTGCGCACTTCAACTTCAATCTGGCTGTGCTGGGCATGAAATTTTGCCAGGGCAGCAGGTAATAAATACATGGCAACGACGTGGGCGGTAGTGACGCGCACATGCCCGGTGAGGCGGGTATCGCCGCCGATGATTTCGCGTTCTGCCTGTGCAATCAGGGATTCGCATTGTTCTGCTGCGCGCAGCAGGCTTTCACCCGCTTCTGTGCAGACATAACCAGTGCGCAAACGCTCGAACAGACGTACTGCCAGCTTTGCTTCCATGGCTTCTACACGGCGTAATACTGTGGAATGTGTGACTTTCAAGACCCGTGCTGCGGCGGACAAGGAGCTGCCCCTGGCTACTGCGAGGAGATAACGCAAGTCATCCCAGTCCAGGCGTGCGGCATCTGGTGCGTCAGGAAGGAGAATATTCGATGTAGGTGGACTGTGCATTTATGCGGATAAAAAGCGCAAATTTGTCGATTTCCTGTGCATAGTTTAGCACCTATACTGCCCCGGTGAACAGCATTGCATGGGGAAACAACATGAATAGTAAGACTCGAAATGGACCCCGATCTGCCGCACCAGACCAGTCTGTCAGCATATTTGGCAACTTATTTAGCAACTTATTTGGCAACTTAAGGGCAAGCTGGTGCGCCTGGGTTAGCAGGCTCAATGCGCGCATAGATGCACAGCCCATGCCACACAATCACCGGCTGGGCTCATGGGAGCATATCAAGCGTGAAGAATTAACACGTGAACATGAATAAATCAGGTAAGCAGCTTGCGCATGCGACTGAGCGGGGCGATCACGCCATCTGGCAAATCAAGCTGGAAGCGTTCAAACACCTGGAAGCCACAAGCCAGGTAAAGCGGCTCGCCCGGCATGGTAGCCGCCAGTTCCAGCACGGTGTAGCCTGCCGCTTGTGCCTGGGTGCTGCAATGTTCCAGTAAAAGACGGCCCAGGCCGCGGCGTGCGGCTGAGGGTTCGACAAAGAATGCGCGTATGCGTGCCGCTTCTGTCGCCGGATCCAGCAACTCATCCACGCCGTGCTTGGCCTGGTCGCCGCCAAACAGGGTCTTGCGTTTGCTCCAGCCGCCACAGGCCAGCATCCTGCCCTGTTCTTCAATGACAAAATAAGTCTGGTCATGGATAAGTTGTGTGTCGACTCCAAATACATGTGTCAGCAAGGCGTGCGCCTGCTCTGGCGTGTAGAAATTTGCGCTTAGCTGTATCGCAGAACGGGCAATCAGGGCTTGCATGGCAGCGATGTCCGCTTCTGTCGCGCAACGTATCGTCAAATTGGCGTCCATGATGGTTACCTTTCATATAGTCTGGCTGCAAGTCCGCAAGATTTGTCAAATCCCTTCATGCTAAGGTACGTACTTCTCTGACAAGAAGAACAAGCCATCATCATGGAAAAACTGGATTTGAAGAAACAATTGAAATCTGTCTATCAAGCTTCAGCCACGACTGTGACTGAGGTAGATGTCCCTGCATTTCATTTTCTCATGATAGATGGCCAGGGTGATCCAAATTCTTCTGCTGACTATAGCGCCGCCGTGGAAGCCTTGTTTACGGTGTCCTATACCCTGAAGTTCATGATAAAGAAAAGCAGTGCAGCGATAGACTATGCCGTCATGCCGCTTGAGGGCCTGTGGTGGGCCGACGATATGGCCGATTTTGTGGCAGACCGTAAAAGCCAATGGTGCTGGACCATGATGATCATGCAGCCTGAGTTCGTCACTGAACAGATGGTGGCAGATGCCATCGCTACAGCGTGCAAGAAAAAATCATTACCAGCACTGCTGCAATTACGCTTTGAGAATTTTGCAGAAGGACATAGTGCGCAAATCCTGCACAAAGGCCCTTTCAGTGAAGAAGGGCCGACCATAGAACGCCTGCATCAGTACATCGACGAACATGGCAAGCTGGCAGGCAAGCATCATGAGATTTATCTCAGTGATATACGCAAGGCAGCGCCTGAGAACTGGAAAACCATCATACGTCAACCCATGAAGAAGTAAGTCATTCATCATTTTTAGAACAGGATAAAACCATGCAAAAAAAAATCGTAACAGTAGACAGTTTTCAGATCAGCGGCCTGCAAGTGCGCACCCGCAATGCGGACGAAGCCGATAACGCCAAGGGCAAGATAGGCCCTCTGTGGGGACAATTCTTTGCCAGGAATTTGCCAGAAACCTTGCCAGGCAAAATCGGCGATGGAAAAATCTATGGTGTATATTCAAATTATGAAAGCGATGCGAGTGGCTTGTTTGATGTGACTGCGGGCGTTGCAGTGATTTCGGCACCGGCAGATTTTGCCAGCATCAGCATCGCTGCGGGACGCTATATGGTATTTAACTGCGAAGGTGAAATGCCTGCAGCCATCATAGAAGGCTGGGGCAGGGTCTGGTCTAATTTTTCCAGTGGCGCAGTACATGAACGCCTTTACCTGACTGATTTTGAAGAATATCAGGGGCCACAGCAAGCAGCCATCTACATCGGTATAAAATAAGCAGCAATAACATTTCTACCAAGGCCAGCATGTCCGCATTGTCCACCAGTCCTGCCCTGCAAGTCAGTTATGAACGCCGCCTCTCACGCGTCACCAATTACCTGCATGCCCATCTCGATGAAGACCTGGATTTGAACAAACTGGCCGAAATCGCCTGCATGTCGCCTTATCACTGGCACCGTATCTATCGCGCCATCCATGGCGAGAGCGTGGTGGCAACCGTCAAGCGCCTGCGTCTGCAAAGAGCGGCAACCCTGCTGGCGCGCAGCGACATGGCGATAGACCAGATTGCAGAATTTTCGGGCTACCCCAACCTGCAATCTTTCACCCGCATTTTTGCTTCAGTATATGGGCAACCACCGGCGAGATACCGCAAGGAAGGCAGCCACCAGCAATTCCCCCTGCCGGATGAACTTCGTGCCGACCTGCACTTCCCTGTCAGCATTACCAGCATCGCCCCAGTGCAATTGCTGGGCATAGACAATACTGGCAGTTACATGAGCATCAGCAAGACCTTCGATATCCTGACTGGCTGCGCCGCATCACGCCAGTTATTCAGGGAAGATACCCGCTGGATAGGGATTTACTACGATGATGCAATGACGGTGGATGAAGACAAGCTGCGCTCCAGAGCCTGCATCAGCGCGCCCCATCCCTTGCCTGAACAGGCTTTGCAAGCCCCCTTGTCACTGACTGAACTACGCGGTGGCAAATATGCGGTGCTGACATACAAGGGTCCTTACTCTGACATGCAGCCGGTCTACCGCTGGTTCTTTGGCGTCTGGCTACCGGCATCCGGTGAAGAGATAGATGACGCACCACCGTTTGAAGAATACCTGAACAACCCGCGCGACACTGCACCTGCAGATTTGTTGAGCAATATTTACATGCCCTTGCGTTGAAAATTGCAGTATGAATAGGGCAGATTTGAGCAATTAGGTTAATTAACTACATCGTTTTGTAAATTTTTAATACAAATTGCTCAAGCTGCCTGCTTTTTATCAACAGCACTGCGCGGCATACTCTCTCCATCAGAAAATCACTGGAGACAAATAAATGCAAACCACAGATCAAGTGCTGATGATACGCCCGGCAAGATTCATATCGAATCCGCAAACCGCGGCCAGCAATGCCTTTCAACACCAGCAAGAAAATGCCTGCCAGGCACAGGCCAGTGCCCTGCAGGAATTTGATGCCTATGTCGATGCCTTGCTGGGTGCTGGTGTAGGCGTGACTGTCATTGAAGACACACCGCTGCCGCATACCCCCGATTCGATTTTCCCGAATAACTGGATCAGTTGCCATGCTGACGGACGGGTATTTGTCTACCCCATGGAAGCAGTAAACCGACGACAGGAAAGACGTGCTGCCGTGCTCGACAAAATTGCGCAAAGCTTCAATATTCGTGAAGTGATCGACCTCGGACATTTTGAAATTGGCGCGCTATACCTGGAAGGCACAGGCTCGATGGTGCTGGACCATGAACATCAGCTTGCCTACATCTGCCATTCTTCCCGTAGCCACCCAGCGGTTATGCAAGAGTTCATGCGCTACACTGGCTACCGTGCAATCTGGTTCCATGCCCATGACAAGCATGGGCTGGCGATTTATCATACCAATGTCATGATGTGCATAGGCAAGGGCCTGGCCGTCATTTGCGCTGAAGCCATCAGCGATACGACTGAAAGAGATGTCGTTTGCGCGACATTGACTGCATCAGGCAAACAAATAATCACGATCAGCCAGAATCAGATGGCCGCCTTTGCAGGCAATATGCTGGAACTCAAGTCCAGCGATGGCAAGGCGGTATTTGTCATGTCACGCCAGGCATGGGTGGCCTTGACGGCACATCAGCAAGAAATTATTTCAGCTGGTGCCAGCGTGGTACTGGCACCGATAGAAAATATAGAACGTCTGGGCGGCGGTAGCGCACGTTGCATGCTGGCAGAAATATTTTTGCCGCGACGTGCAGCCTCAGTTTGTCTGGCAGAATAAAGCGCTATCGTTTTACACTTTGTGGGTGGATAACAGGATGCTGGTTTCTGTATTTGCGATACCGTCTATTTTGCGTATCCGCCCCAATACCTGATCGAATAATTCCAGATTATCGGCGCGCAATTCTGCTGCAATATCCCAGCGGCCATTGGTGGTATGCAAGGCTGTGACACCTGGCTCTCCACGCAGTGCCTTGATAACAGCGGCGGCCTTGTTACCTTCAACAGCGATGGTAGTCCAGGCGCGGATTCTGTGCACTTCACTGGCGGGTTTGAGTTTGACGGTGTACCCGACGATGATGCCACTTTCTTCCAGTTTGCTGATGCGGCTTTGTACCGTGGCACGCGAGAGGCGCAATATCTTTGCCAGGTCGGTCACCGAGATACGGGCATTATCTCTGAGCAATGACAGCAATTGGCGATCGGTGTCATTCATGGAAATTTTTCGCCATCAAATGTGAGATTAATGCGGTGAAGAGAATTGCAGATAAGCTGATATAAAGGACAAACACGATTTGATACATCGCCACATGTTTGCCCGCATTCACCACGGCCAGCAACTTAACCGGGCATATCACCCTTACGCGTCACTTTGCCAGAACCACCGATGGACTTACTGATTTTGGGATCACCATAATAAGCAATATCGCCGGACCCACCTATGCTGACGTCAAGCTTGTCCTTGGCCCATACCAGTGCAGAACCTGAACCGCCTATCTTGATTTTGACATTTCTGGATTCCAGCTTGCCCACCTGTATATCACCATTGCCACCTATCGTGCCAGCAAACTCAGGGGCACTGCCTGCAGCCATGAAATTGCCACTACCACCGATGGCGACACTCAGGCTATCAGCCTGCAAGGCTTTGACTTGTATATTGCCTGAGCCACCTATGCTGGCTTTCAATTCTTTACCGACCAGCTTGTCTGTCCAGATCTTGCCTGAGCCACTGACGGCAATCTTGTCCAGATTTTTGCAATAGACAATGATGTTCAAAATTTTGGTTTTGGGATAGGTATTTTTTTCTGCACTGCGGATTTTCAGGTGACCACTTTCAACCACTGTTTCCACCAGCGCTTGCAAATTATCATCTGTCTCTACCTGTACGCCTTCTTTGTCACCCTGGCGCAATTCCAGTGTGGCTGGCAAAGCCAGGTCTACGCTGGTGTAAGCATTGAGGGGGCGATCCTGTTTCTGGATTTTGCCAGAGCCTTCAATACCTTTGCCTGTAAACCAGCCGGCAGTGGCGGGCAAAGTAGCCAGGGCCAACAGTGCGCCCACTGCCCCCATTGCATAACGACGAGAAATCAATTTTTTCAACTTAGCCTCCTGTATAGTTTGTTATCTTCAGACTATAGTTAATAAGCTAAGTTCCTGTAAAGAAAAACTATCTGCAATCGTCTTTTTTGACTGCCAGCCATCAAGGATGGAGAACAAACTGCAATACCGAACGAGATTGTGCTACTTGGATTTACCGTTGGTATTATTGGGTACGCCTGACTTAAGGGGCTTGACTTTGACGACGGTGCTCTTGCCCTTGCAGGGGCGGTCAGACCAGGTAACACGGCCATCTACTTCACAGCGAAAAACAGGTGTTTGAGCAGATGCCAGTAATGGCAGCAGTAAGAACACTGCCAATGGCAGCTTGAATATGAATGATTTTTGCATGAATATCTGCTAGCTTGAATGAAATCCATCATGAGCACCTGAGCATATAATCGCCTGGTACTGATGATGGATCGCAGTAGTCTGAGCCTATTATCACTGCAAGGCAAGCATCACTTGAGTCTTTTTACAAAACGACAGTAAGCAGCCTGTACGTCTGGCCTTAGCAATAAGCCATTATGATCCCCACCGGGACTGACAAACTGATATTTATTACCTGCTGGAATGGCGGCAAAGACTTTTTGCCCCAACTCCACCGGAGTCACCCGGTCTTTATCACCCATCAACACCAGGCTATTGCCGCGGTAAGCAGCCAGGGCGATGGCATTGTCTATATTTTTCAGCGGCGGGCTTAACTCTATACTGACAAAGGGACGGGCAAACCAGGGATTATTTGCCATCGCCCATTCATAGGCATTGTTGGCCGTGGATTCCATGACCAGGCCATCAGCCTGGCGATTTTGCGCGACATGAGCGGCCATGAAGCTACCCAGCGATTGACCGTGAACGATGAGTTTAGCTTTGCTTTGCTGACGTACATAATCATAAATCTGCAAGGCATCGCTCTGCATGTTAGCGACTTCAGGCTCACCGCTGCTGCGGCCGTAACCCCGGTAATCAAATACATACAGATTGATGCCGCAGGCATGCAATGCTGTCGCCAATTGTCCGGCTGAGCGGTCGAGGTGGAACATATTGCCTCCAAAGTACAGCACGGTTACCCCTGCTTCAGAATCAGTAGCGCCGGCAGGCGTCAGACTGATGCCTCGCAAAGTCTGGCCATCTGCAGTGCTGAGCCGATGTTCCAGCAAATTGGCACCTGGCAAAATTGCTTGCAATGCTGTCTGATCAAACTTTTCCTTTGCCTTATAGCCCGACCGGCTATCAGGATGAATGAAATTTCCTTCCCCGATTTCCATGCTCATGCAGCCACTCAGGCAGGCAGACAAGCAAGATGACAGGAAAACCAGGAACAACAAATGTAAGCGACTGCGCATCTTATCTCCAATTTTTGGCGGTTCATTCAGACTTCTATTACAATTAAACTATAACAGAAATTTATTATCGTAAAACAGTAATTTATAATTACAAGGCAATCATTTATGAAAATGGAAAATCAATGCCGCCTGATCCGCGGCCTGCTTTTTGTCTGCGCTCTGATTCAGGTACTGTACTTTGTACTGGCCTGGACGGGCATTAGCCCGCAACTGGCTTCCTGGCATATGCAAGTCAGTGCCAGAGGCATGGGCTGGGGTGATTTGCAGCAATTGTCCGCTGCGCAATTGGGGCTGGGTATAGCCCTGGCCCTGCCTGCACTGGTGTGCATGCTATATGGCCTGTGGCAATTACACCGCTTGTTGTCCGCCTTGCAGTCACCTGAAGGCAAAAAGCAAATGTTCTCTCTCTCCAATATTGCCAGCCTGCGCGGTTTTGCCGGTGCCCTGGCCTTGTCTACCTTTGCCGGTATCCTGGAGATGCCACTACGTCTTCTGGCTTACAAGCTATTACCGGAAAGCTCCATACACAAATTGTCCATTTCTGTGAATGCGGAAGAATTAGTGCTCTTGCTGGTTTGCTTCGTGTTTTATCTGGTAACGGGCATGCTGCATGAAGGCCACAGACTGGCCGAAGAAAATGAGGGATTCATCTGATGTCCATCATCATTAATCTCGACGTCATGCTGGCCAGGCGCAAAGTCAAATCCAAGGAACTGGCACAGTTTGTCGGCATCACGGAACAAAATCTCTCACTGCTCAAGTCAGGCAAGGTCAAGGGCATACGTTTTTCCACACTGGAAAAAATCTGTGAACGTCTGGACTGCCAGCCTGGTGACATCATGGAATGGGTGAATGATGGCAAAAGTATGGACGATGCTGATACTGAATAGGCCACAGGTAAAAAGGTATATGATGCGCTGCACGATAGAAGCTTGCTACCTGCGTGGAACATTTAGCGTTAAACACAGTCATATGTTTTTTCCTTAGGAGAGTCTGCATGAAACAATTTCTGCTCGCCGCGAGCATGGTCGCTGGCTTAGGTGCCACTCAGGTCGCCATGGCCGATGATGCCTTGAAAGCCGCCATTGCCGGACAGCAACGCACCCCCGCCAATGCCTTGCGCGACAGCGCACGCCACCCTTATGAAACCCTGAATTTTTTTGGCATCAAACCGAATATGACCGTGGTGGAACTCGCACCTGGCGGCGGCTGGTATACCGAAATCCTGGCACCTTATCTGCGCGACAATGGCAAGATGATCGCCGCCCTCGGTGATCCGGCTGTCAGCAAGGGTGCAGCCAGCTTCAAGCAAAAACTGGATGCCACACCCGCTGTTTATGGCAAAGTAGAAATGGGCGTGTTTGCACCACCAGGCAAGCTCGATTATGCCGCCAAGGGCAGTGCTGACATGGTGCTGACTTTCCGGAATATCCATAACTGGATAGGCAATGGCGAGCCAGCCATGAAAACCCTGTTCCAGAGCGCCTATGACACTTTAAAACCGGGCGGCGTGTTTGGCGTGGTAGAACATCGCCTGCCAGCCAGCAAGACCCAGGATGACAAAGCAAGCACTGGTTATGTGCATGAAAGCTATGTCATCAAGCTGGCCGAAAGCGTGGGCTTCAAGCTGGCAGCAAAATCTGAAGTCAACGCCAACCCCAAGGATACAGCCGACCATGAAAATGGCGTCTGGGCCTTGCCACCTACCCTGGCCAACAAGGAAAAAGACAAGGCCAAATACCAGGCCATAGGTGAAAGTGACAGGATGACGCTGAAGTTCGTCAAGCCCTGAGATGTTGGCCCTGCGCGCTTGGCAGGGTCAAGTTTCTGGCAAGTCAGGCAGTAACAGCATATGATGTCAGGGCGGGTTGACCTATCTTTTAGTCTAAAAGGTAGGTCAACCCGCCCTATTTACTGCTTTTTTATCTGGAAATAATCATGCTCAGGAAATGCCTGTTGCTGCTATTGGCTGCTTGTAGCCCGACTGCTACCGCTGCAGACAAATACCTGGTCGACCAGGAACATACCTTCAGCAATTTTGAATACAAGCACTGGGGCCTGTCCCTGCAGCGTGGCCGCTTCGACAAGAATAGCGGCAGCATAGAACTCGACATGGACAACAAGACTGGCAGCCTGCAAATTGCCATCGAAGCAGAATCCATCAACACTGGTTCAGATACCTTCAACAAAATCTTGCGTTCACCCAGTTTTTTCAATGTAGAAAAATATCCGAAAATCATTTTCCTGTCGAACAAGATGATCTTCAATGAAGACAAGCTGGTACTGGTGGAAGGTGATCTGACCATCAAGGATGTCACGCGCAAGGTAGTCGTCGATATCACGCAATTCGAGTGCCGCTTCATGATCCTCTACCTGAAGCGCGCTTGCGGCGCAAACGGCAATACAAAAATCCTGCGCAGCGATTATGGGGTAGGCCGTTATGTCCCTTTTGTCAGCGATGAAGTGACTTTGTCGTTCAGTGTTGAGGCGATCAAAGAGTAGGGAAGAAAGCGAAGTTTTGATGTCGACAAACACGCTGCTGCAACACCTCACCTGCCCCCGTAGGAGCGGCTTTAGCCGCGAACCTGAGTGAGGCGAAAATGAGATGTTCGTGGCTAAAGCCGCTCCTACGTTCAAGGTACTTTTACGTGTATCGGATCACCACCGCACCAGCCACGGCCAGCATGATGGCAGCCAGTCGTCTGGCAGAAATTTTTTCATGCAAGACCCAGGCTGCAATTGCGGTGGCAAACAGGATGGAGGTTTCGCGCAAGGCGGCAATGGTCGCGACCGGAGCCAGCGTCATGGCCCATAAGGCCAGGCCATACGAAGCCACTGACCCGGCACCACCAGCGATGCCCAATACATACTTGCCCCTGATATAGGCAAAAAATGCCTGCCTGTTCCTGAGCATGATCATCGCCAGCAGCACCAGCGCCGTCAATAAGAAAATCCACATGGTGTAGGCAGCAGGCGCACCCGACTTGCGTACACCTATTCCATCCACTACGGTATACCCAGCAATGAAACAGGCATTCAGCAAGGCAAAACCTCGGCTAGATAATGCCTGATTCCCCTTGCCGGATTTGTTATCACCAGACAGGCTTAAACCAAGTATGCCCAGCACCAGCATGCCCAGACCCAGCCAGCGCAGGGCGGGTACTGCCTCGCCAATGACACTGCCACTGACCAGCGCCACCAGCAATGGGGCTGTACCGCGCATGAGAGGATAAGCCTGGCTCATATCGCCATGCCGGTAAGCTGCGGCCAGCAAATAGAAATACACCACCTGCAAGGCCACGGAAGCCAGCATGAATACCCAGCTGCCTGCATCAGGCTGGCGCACAAAAGGCAGGAGCACGACACAAACCAGACCAGCACCAGAAGTCACCAATACGGTATTAAAGTATTTGTTATTGCCAACCTTGATGAGCGCATTCCAGGCAGCGTGCAAGAAAGCAGCAAACAGGACAACGAGGACAACCAGTGTTGACATGGATAGGCAGGCCATGGAAGGCGATTGAAGTAAAGCGAGGATATTAACATTCCCCATATCTGAATTGCTGTGCTGCTCTTCTTCTTCCTCCCCTTATCAACTTTGCGGATAATTCTGCGCTTTTCATTCAGGCCACGGTAAAATCATGAATGCCTATGAAGCTGGATTTTTTACATCACACTTTTGCCGTTATTAAAAAATGTCGACAAGTTCACGCCCCGCTCTGAAAGACGACTATGCTGTTATCGCCAGTTGGATAAGCAGCGCAGAGGCTTGCTCGCGCTGGGCCGGGCCAGCTTTGGCTTATCCCTTCGAGCCCGCTGACTTGCCCACTTTGCTGGCAAAGCCACAAGCACGTGAGATGGTCCTGCTTGATGCCAGCCAGAACGTCGTCGGATTCGCCCAATTCTGGCCACGGGATGAACAACGCGTACACCTGGGTCGCATCATCGTTTCGCCAGCAGCACGCGGCCTGGGTTATGGCAGGCAATTGTGTGAACGACTGATACAGCAAGCCATCGTTGCGACCGGCTTACCAGTGATCAGCCTGCGCGTTTACCGTGAAAATCCTGGTGCCTTGCACTTGTATCAGCAACTGGGATTTGCAGAGGTCGAGGCAGATTCTAACGAGGAAGTGCTGGCGATGGAATACAAAGTGAAATGAATGGCGAAGCCAGCCTGTGACTTCGCCAGGGAAAAGCGATTAGTTCATCTTAGCCAGCATAAGTGAATGTATCGATGCTGGTGGTATAGCTGGAGCTGGTGACGGTACTGACGTATACATATTCGCCCTTGGCCTGGGTAGGCGTCACGGTGATCAGCATATAACCACGGCGAGAAGTGTCTATGTAATTGATGTCTTCTACCAGCGCCTTGATGGTGCCAGCCAGCGTCGCAGGTGGCACGACGGATGGTGGAAACACGCTTTCAAAACCGGAAGAAGTGACCGACATGCCAGCGAATTCTGCCCCCACTTGCGTGCCATCAGTGAGCGTCAGTTTATTGAACCAGGCATTGTGGCTGTCACCGGACAAGACCAGGAATTTCTTGCCTGCTGTTTTCAATTTCGCAGCGGAGTTGAACACGGCATCGCGCGCATTTGGATAACCTTCCCAGTTGTCGAAGGTATAGGAAATTTTGGGATTCTTCAGCGGATCAAGCAAGTCTTTTTGCGCCTGTGTTTGTGCAGCTGCCGGGGTCGCTTTGGCCGTCAGATAGGCAGTCACGGATTCTGCGCTCAGATTGGTTTGCAGCACCGACACTGGCAGTTGCACACGGCCCATGACAGTCTGGTTACCCAAGATTTGCCAGGTCGCCTTGGACGAACTCATTTGGCTATCCAGCCAGGCTTGCTGGGTAGTGCCCAGCAACTGCTTGTTTTTGTTAAAGGCATAGGGCAAGAACTTGGGATCAGCCACATCACGACCTTGTGCATCGACCATGCGGTCTGGTGCCTGTTCGCGACCGATGATGCGGGTATCGAGCATGTGCAGGGACAACAAATTGCCGAAATCAAATGAACGGTAAATTTTCAGCAGATTGGCTGTGTCTGGTGAACGTATTGGCATCCATTCATGGTAGACCTGGCTGGCCGCTACCTTGCGTGCAGCCCAGGTACCCTGGGTGGCAGGATTATGGTTTTCTGCATTATCTATCCAGGCATTGTTGGCGAATTCATGATCATCCCAAATGGTGATCATGGGCATGCGCGCATGCAGGGCTTTCAAATAAGGGTCTGCCTTGTGCAGGGCATGGCGGGCGCGGTAGTCGGCTACTGTAACGATCTCGCTGGCAGGTGCAGATACGCGGCCTGCGACTTGAGAAGCGGCTGGTGGATAAACACCATCCTTGTATTCATAGATATAGTCACCCAAGTGCAGGGCAAACTGGGCACCGGAAGATACCGCACTGTCATAGGCATTGAAGTAGCCAGCGGGATAATCACTGCAAGAGAACACTGCCAATTTGACCTGGTCTACATTGCCTACTGGCAGAGTGCGGGTACGGCCAACCGGCGAGATGCTGTTGTTAGGCGCTACAAAGCGGTAGAAGTATTCAGTATTTGCAGCCAGGCCAGTAGCATCGATCTTGGCGGTAAAACCACTTGTTGAACTTGCCGTGACTTTGCCGGAAAAAAGCACGCTGGCAAAACTGGCATCGGCCGCCATTTGCCAGGTCAGCTCCACGCTGGCATCTGTCGATATTTTGGCATGGGTCCAGAGGATGACGCGGTCAGCCAGAGGGTCGCCACTGGCGACACCGTAATTAAAGGCTGCCATCTCGCCATTCAAGACTGTGGATGAACCGCCGCAGGCTGTCAGTGCGCCACCGGATGCCATGACGGCCGCAACGGAAGACATCTTGATGAAAAAATCACGACGGCCAGCATTGGCAGGCGTAGGTGATTTGATCAATTGCTTGCTTCTATCTTTCTTTTCCATATGCCATCTTCCCCAAAAATCGATGAGTCTATTGAGTTGATGTGTCATTGGTGTGACGGCAAGAGAATTTGCATGCGCCGAATTTAGAAGCACGACTCTAATTCAACCCTATATTGTGAACGCCTGAGACAAATTCGCACACCAGCCAATCGCACGTAGCCGACGACAAAAATATTGAGGGCCCATGACTTCCGCGACCAACCAAGATTTTCATGCGCCATTTTGTAGTCATGCAGGCATGTCTTTGTGGTTCATCACACTCTTCATCTGTAGCCTTGCCTATTTCATGGGCGCAATTTGGCAATGTGAAGAGCCATGGTATACCAGCCATTGGCATCCAAAGGCGCTACAGTTAGCAGCTGGCGACGTGGTGGATGCAATAGAAATACGTTCTTCCAATCCATTTTTTTACGAAGAAAGAATTGACACCCTGCTATCAATGGATGATGGTCATTTCTATCGTTTTACTCAAATGAACTCAGGAAAGCGATTTGAAGTTATAGGTATTCTTGATATAGCTGACACTGACAAATTGAAGGAGTTAGTAGCGTCTCATGACATACGTATCAAGACCAGGGCAAAACATCTACAATTGGATCAAACCACTACCATACTTCGTTATCACTTCAAATCAGGCAGAGAGATTTGCAGGAAACAATATGATAATTCGCATGACCGCGACTACCTTATCGTATTGAACGAACTCGATAGACTCAAATTTGCATCCAAGTCAATTGATTCCAATAGTATAAAAAGAAAAATAGAACATGCAGCCGAGCTTAATTATCCATTTAGTACTACCGAGACAACGCCATGCATTCTTGACACCGCGCCGCAATAGGCTAATCAACTGCGTAGAAAACTAAAATCACAGAACATGGGCATAATAGTCCGCCAACAATATTGGAGGTAGTATCATGATAGAAGTTCACCACTTAAAAGAATCACGCTCACGTCGCATTACCTGGTTGCTGGAAGAATTGGGGTTGGATTACAGCGTCATCTCGTATGACCGTGATCCCAAGACGCGTCTGGCACCGCCTGAGCTGCAAAAAATACACCCGCTGGGTAAAGCCCCTGTCATACGTGATAAAGACCAGACGCTGATAGAGTCCGGTGCCATCATCGATTACCTGATCCGCACTTATGGTAACGGCAGCCTGGCTCCTGCCTTGGGCACGGCAGACTACAACCGCTATGCACAGTTCCTGCACTATGCCGAAGGCTCGGCCATGTTACCGCTACTGCTGAAACTTTATGTGAGTCGCCTGGGTGAAGCTGGCGCACCGCTGCACCCACGTATCAACGGCGAGGTGGCAAACCATTTCAGTTATCTGAATAGCGAGCTGGAAGGCCGTGATTACTTTGTTGGTGACAGCTTGACGGGCGCAGACATACAATTATCCTTCGCCATACAGTCAGCAGTGCGCGGCGCAGGTCGTGAAGCCTTCCCTAACCTGACACGCTTTGTTGATATGATAGCAGCGCGTCCTGCCTATCAAAGAGCAGTAGAGAAATATAGCGAGTAATATCAACGGCCTGCAATTCGATGCCAGGATTGACAGGTAAGATTGCATGTTCTATCTTCGCATTGCGGCGGACCCTGCAAGCTGGCGCTCAGACGCAAGTCCATAGTGCCTCTGCGGGGTTACCCCGCGGGATAAATTTACCTGTTATTTCATCGCGTGAGCTTTCCTGCATTTCATGCAGACAGGCTCACACTACACGAGACTGGTTGCAGGCTCTCCGCCGCCCCGCTGCCGACGATCAGACGCCACTGCCTTCACTCATGGACATTCCCAAACAGGTCGCATTAGCCATCGCCGACGCCTTACTGGCAGGTGAATGCAACCATATCGCCCTGATGAAAAACATGAGCTGGGTCTTGGGTAAAAAATGGCCGTGGATACCATCCCTGTGCCAAAAAATTTACCTGCATGCTGGCCCGCATTTTTATCATTACAGCCGTCATGAAATCGCTGCAATGATACTGAATGATCACGGCTACTACGAGGCCTGGCGCGGCAAAGACAAACCGCAAATCAAACAGTATTGCCTGCTGCCCGCCATCGCCCCTGAAAAACCGGCATGGCTGCAAGCCCTGGCCCTGCCTGAATTCAGCAACTTGGCTGATCTGGCAAAACACCTCAACCTGAGTGTCGGTGAACTTGCCTGGTTTGCCGATCAGTGGCGGCAGGATGCGCAAGCATCATCACAACTGGGACACTATCATTACCGCTGGCTTGAAAAAGCGTCTGGCGGCTGGCGTTTGCTGGAAGTACCCAAATCACGCCTGCGCAATATACAAAGAAAAGTCCTGCAACAGATATTGAATCGGGTACCGCCGCATGCGGCGGCGCAAGCATTTCAGCAAGGTCGATCCAGCCTCATTCATGCGGCACAACACACAAGGAAACGCGTTGTGGTCAGGCTGGATTTGAAGGATTTTTTTACGAGTATCTCTGGTTCACGCCTGCATGCTCTGTTTGCAAAAATTGGGTATTCGGAAAAAGTTGCGGGTACGCTGGCACGCCTATGCAGCAACCGTACGTCCACGGCTATCGTCAGGGAAAAAACCCGCTACCTTGCTCCAGTCAGTTCTGCTCATCTATTGCGCAGCCCACATCTGCCGCAAGGTGCACCTACCTCCCCTGCCCTCGCCAATCTCTGCGCTTACCGTCTTGACATGCGCTTGCAAGCCTTGGCGGGCAATATGCAAGCCAGTTATAGCCACTATGCGGATGACCTGACGTTCTCTGGTGATCAACAATTTGAGCAAAGCCTGGCGCGCTTCATCCCGCAAGTTGCGGCCATCACGATAGAAGAAGGTTTTGTATTGAATTACAAAAAGACCCGCATCATGCGGGCCTCAACCAGGCAACAAGTCACAGGTATCGTCGTGAACAGTCACTGCAATATCAAGCGCGCTGATTACGATATCCTGAAAGCTATACTGACTAACTGCCAGCGCCACAATCCAGCATCGCAAAACCGTGAAGGACATAAAGATTTTCGCTCGCATCTGGCAGGCAAGCTGGCCTATATGCGCATGATCAATCCGACGCGCACGGCAAAACTGCAAGCCCTGTTTGAGCAGATTAACTGGTCAGACTCAACAGCTAAGGCTTAACGACGGATCGCCGCCCACGCCAGCATTGCCCAACCCGCCAGTAAGGCCACGCCGCCTATGGGCGTAATCGCTCCAAGTATACGTACACCCGTCAATGCCAGCGCATACAGGCTGCCACTGAAAATAATAACACCTGCCAGCATGGCCCAGGCCGCCTTGCGCAACAAGGCATTATCCTGCTGCTGCAACATGATGCCCAGCGCCAGCATGCCCAGGCCATGCACCATCTGGTAAGTCACTGCCGTTTGCCAGATCGCCAGCATGTCGGCACTCAGCATCTGCTTCAAACCATGTGCACCAAAGGCACCGGCGGCCACGCCTGTGAACATCAGGATGGCAGCTGTGGCGATGAAAGAACGTGCTTGCATATCGGTAGCAGGAAGTTGGGCTAAAGCAGCATTGTAAGGCAAGGCGCAAAAAAAGAAATTTTTGCGAGTTCGGTTCCCGCGACAGAATTTATGGATAATCGTATTTCACGCACATGAGCGGTTCGCCCAATTTTTTCTATTATTTAGGTAAGAGCATGAAAAAATTTTCTGTAATTTTGATTTTGAGCCTATTGTTTGGAAGCTTACATCAAACTGCATTTGCTCAAGCCATAGTGAGCATCCCCCTAGGTTCGCATGAAGTAGAAAATACTACGATAGAAGAGTACGGAAAAACTTATTATGGCGCTGAAAAAGGCAGTATCAAATCCTGGCAGGTTGTAGCGTGGGATGGCGAAAAATTATCCTGCAGTCCATTCCAGGGTTTCCGTAAGAAGGCATTCCCATTTGATTGGAACAAACAGGATGCAAAAAACTTTCTCATAGAACCTGTCGTTCCTGAATCAGCTTTATTCATACTCAAAGGCTTAGGTACTACACCAATCCAGAAAACAAGCTCGTTTTGCCAAAATGGGACAACAATAAAAGAAACCATCAGGGAAGGCTGGAAGAGAGTAGTCAGCCTCGACGCAAAAAAACTGGAGCTGCGTGCAGTTTACCAAAAGAGCGCTGATGCAAAAATCTTGCCAGGGTCAATGCAACTACTGATGAGTATTCCCGGCAAACCTGACAGCATCATACTGGATCGCGCATCTGGCATGATCTTTAGTGACCAGAAACTCATGTGGTATGGCGACATCAATGGCGATGGATTACCCGACTTTTTGATACAGAGAACTTTAATCACGGGAGAAACCGACTACATTCTTTCTGTCAGCAACACCAACTGGCAATACACTGTGCTTGGCGTCACTATTGATAGCGACAAACCTGATAAGGGCTTCTCTTCTGGTGTTGGCGAGGCAGAGTATCAGGAATCACAAGTATTGAATTCACCAAAGCCTTATCCGGTTTACACATTACCACAAGCAACGGTCACAGCGTCTGGGCAAGCGAAGGTGCGCAAAATGGCAAAATCTGCTGCCATGACCATCTCTAACTTGCTGCTGGTTAGCGATCCCGCCAGTGAAAATGCGGATGCCGGTAAGGATGAAGCTACCAAAATCTCATTGGAGCAAGCAAAAGCAGAAATCAAACGCGATCTGCTATTCAGCTTTGATGAAGAGAAATATCGCCTGCTGGTTGAAATATTACCCACATTTTGTGGTGAAGTCAGCGGCCCCACTTACATTTCACAATTGTACTTCGGTGCCTATGGCGGATGTCCCCGCAGTCTGGTCATCAGCCTTTATCACAAGGGTAGACGCCAGGTCTTATTGGTAACCAATACGATCATGGATGGGCCTATCTCCGTGACGGCTGGAGATCTTGATGACAGCGGCATCTTGTCCATCGCCCTGAGCTGGCAGCCTCACTATAATAATGGCATGTACAATCAGTGGAAAAAGACGAATGATGGAACAAAAATAATGAAGCGCGTATCAGTATTTCAATCACAGGGATGTTGAAATCATGATCAAAAATTTCTTGTGCCTGACTTTTTTCCTCTTTACAGCAACAAGTGCAGTTGCCCAGTCGCGTTACGCCATTATCGAAACGTCGGAAGGAAACATCAAAATAGAATTGAATGCCAGACAGTCGCCAAAAACAGTTGCTGCTTTTATCAAGTATGTCCAGGCTGGAATATACAAAAACAGTATCCTTCATCGCGCCGTAAAAGATTTTGTGATACAAGGCGGAGAATTGATGAAGGCGACCCCAAGCGAAAGAAATGAAGCACTACGGCCAGATTTTTCTTTGCCAGCGTTCGTACCTGAAGTAAAAAATGGCCTCAAAAATCAACGTGGCACAATTGCGATGACCAGAGTCAGGGTAGGTAACAATGAATCAGCACCCACAGGTTTTTTTATCAATCTCAAGGACAATCAATTTCTCAACTATTACCGTTACGAGAAAGAAACCATGGTGCCTACCCTGGCAGGCACACAGCTTGCTCCGGCAGGGACTGAGATCAGTGGCTATGCCGTATTTGGCCGTGTCGTTGAAGGCATGACTGTCGCAGACCAGATCGCTCAAACCGCAGTTGAAGTACGTGGCTTATATGAACATATGCCCGTGCAGGAAATTGTGATCAAACAGATTCGCCTGAGCGATAAATAATGTTGACTACAAGCGAGTAGAAGCAAGAAGTTTCTATTGCGGTTTTTAAGAACAAGCTATCAAACAAAACAGGTCGCCCGAAGGCGACCTGTTTTGTCTTGCCAAGACCTGAAATGAAAAATATCAGGCGGCCTTTTGCGCAGACTGTGCAGTATTAAACTCTGCAATCAGCGTCGCTTCCTTGGCCTTGGCGGCCTTGAAATGCCTTTCCTTGACGTGGCCATAGCCGCGTATGTCTTCAGGAATGCTGGCAATCGCAACTGCCTTGGACAAATTATCTGCATTGAGCAAAGGCAGTAAAGTGTTCAGGGTCTGCTTGTACTCGACTGGCAAGGCACGTTCCATCCTGCGCTCTTCGGTGTAGCCAAAGATATCAAAGGTACCGCCACGCAGGGACTTGAACTTGGCCATCAAACCAAAAGCTTTCATCATCCATGGGCCAAACTGTTGCTTGATCAAATGGCCTTTGTCATCACGCTTGGCCAGCAGTGGCGGCGCGAGGTGGAAGTTGATGGCGTAGTCACCTTCAAACATGTCGGCAATTTTCTTTTGGAACTTACCGTCAGTGTATAGACGCGCGACTTCATATTCGTCTTTGTAAGCCATCAGCTTGAACAGGTATTTCGCTACCGCTTCCGTCAGGCGCAAAGGCTTGTTGCCATCGACGAGTTTGCTTTCTGCGGCTTTGACTTGCGCAACATATTCGCTGTACTGGCTGGCGTAGGCGGCGTCCTGATATTCAGTAAGGAAAGCCACGCGCTTGTTGATGGTGTCATCCAGTGTCGGTGCGCGTTTCAATTCTATGACTTGAGCAGGCGTTACCAGACGCTGTACAGCTGCCAGATCATGCGCAGCCAGACGGCCCCAGTTGAATGCCTGCTTGTTGAAGTCTATCGATACGCCATTGAGTTCAATCGCGCGCATCAGGGCGACTTCTTCCAGCGGCACCCAGCCTTTTTGCCAGGAATAACCAAGGATGAACATATTCGTCGCAATATTGTCGCCCATCAGTGCAGTCGCAATTGAACCGGCATCGATAAGATCTACACGGTCAGCGCCGCAGGCTTTGCGGATATCATTCTCTGCTGATTCAGCCGGGAATTGCCAGTTAGGGTTCTTGATGAAAGTGGAGGTTGGCGAACCATTGGCATTGATGGCGGCATGCGTGCGGCCTTCACCCATGCGTGACAGTGCATCCTTGCCTGCCGTCACGATGAGGTCACAGCCTATGACCAGATCAGCCATACCTGTACCTACGCGTGTCGATTGTATGTCGTCAGCATGGTCAGCCAGGCGTACATGCGACATCACTGCACCGCCCTTTTGCGCCAAGCCTGTCATGTCCAGCACAGAACAGGCTTTGCCTTGCAAATGCGCAGCCATGGCCATGATCTGGCCTATGGTGATGACGCCAGTACCACCGACACCGGTGACCAGTACACCGAAAGGCGTTTTGGTATCAGGCAGGGCTGGACAAGGCAGTGTATTCACATCGAGTGCATTACCTGGTTCAATTTTTGTTTTTGCCGGTTTCTTCAGTTTGCCACCTTCGACGGTGACAAAGCTGGGGCAGAAACCTGTGACGCAGGAAAAGTCCTTGTTGCAGGAAGACTGGTTGATCTGGCGCTTGCGACCAAATTCGGTTTCCAGCGGCTCTACTGACAGACAGTTGGATTGCACTGAGCAATCGCCACAGCCTTCACAGACAGCTTCATTGATAACTGCACGTTTGGCAGGATCAGGGAAGCCAGGTTTGCCATCCTTGTCGAATTTTTTCCTGCGGCGGCGTTTTTCAGAAGCACAGGTCTGGTCATAAATCATGGCAGAGACGCCCTTGGCTACGCGCAGTTCGCGTTGCACGGCATCAAGTTCACTACGGTGACGCACGGTGACGCCTGGTGCCCATGGATAGCCTGCACCATATTTTTCTGGCTCGTCTGTAACGACAATGATAGGGCCTACACCTTCAGCGGCGATCTGGCGCGAGATCATGCCTGGGTCCAGCGGACCATCGAATTCCTGGCCACCTGTCATGGCAACCGCATCATTGAACAGGATTTTGTACGTGATATTGACTTCACCCGACACCGCAGCACGGATAGCCAGCAAACCCGAGTGATAGTAAGTACCATCACCCAGATTACAGAACACATGATTCTCGGTGGTGAACGGTGCCTGGCCTACCCAGGTCACGCCTTCTGCGCCCATGTGGGTGAAGGTCGAGGTTTCGCGGTCCATCCAGGTGACCATGTAATGGCAACCGATACCGGCCAGGGCACGGCTGCCTTCCGGTACTTTGGTGGAAGTGTTATGCGGGCAACCGGAACAGAAATGCGGCACGCGGTCTTTGTTGGGATCAGGCTTGGAAACGGTATTGAGCATCGCCTCCTTGGCTTCCAGATAGGCTACGCGTTCTTTCACGCGTTGCTCTACCGGGTGACCGGCGAAGTAACGGCTGATGCGCGAAGCAATCGCTCTGGCGATCTGTGCCGGGTTCAATTCATAAGTCGCAGGCAGCAGCCATTCACCATGGCCAGAACCATGCAGGTTGCTCCATTCGCCGCTGTCATCGAACTTGCCAACCACACGTGGGCGGACTTTGTCTTCCCAGTTATACAGCTCTTCTTTCAGTGCATATTCAAGGATCTGACGTTTTTCTTCGACGACGAGAATTTCTTCGAGGCCGGTAGCAAATTCGCGCACGCCTTCCGATTCCAGCGGCCAGGTCAAGCCTATCTTGTACAGGCGTATGCCTATGTCTTTGGCGACTTGTTCATCGATACCCAGGTCAGCCAGTGCCTGACGGGTGTCGAGGTAAGATTTACCAGCAGTGATAATGCCTATCTTGGCAACCGGGCTATCCCAAATGATTTTATTAAGCTTGTTGGCACGCGCATAGGCTAGCGCCGCATACCATTTGTAGTTATTCATGCGGATTTCTTGTGCCAGCACCGGGTCTGGTGTGCGGATGTTCACGCCATCGGCGGGCAGGACAAAATCTTCAGGAATAACTGGTTTGACGCGGTCCGGGTCGATATCGACGACGGCACCGGATTCCACAATATCAGTCACGCATTTCATCGATACCCACAGGCCGGTATAGCGCGACATGGCGATGCCATGCAGACCGTAGTCCAGATATTCCTGCACGGTAGATGGATACAAGACCGGGATACCACAGGCTTTGAGGATATGTTCACTCTGATGAGCTGCCGTGGAAGACTTGGCGGCATGGTCATCACCCGCCACGACCAGTACACCACCATGTTTTGAAGTACCTGCCAGATTGGCATGCTTGAATACGTCACCGCAACGATCCACACCCGGGCCCTTGCCATACCACATGGCAAACACACCATCATATTTAGCACCAGGGAACATATTCACCTGTTGCGTGCCCCAGACTGTCGTGGCTGCCAGATCTTCATTCACGCCCGGGTGAAATTTTACATGGTGCTTGGCCAGATGTTTTTTCGCCTTGGCAGCGGTCAGATCCACGTTGCCCAAAGGTGAGCCGCGATAACCGCTGATATAGCCGCCGGTATTGAGGCCTGCTTTTTCATCGGCCTGGCGCTGCAACATCATCAGGCGTATCAGTGCCTGGGTGCCGGTCATGAAGGCGCGACCGCGCTCCAGCGTGAATTTATCGTCGAGGGAAATATTGTTGTCGATCAGCGCATGCTGCTCGGCTTTGAGGGGTGCGTTCATGGGGTCTCCGTGCTTTTTATCGTATGGCAATGGTGTGCGCAACAAAACAGAATCACCTTGTGAGTGAATCATATACTTTTTAATGTAGCTTGAATTACGAAAGGCGAACTACTTCAATCTACTATTTATGGCCAGCACATTAACATGCTGTATTGTTCGACCCAATGGACAGTGTCCCACAAAAAGACCAGTACAGTATGACTGACACTTTCCAAAAGTGTACTGGTCGTTATGACTTCAGGATTAAAAAATTTGTTTTTTATGCATCCAATTTCTGTCGTATCAATATCAATAATCTGGGAGAATAGGCTGTAAGCAGAAGCAGACCCTAAGCAATCAGGCAGTGAGACAGTGTTGCCGTAACGCAAGGATTCGTATGTCCGGGAATAAAGCCAGTCTGACCGATAAGATCATGCACCCCTGTATAGTGCTGATGAGCAAACTCAGTTTGCGTAGCAAATTGCTGGGCATCTTTATCCTTTTGCTACTGCCACTGTTGTTTTTTGCCAGCCTTTCCCTGAGGCAAATCCAGGCTGAAGCCTTGCAGACACATGCAGGCCTGTTGGGAGTAGAGGCAAATGGCCTGATCATGAAAGTTGTGATACAGACACAAAAACACCGCGGCCAGGTGAACCTCAGACTGTCGGGTCAAAATCTGGATGATGATTTGCTTAAAACCCGGTCTGAATTAAAAAATGGGCTAGACCAGCTTGATCTGTTCCTCAATAACAACACCGCCCTGGCCTTGCAAGCGCCCTGGAAAGCCACTGCGGATGAACTGAAGCAACTCGCAACAGGCCAGATCGCTGCCAATGTGAAAGACAATGTTGCCCAGCATAGCCGCCTGATCAGGCAAAGCTTGCAATTTTCTGCTTTGCTCAATGAGAAGACGGGATTGCTGACGAATAGCGACAGTGCGAATTTTCTTTTGCTGGACGTATCCATGCGCAAGCTGCCGGTCTGGATAGAACATCTGGCACTGTTACGCGGGCTGGGTGCCAGCTATATCAACACCGGGACCATGGAATTCCCGGAAAAAGCAGGCATAGTCTCGCGGCTCGATGCCTTGCAGGCTGCCATGAATAGCGTGGCAGACCTGGATGAGGCAATGCAGCGCGCAGGCTTGAACGTAGCCGCAGCAGAGCAGGCCGCTTTCGAGGCATCGCAGGCATTTGGCGCACTGGCCAGAAAAAACCTGCTGGCAGAAAGCATCAACGGCGATGCCAATGCCTATTTTGCACTAGGCACACTAGCCATAGAAAAAGCCCTGGCACTGCAAACCCAGATGCAAGGCAAGCTGAGCGGGATGCTGGCAGACCGCAGCAGGCAGATGGATTCGTATCAAAACCTGCTGGGCCTGGGTATAGCGCTGATTGTCATCCTCAGTTGCTATCTGGCGCTGGGCTTTTATCGCGACTTTATCTCTGCGCTGAACCAGGTCGGGCGGGCGGCCCATGCTGTCGCTGCCGGGGACCTGACCAATCATATACGCATCATAGGCAGGGATGAACTGGCGAAAACCGGCAATTTGCTGGAAGCCATGAATGGCAATTTGTCACGACTGGTCGCCAATGTGCGCAGCAATGCCAGCATGGTGGCGCAACTGGGCGAAGGCCTGGCGACAAATATCAGTGACCTGACTGTCCGGACCGAGCAACAGGCATCCAGCCTGGAACAAACATCGGCCAGCGTGGATGACCTCGCCGATACCGTGAAAAAGAATGCCGACAGCGCCCGGGCTGTCGACAACCTGGCAGCAAATTTACGACTGATTACAGAATCCACAGGCGACGACATGCGTGCCGCCGTCGATTCCATGAATGGCATCCACCAGAGCGCCCGCAAGGTACAGGAAATCGTCAGCCTTATCGACGGCATTTCTTTCCAGACAGATATTCTGGCGCTGAATGCGGCAGTGGAAGCTTCTCGTGCGGGTGAACATGGACGCGGATTTGCCGTAGTAGCCAGTGAAGTGCGCAGCCTGGCGCAACGCAGTGCCGACTCTGCCCGCCAGATCAGGCGCTTGATTGATGATTCTGTACAAAGAGTGGATCAGGGCGTCAACCAGATCAGCAATGTCAACATGACACTGACTGACATCGTCAGCGGCATCCGCGAACTGGCGAATAATATCAATGCCATTTCTGTTGCCTCCAGTGAGCAAAGCAATGGCTTGTCACAAATCTCGGAAGCCCTGCGTCATCTGGATGAAATCACCCAGAGCAATGCACAGATGGCAGAACAGGCCAAACATGCGTCCATCAGCCTGGAAGACAAGGCGCACGCATTGACCAGAGCTGCATCTGCCTTCAAATTATTGCAGGGGACGGCAGATGAAGCTCATGCCCTGGTCAAGAAAGCCGTGGCCTTGTATCAGTCCAGAGGCAGGCCAGCCCTGCAAATTATTACTGCCAATGCCGACAAACTGTACGCCGACCGCGATATGTATGTGTTTGCCTTTGACCGTAATGGCCAGTACCTGGCGTTTGCAGGTAATGCCGCCAAGCTCAAGATCAACCTGTTTCATGTGGATGGGCTGGATGGCCGCAAACTGGTCAGGGATGCCTTTGAATTGCCGGAAACCGGCGGCTGGGTCAATTACACGATAGTCAATCCAGTCTCGAAAAAGACCGAAGCTAAAACTTCTTATATAGAAGCAGTCAATGACAATCTGGTATTGGGCTGCGGTGTCTATCAACTGGAGTGAGATGAAAAGGCCAGAAGCACATGGGCTGTGCTGACTGAGGATATAATCACTGCATGAAAATCAAATTCACCAAAATGCATGGCGCTGGTAATGATTTTGTCGTTATCGACGCCATTAACCAGCACATCAATTTCACTCCTGCGCAGTGGCAGCTGATTGCTGACCGCCGCTTTGGCATAGGTGCAGACCAGATCCTGGTGGTTGAACGCCCGGAAAGCCAGGATGTTGACTTCCGCTACCGGATCTATAACGCAGATGGTGGCGAAGTTGAGCAATGCGGCAATGGTTCGCGTGCCTTCGTGCAGTTTGTCATTGAAAAAGGCCTGACCAGCAAATCCAGCATACGGGTGGAAACCATGTCCGGCGTCATAGAGCCGCGCATGGGAGAAGATGGCAATATCACCGTCAACATGGGCGCACCGGTACTGGATACTGCCCAGGTACCATTCAATGCCGAAGGTCTGGAGTCCAGGACAGAGGGGAATGACAGCTTGTGGCCGCTGGACATCAATGGCAAGCAGGTCTGGATTTCTGCTGTATCGATGGGCAACCCGCACGCAGTGCAAGTTGTGGCTGCTGTGGATGACTTCCCGGTTGCCATTGATGGCCCTTTGATAGAACATCACCCGCGTTTCCCGCGCCGTGTGAATGCCGGTTTCATGGAAGTAGTGGCACGCCAGCATATACGCCTGCGCGTGTTTGAACGCGGTGCCGGTGAGACCCTGGCCTGTGGCACGGGTGCCTGTGCGGCAGCCGTGGCTGGCATACGCCGTGACTTGCTCGATAGCCCGGTACGTGTCAGCATGCGTGGTGGTGAACTCTCTATCGCCTGGGCAGGCGAAGGCCAGCCAGTATTCCTCAGCGGCCCCGCTGTCACCGTCTTTGAAGGCGAAATTAATTTAACAGAAACACAATGAATTCTAACGATATCGCCACTTACCTGATACAGCATCCGCATTTTTTTGAAGAACATGCCGAATTGCTGGGCTCCATCAAACTCACCAGCCCGGTCATGGGGCGTGCCATCTCTCTGCAGGAAAGGCAGATGGAAGTCGTGCGTGAAAAATATCGTGGCCTGGAGTTACGCATGGCAGACTTGCTGCGTATCGCTGAGGAAAACCACGATATCAGCCAGAAATTCCAGCGCTGGACCCGCGCTCTTTTGCTGGCGCGCAATGATGTTGATTTGCCGCATGCCCTGACCCAGGGTTTGCAGGATATTTTTGAGTTGCCACATGCCACCCTGCGCTTGTGGAATGTCGCTGAAGACTTTACCCATACCTGGTTTGCCAGTCCAACCAGTGATGATGCGCAATTGTTCGCCAAGGGTTTGAGCACGCCCTACTGTGGCAAGAATCATGATTTCGAAGCGGCTGCCTGGCTGGAAACTGATCAGGCGATTGAATCCCTGGCGATGCTGCCTCTGCGCCTGTCCACAACAGGGCCTACCTTTGGCTTGCTGGTCCTGGGTTCACCTGACCCTAATCGCTATACCAAGGACATGGCCACAGATTTCCTCAGCAAGATTGCCGATACCAGTAGTGCGGCCCTGAGCTGTATGGTGGACATGTAAGGTTTCACTTCCCGCTGAAGGTTGGTATGAATACGCAAGATCAGTATCTGGCCAATTATCTGGAAGTCTTGCGCAGTCAGAGGCAATTGTCGCAGCATACGCTGGACAGTTATTTGCTGGATTTGCATGAACTTATCAAGCTCGCCGGGACCGCCGAACTGCTGAGTCTGACGACACATCATATACGGCGTTTTGCTGCACAGATGCATGCGGGCGGACAAAACGCCCGCAGCATTGCCCGCAAGCTGTCCAGCTGGCGCGGCTTTTACCGCTGGCTGCTGGAAGAGCACGATCTGGCCGCCAACCCGGTCGAGGGAGTACGCGCCCCCAAGAAAGGCAAACCCTTGCCCAAAGCGCTGGGGGCAGATGATGCGGTGCGCCTGGTTGCTCATAAAGGCGCAGACCAGCCCACGGCACGCGCTAACCGTGCGATGTTTGAACTCTTGTATTCCAGTGGATTGCGGGTATCTGAACTGGCCAGCCTGGATGTGATGGCTGTCAATGAGTCCGGCTATAGCTCGGCGGGCTGGGTTGATCGCCAGGAGGGTGAAGTGCATGTCACTGGCAAAGGGGGCAAGCAACGTATCGTGCCTGTTGGCAAACCCGCGCTGGACGCATTGCAGGACTGGCTGGCTATTCGTCCTACGCTGTTAAAAGCTGACCCGCACCCGCTATTCTTAAGCGAGCGTGGCACACGTATTTCTGTCCGTCTGATACAACTGCGCCTGAAGGCACATGCACAAACGCTGGATATACCAGCGAATGTGCATCCACACATGTTGCGCCATTCCTTTGCTTCGCATGTACTGCAGTCGTCCGGTGACTTGCGCGCAGTGCAGGAAATGCTGGGCCACAGTTCGATTTCAGCGACCCAGGTCTATACCTCGCTAGACTTCCAGCATCTGGCCAAGGTCTACGACCAGACCCATCCGCGCGCTAAAAAATAGCGCAAGACATCAACGCAATACCATTTCAACGCGGCGGTTTTTGGAACGCCCGGCTTCAGCCGCATTGGATGCGCGTGGAGCCAGCGGACCGACACCTTTGGCGATAAGACGGCCATCAGCGATACCATAGGTTTTCAGTGCATCCACCACGGCCTGGGCACGTTTACCGGACAAAGTCATGTTGTAGTCGAGCACTCCCTGGGTATCGGTATGACCGACGATGTAGACAGCTGCGGTATTACCCTTCAGGTATTTCGCCATTTCATCGAGTTGTGGTTTGGATTCTGGCTTGATCACCGCTTTGTCGGTGTCGAAATACAGTCCATAAAAACTCACCGCGCCATTGGCAGCCAATTCCTTGCTGATCGCATCAGCGTCAACGGTGACGATATTTTGTTCCATTGCTTTGGGTTCCAGCACTTCTACCAGAACTGTCACCCTGTCGTTGAGGCTCTCACTCAAATCTCCCATGGTGCCTCCCGAGTTGAGCGCAGCATATACGCCTATATAAGTGGTGGCAGCTCCAGCGCCCTTCTGCAATAGTGTATAACGTAAGTCCTTGGCACCATCAAACACCCCTTGAACATAGCGATTGCGATTGACGTCATAGCCCTCGCCCTGCACATGCGTGCGTTTCTCGCTCCAGTTATATTTCAAACTCTTGAAGGATGGTCCGCAACTGTCGTTATCACATTGAAATACAGGTTTAAATCCTTTGCTGACCAGACTGTCACTGAAGTTGCGGAACACTTCCAGCGAAGACCGCCCTTTGGGAGAGACATATACAGTACGGGTCAGTGCACCTTCGGCTCTCTGTATCTTGGAAAATTTCTTGCTACTGCTGTAATCCGGCTCTGTTGCCGGGCCAGCCGGGAAAGAAATTTCGTCAAATGCTTTTTGGCTCTGCAGCAAGATATTTGCCCCCTGGTAACGGCCCGTCAGCGGATGGTCCTTTGCATTCGGTGCATCCGTGGTCAAGACTTTTTCGTAAGCCGGATTGGCGGCAGAAATTACCAAGTTACTGGCCAGCATGCCCAGACAAAACAGCAGGGCTTTGAAACGATGGCGTATCATGTTTTGGACTCCTTTTCAGGATACGGAACAAGACAAGGTTTGATGGTGCAATAGCCAATTAATGTAGCACAGGATTTTTAGGCGAGAACATTTTCAATATTTGCTTACAAAAAGAAAAGAGCAGCGATGCCGCTGCTCTTTTTATCCTACCGTCGCAAATTACTTTACTGAAGACGACCCAATCTTGCCAGTGATCAGGATTTGCTCAGCTTGACACTGCTGGCATCAGCAGTCAGATAACCTACTGCCGAAGCAAAACGGTTTTTGTAATTGGCGCGTACCAGCGGATCCAGTGTAGGCTTGACGATATTATGGATGCTACCCCAGTCGCCAGCATGCTGGAAATTGCTGGTGATATACATCCAGCCATTCAAATCATCGACAACAGACAAACCAGTTGCTTCTGCACCAGCAGGCATGGACATCACGCGTGACAATTTCTTGGTATCGACGTTGTACGCCCATATAAAATTGTTTACGTGGTAACCACTGTCTTCACCGATGAACAGAGTACGCAGTTTTTCCGAGAATTTCAGATTATCAGGCGCACCTATCTTGTCTGGATTGGCTGTATTGCCCAATGCGTCAGATGCGATATCTTCGCCTACCAGCAAAGTCTTGGTTACTGTCGGTACCCAGTCACTATTGATGGCAGCACCGGCTGAGTCTTTTTGGCCACCTGCCATGGTGTGTGCCAGTACAGCACCAGCGTTGACGGCTTTTTCCAAAGTCACGCCAAAGGCTTCGTTCCAGGCTGCATTGCCACGTACCATGGAACTTTGCATGTTTTGCAGGGCAGAGTAGGCAATCTTGTCCTTGGCGTTGACTGTCGTACCTTCCAGTTTGGTCAGTGCCATACTGCCACCCAACAGGGCTGCATAACGGTGGGTTTCCAGGAAAGCAGCGGCTTTTTCCATGCCTGACTTTACTTTGATCCACTGTACTTTGCCACCGTTGTAAATTTTGGTGTAGCTGGCATCTTTAGGATCGGCTGAAGCGACGTCCATGATGTCAGTTGGTTTCAGTGTATTTGCGAGGTTTTCGATCTCTGCACTGGTGGCAGAGCCGAGTTTGATCCAGGTCAGTGCTGCGCCTGCGGCAGCAGGGTCGATAGAGAAACCTGCACCAATCTTGGCGACATATAAGGAACCCGAAGAGAGGTCTTTCTCTTTGTCAGCCACGAAAATGAACAAGCCACCATTGGTCGTATCATCACCCATTAATGCCGTGCGATTGTCCGGCATGACTTGCACCAGTTCATGGGAAATACGGCCCATGCAGTAATGCTTTTTGGCTGTACCAGTGCCATCCGGGTTGACCGTGATTTCTGGCATATGGCCATAGTGGTAAGGATTGGCCTTGTTCTCATCGCCATACAAGTTCGCGCTGTAGGCCTTGAACATGGTGTTGGAAGAGATGGTGAATGCGTCCGGCTCGTATTCTTCGCTGGACAAATGCGTACCCCATGGTGACAGGCTGGAACCACAAGTGATCCACAAGCCATTCACTTTGGACATGTCAACATTGTGATATTTCACCAGGCTCAGCTTGCCTGTAGCCTGGTCTTGGTCCAGCGTCAAGACGGCGATAGGAGATGGCAGTTTTCCATACATATCAGTCTTTTCATCTTGCGCCCAGGTAGTGTATTCAAACTGCACAACAGCGAATACTGCCTTGCCCTTGATACCTGCTACCGTGGGATTGGCAACCGCCAGCAATGATGTACCGTCAGGCGAATCAGAGAAGAACTGACGTTCTTTGCCCACTACTGTTTTGTCGAGAATGGCCTTGTTATTGATATCATAATAGCCGCCAGCCAGGGTAGTGCCGCCGCTACCATTTGGCACCATGTCACCAGTCAGAAAGAAAGGCTGGTAAGCCAGCTTATAAGCTTGCGAACTATTGTCACTGAAATTGACGCTCAGTGTCGAACCCACAGTCGTGGTTGCCATTGCCGCCGCATTGGCCAGCGTAGGGGCAGGCATGGCTGTAAATTCAGCACCGATGAAATTTGCGACTACTGGCACAACTGGTGTCGCCGCATTTGAACTGCCGCCACATGCGCTCAGCAATGAAGCCGTGGACATTGCACCCAATGGCAGCAAGGGAACGCCTGCAAGAAATTTAAGTGCCTGACGGCGACCGAGTTGAGGTTGATCTGACATGATTCGAATTCCAATAGTTGGTTGCAACAAAAATGAGCCAATTGGAGACCAATTGCGCGCCTGAATTTGTAAAAAAACCTTGCTATGAGTATGGGCAAGTTCGGGCAGGAGTATAAGAAGCGAATATGACAGGCAAGTGAAACGGCGCATTTTTTCTGCAGTCAATCGAAAAAGTGGCGCAGAATACTTTTGCAACTGAATTGCATTTTGAGGCATAATGAGAATATGTAACTTTGGCGTATATCAGTTTTGCGTCATGCAGGAAAACCACGGACTTATATGACCTCCCCGACTAACCGAGCCAAACCGGCTGCCTCCAGGCACCACAATACGGCGTCCAGCTTGCTGTCTGATGCTGGTGTGCGTGTGACCGGTGCACGCCTGAATGTCTTGTCAGAATTACTGGCCAGCCAGCGCGCCCTGTCCCATCTCGAAGTACAGGATGCTTTGCCAGAGATGGACAGAGTCACCTTGTACAGAGCGCTGGATTGCCTGACCGATGCCGGGCTGGCACATAAAATTTCTGGCGATGACAGGGTGTTTCGCTATAGCACAGGCAGTGAAACTGCCGGTACCAAGGAGCATCCGGCCCAGCATCAGCATGGGCATTTCAAATGCACGCATTGCGCACGGGTATTTTGCCTTGATGATACCCAGCAACCGCCTGGCTTGCGCCAGCAATTACAGGCAAGCTTGCAAGCCTCACTGGGGCGCGGATTTCAAAGCCACGATATAGAGCTGACAATAAAAGGCTGGTGCGCGGACTGCGCAAAATAAGCCGATTTACGAAAAACCACCGAACATCAACTGTTCAACCGTATTAGAGAAAAACCATGGCATTAATCCCTACCACTATCCTCACCGGCTTTTTGGGCGCGGGCAAGACCACGCTGCTGAACCGCATTCTGCAAGAAGACCATGGCCACAAGATTGCCGTCATCGAAAATGAATTTGGCCAGGAAAACATCGATAATGAAATCCTGGTGCAAGATAGCAATGAGCAAATCGTGGAAATGAATAATGGCTGTGTCTGTTGCACGGTGCGCGGTGACCTGATCGTCGCGCTAAGCAAGCTGATACAGCAAAAGAATGAAGGTAAGCTGAGCTTTGACCGCGTCATCATAGAAACCACAGGCCTGGCCAACCCCGGCCCGGTGGCGCAAACTTTTTTTGTCGATGAAGAAGTTGGCACCTATTACATGCTGGATGCAGTTGTTACGGTAGTCGATGCCCGCCACGGCATGCAACAACTCGATGAACATGAAGAAGCCCAGCGCCAGGTTGGTTTTGCCGACAAGATCCTGCTGTCGAAAACTGATCTGGTCGATGCAGAAGCAGTGACGGCATTGCGCGCGCGCCTGACACGCATGAACCCGCGTGCGCCCATCACTGCCGTCGATTTTGGCAAGATTGCCATCAGCGAAGTGCTGGATCTGAAAGGCTTCAACCTGAATGCCAAGCTGGATCTGGACCCCGACTTCCTGCGTGCGGAAGAAGAGGAACATGTGCACGAGCATGATGCCTGCGCTGACGATTGCACCCATGAACATCACCAGCACAAAGAACATGGTGATCACGGTGACCATGCTCCACACGTACACAACCACCATCACGCCCACCATTCCGACGATATCGCTGCCTTTGTCTTCAAGAGCACCCGGCCTTTCAATACTGGCCAGCTGGATGAATTCCTGGGTGGCCTGGTACAAGTCTTTGGCCCGCGCATGTTGCGTTATAAAGGTGTATTGTTGATGGAAGGTGCAGACCGCAAGGTCATCTTCCAGGGTGTGCATCAAATCATGGGGACGGATGTAGGTGCCAAGTGGGGAGAAGATGAGTTGCGCGAAAGCAAGATGGTGTTTATTGGCAAAAATCTACCTAAAGACATATTTATTCAAGGTTTGGAGCATTGTTTGGTATAAACTAGCGGGCTATTGAAGTCAGACGTTGTCTGTCGTGCAAGTGGCATTCATGCAAATGTCATTTACTTTATCAATAAGGGGAGGATAATTGTCTGGGACAAATGTTGTTTCAGATTTGTTCTATGTATTAACCCGTCGTATCGAAAGTTAGCGAAGTGGCAACTAAATCACCTAAATCGACTGCTACAGTCAGCGCACCCGAAGCTCTGCTCACAGAGGAAGAAATCCTCAAGATGGGCGAGAAGGACTATATGAACGCTGCACAACTGGCATTTTTCAAGGCCCGTTTGCAGCAGCTTGAGAAGGATTTATTGAAGAACGCCGACGAAACCACCGAGCATCTTCGTGAAACCGTATTAGTACCAGACCCGGCAGACCGTGCCACGATTGAGGAAGAACACGCGCTGGAATTGCGCACCCGCGATCGTGAACGCAAATTGCTGAAGAAAGTACAGCAATCCATCAATAGTATTGATGAAGGCGATTACGGCTGGTGCGAAGAAACCGGTGAACCCATTGGTGTTCCACGCCTGCTGGCGCGTCCAACAGCGACTCTGTCGCTGGAAGCACAGCAAAGACGTGAAATGAAGCAAAAGTTGTACGGCGACTGAGCTGGGTCTTGTTTTTGTAACGCTTCTGGTTCTCAAAAGCGTGCGGTGGCAACTGCGCGCTTTTTTATTGCCATCACATGCAACCAAGTTGCATATCAATGAACTTTTGCGCGATAATTCGCTCTTACTAATGTCCTGATTTGTTTTTTTGTGTTGTCTGGCAATGTAGTTTGCTAACATAATGACAAATTAATGTCGGTTTTTTGCTACATATTTTTTCAGCATTTTTGCTGTCAGATAACCGGAAATTCAAGCTGAAAATGTTACGCCCTTCCCAGTTCAATACGCAAAACAGCAAACGTTGGTTGCTGTGCCTGCTATTGCCTGCCTTATTGCTGACGCAATGGCTGGGTCTGGCGCATAAAATGTCGCATGCTGGCTGGGCCAGTAATTCAACCTCTGCCACAGCAATACAACCAGCAGCGCTCTCTGGCTCCTTTCTGTCTTTCCTGCCTGGCAACCAGGATGATGGCAACAGCCTGCACTCTTGCGCACTGTATGACGCTGTCACTGCTGCCGAATACCTGCAACACCTGCCTGATGTTGTCACCAGCCATAGTGGCAAGGCCGTCATTGGCAGCAGCACAGCCATACTAAGCTGGCTGGCTGCCCTGCAAGTCCCGTTTTCTTCCCGCGCACCACCTTCCCTGTTTGCCTGATTAGCGCCCCGGCGTCTGCATTGGCCATTTTGACCATTGACGCCTGAGGCTCATTGATTTTTCAGACGCAATACCTGCGTCTGGGCTTCGTCATTCTTTGACTTATTTTTGCCGATTTCGCAAACAGGAAATACCATGGTTTTTCAACGCACACTGATCACCAGCGCAGTGCTGGCCCTTTTGACGCCTGTCACAACTGTGACTTATGCCCAGGCCGACAGCGCCGCTGGCAACGCAGCTGGCAACACCATCAGCACGGTCACCGTCACCTCCAACCCCATCAGCAATGATGAAAACATGCAAGTGCTTACCCCAGCCAAGATCCTTGCTGGCCCTGAACTGAGGGCTAAAGTCGGCACTTCCCTGGGGGATACGCTGGGTAGTGAGCTGGGAGTATCTGCTTCTGGTTTTGGTGCCGGAGCATCACGCCCCATCATCCGTGGCCTGGAAGGCCCCAGAGTGAAGATTTTGCAAAATGGCATGGGTGTGGCCGATGTATCGAGCTTGTCGAATGATCATGCGGTTGCCAGTGAAAGTGCGACTGCCCAACAGATAGAAGTTTTGCGCGGCCCTGCAGCCTTGCTGTACGGCAGCGGCGCGATTGGTGGCCTGGTGAATGTCATCGACAACCGCATACCCACTATATTGAACAAGAAAATGACGGGTGAAGGCGAAGTTCGCTTCGGCAGTGTCAATGCAGAAAAGAGCCTGTCATTCTCGCTGGATGGCTCCAGCGGTGTCATCGGTCTGCATGTGGACGGCAGCAGCCGCGACACTGGCAATTACAAAATCCCTGGCAGTGCTGAATGGAATAACCCAGCCTCTGCCAGTGGGCGCATGCCTTCCAGCTTTACTCGCGAAACTTCTTTGACAGCTGGTGCCTCCATCATCCAGAACTGGGGCTATATAGGCGCGGCAGTACAAACCCTGAATGACCACTATGGCATCCCGACGGCAGAACGTTCCTTCATCGACCTCAATCAAAACCGCCTGGATATAGATGGCTTGCTGAATTCACCATTGACTGGCTTCGACAGCCTCAAATATAAATTCAGTGCGACTGATTATAAGCACACGGAGAAATCCGAAGATGGCACGCCCATCACCAACTTCAAAAACCAGATGCTGGAAAGCCGCATCCTCCTGTCCCATCCTTCATGGGCAGGCTGGCAAGGCAGTTGGGGTTTGCAGACTGAACAGGTAAAGTTTTCTGCCTTGTCGGCTGAAACTGGCCGCGCTGATACTGTGCCCAACACCAAATCCAATTCTGTTGCCCTGTTCTTTGTTGAGCAAAAACAAATTGCCGATGTCATGGCCAGCACAGGTATGCGTTTCGAGAATGTGAAGCGCACACCAGATGCCAGTTCCGGCCTGAAAGCCCGTGAATTCAATTTATTCTCTGCCTCTGTTGGCGGCCTGTGGCAATTCGACAAATCTTATGGCGCAGGTCTGAGTTTGTCCTGGGCACAGCGCGCACCGGCAACTGAAGAACTGTATTCCGCCGGCCCGCATGAATCGACAGCCACTTTTGATATTGGCAATGTCGACATGAAGAAAGAGGCTTCACGCAATCTGGAATTCAGCCTGCAAAAAACCCACGGCTTATTGCGCTGGAAAATCAATGCCTTCCTGAACAAGGTCAATAATTACATCTATGGCCACAGCAATGGCATCAAGGTAGATGAGGCAGGCATTGCCGATGCCGATGCAGAATTTACACTGCGTAACTGGTCACAGGCATCTGCCACCATACGCGGCGGCGAGGCCGAGATCAGTTACAACCTGCTGGGCGAAGGTTGGGCCGGACGCGCATTTGCTGATTATTCACGTGGCAGCCTCGATAACCAGGGTAGCCTTCCCCTGCAACCGGCGACACGCACAGGCTTTGATATCAGTTACCGCACTGGCGGCTGGCGCGCAGGTGTCAATGTCTTGCATGCCCAGAGCCAGGACAGGCTGGCCAGTTTTGAAGGTTTTGTTACACCTGCTTATACCAAGGTAGACACCAGCCTGACTTACACTCATCCTTATCAAAACATGCAACTGACCTGGTTCCTGATGGCCAAGAACTTGTTGAACCAGGACATACGCCTGTCCACTTCTGTCTTGAAGGAAACCCTGCCGCAACCTGGCAGAAATCTCATGGCAGGGCTCAGCGCCAGCTTTTAATGTTAAAAAATCAGCTAAGAATTGCAAGAAAAATGTAAGCAGATGTAATTGACGTTTAGGTTATTAATTTATAAGCTGTTGGTATGGGTGGCGGTATCCGCCCCCATTTCCTGCAAAAAAGCTGCTTTTTTGCAAGGTTTTCGACGATCATGGGGCGCAGATACCAGAACATTCATAGAAAAACTGTTTCTTGTAGTTGAGCCCGGTCAACCATTGGAACGGAATTCAGAATATACTAAGCACTCGTCAAATTCGCTGCCGGACTGTCAGCGCTTCTTCTTATTTGGGAACAAAGTGGGGATTTTTTCTCTTTTCGGTAAAAAAGGTGTCAAGCAAGAAGATCGCTCCACCGAGAAATCTTCTTCGAGAAAGACGCGCTCCAAGAATGGCAATACCGTCATTGGCGGTTTCCAGGACAGTGAGGTTTTTAGCAATTCGATTATTGCTCAGCGCCATATCGCCCGCGCTACCGAGAGAAAAATTGACGCGATAGAATTTGAAATGTCGCGTGACATCGTCAAGACCCGTCCGCCGACCATTACCAAAACTGATCTGGGTGCACCGACCGAGCCGCTGGAAAGAAAAGCGCCGCCGGTAGAATTCCAGACCACATTACCGATGATGATGCCCACAGATTATCTGTTGGGGCAAAACTCGGAAATGTCAGCATCTGCCCTGGCCTACAGCGAAACCGTCCCTGTACTTGAAGAAGCAGCCATCCTGTTCGCCAGCGGCCAGAATGAAGTCGCCGAACAAATGCTGGCTTCTGCCGTGCATAACCACGAGCTGGGCGGCGCCACGGAAATTGGCTGGCAAATGCTGTTTGACCTGTACCGTATTACGAATGACCAGCACAAGTTTGAAAGCCTGTCGCTCGACTACGCCAATAAATTTGAAACCTCGCCACCATTGTGGCCAGAAAACCAGACCAGCAACGACAATGATGCTGAAGTCCAGGGTGATACCACGGTTGCGAATGTCAGCTTCCCGGCCAAGCTCGATAGTGGCACCATCAAGTCACTGGAAAAATTGCAGGTAGCAGCAGGCAAGAGTAAAAGCCTGCGGCTGGATTTTTCCCGCGTCAAGGAAGTAGACGCCATAGGCTGCGGCTTGTTACTGCGCGCCCTTAAGGGCTTGAAAAAATCCGGCCACGACTTGTTGCTGGTGGGTGCCAAAGACCTGGCGGATAAAATCCGCAGTATCTTGCTGGTCGGTCGCCGTGATGAAACTGAAGCGCCATGGCTGTTATTGCTGGAAATTTTGCAGTTACTGCATTTTGAGCAAGCCTTCGAAGAAGTCAGTATGGATTACTGTATTACTTTTGAAGTGTCCCCCCCTTCATTTGAAGCGCCAAAGAACAATATCACCAGCGCCATGCCTGAAGCCCCGGCACAAGAAGAAGCGACTGACCGCTACATGATGCCCAAAGTGGTCGAAGGCAAGACAGAGTTCCTGATTTCCAATATTGCTTTACAGGCTGAACAGCATAACCCGCTGATCCTGGATTGCACCCGTCTGGAACGTGTGGAATTTGGTGCCTCGGCACAATTGCTGAATGGTCTGGCCCCTATCGCCAGCAAAGCCGGCATGAATATACGCTTTGAAGGCGTCAATTATCTGGTCATGATGCTGTTCAATGCCATGGGCCTGAAAAACATCGCCAGCATCATCCCCCGCAAGCATTAATAAACTGCAAGCAAGTCGGTATTTCCTTGTCACAGGTGCTGCATGCACCCTGCCTGATGACGCTTGCAATTCAGAAAAAACACCCCACTTTCAACAAAACAGGCAATTTGGCCTGCTTTCACTGCCCTTACTGGCACTGGCCTATGGCTGTTTCGCCTGGCAGGAATAGCATTATTTTCTGAGGTTCATATGGAACAATTTCACGGCACCACCATCCTGACGGTGCGACGCGGCAACCTGGTTGCCCTGGGCGGCGATGGCCAGGTAACTCTGGGCAATATCGTCATGAAGGGTACTGCCCGCAAGGTACGCAAGCTGTATCACAACAAGGTACTGGCCGGTTTTGCTGGCGGCACGGCTGATGCTTTCACGCTGATAGAACGTTTTGAATCCAAGCTGGAAAAACACCAGGGCCATTTGATGCGCGCCTCGGTAGAACTGGCCAAGGACTGGCGCACAGACCGCATGCTGCGTCGCCTGGAAGCCATGTTGCTGGTGGCCGACAAGGACACGACGCTGGTCATCACTGGCAATGGCGATGTACTGGAGCCTAACCAGGGCATAGGCGCAATCGGCTCGGGCGGTACCTTCGCCCAGTCAGCAGCGATTGCCCTGTTTGAAAATACCGATTTGTCACCTGTCGACATCGTCAAGAAATCCCTGACTATCGCTGGCGAGTTGTGCATTTATACCAACTTGTCACACACCATAGAAACACTGGAATAAATTGGAATAATCATGAACATGACACCGCAAGAGATCGTCTCTGAACTTGATAAACATGTGGTCGGCCAGTCCAAGGCCAAGCGTGCCGTTGCCATCGCCCTGCGTAACCGCTGGCGTCGTCAACAGGTGCAGGAGCCACTGCGCCATGAAATCACACCCAAGAATATCCTGATGATAGGACCGACAGGCGTAGGTAAAACCGAAATCGCCCGCCGCCTGGCCAAGCTGGCTGATGCGCCTTTCATCAAAATCGAAGCCACCAAGTTCACTGAAGTGGGTTATGTAGGCCGCGATGTGGATACCATTATCCGCGACCTCGTCGACATAGGCATCAAGCAAACCCGCGAGTCCGCTACCCGCAAGGTACGTGCCCGTGCCGAAGATGCGGCTGAAGACCGCATACTCGATATTCTCTTGCCACCTGCGCGTGACTTTGGCTTCCAGCCTAGTGAAACCGAAACGGCAACGCCAGACAATACCACCCGCCAGACTTTCCGCAAGCGTCTGCGTGAAGGTGCGCTGGATGACAAGGAAGTTGAAATCGAAGTGGCTGAAGGTGTGGCCCACATGGAAATCATGGCACCGCCAGGCATGGAAGAAATGACCGAGCAGATCAAGACCATGTTCTCTGGCATGGGCAATGGTCGCAAAAAGTCACGCAAGCTGAAAATCAAGGAAGCCATGAAGTTCCTGATTGAAGAAGAAGCAGGCAAGCTGGTCAATGAAGAAGAACTGAAACAGGAAGCAATACGCAATGTAGAGCAAAACGGCATCGTTTTCCTCGATGAAATCGACAAGATTGCCTCACGTTCAGAAACTGGCGGTGCAGAAGTCTCACGCGCTGGTGTGCAGCGTGACTTGCTGCCACTGGTGGAAGGTACGACGGTCAATACCAAGTATGGCATGGTCAAGACTGATCATATCCTGTTCATTGCCTCCGGCGCTTTCCATCTGGCCAAGCCGTCTGACCTGATCCCTGAGTTGCAGGGCCGTTTCCCTATCCGCGTGGAACTGGAATCTTTGTCCATTGCTGATTTTGAACGTATTCTGACAGGCACCGATGCCTGCCTGACGCGTCAATACCAAGCCTTGCTGGCAACGGAAGAAGTGCAGATAGATTTCACACCTGAAGGCGTTGAACGCCTGGCTGGTATCGCTTATTCTGTCAATGAGACGACAGAAAATATCGGTGCCCGTCGTCTTTACACCGTCATGGAAAAGCTGCTGGAAGAGATTTCTTTCGATGCCCACCAGAATAGCGGCAAGTCTGTCACCATCGATGCTGCCTACGTCAATGAACGTCTGGAAGCCTTGTCGGTGAATGAAGATCTTTCACGCTACGTGCTGTAATTTGTAATGTCTGAGTCCAGGGTTCAAGATGGCTAACAAGGCGCTGGCAACAAGACAACGCATGCAGTTTCGCGTTGAGCCCTCACAAATCCCGGCTAAAGGCAGGGCTAATCAGGCAAGGACAGTCTTGCCTGATTACCTGACCGCGAAAAGAAAACCCAAGCCCCTATCTACACCTGCTACTGCTGCCCAAAAAACAGACAGTCAGGAAGAAAATTAAAAACTCTCCAGGAACGCCCATGTTTGATACCCCTGCTGCCAGCGATAAACCCGATTACCCCATGCTGGCGCGCCAGTTGGCCAGCGTACTGGAAGGTGAACGTAACCTGATCACCAATGCAGCCCAGTTTTCTGCCTTCATCTATAGCAGCATTACTGATTTGAACTGGGCAGGTTTTTATCTATGCGCTCCAGCCAGCAAGCCGGATGCGGAGTTTCCCCACGACCTGTTGTTAGGTCCATTCCAGGGCAAGGTTGCCTGCACCCGCATCCCTTTCAAGCGCGGTGTATGTGGTACTGCGGCTGCGGAAAGACGTACCGTGCTGGTAGAAGATGTGCATGCATTCCCTGGCCATATCGCCTGTGACTCTGCATCGAATTCTGAAATCGTCATCCCCTTGATCAAGGATGGTGAAATTTACGGTGTGTTTGATATCGACAGCCCGCGCCTGAAACGCTTTGATGCAGAAGACCAGTTGGGTCTGGAAAACCTGCTTTCCATCTTTACAGCAGCAACAGATTTAAAATAAAGGCAATACCAGTTCCCTCTGAGACAGGCGGAATGTGGCAAGGGGCAGACAAAGACCATGGCCCTCATGGTCTTTTTTGTTAAGCTATGTCAAAACCGTCTAAGCCCTTGCTTTGTCGCTCTACACTGAGGCTATTGAAACTGAGTGAAGCTGAACGAAACTCAGCAGACCAGGGGGAGATGGCATCATGGCAGGATGCAGACGCCGGAAAATGCTACACATGCACAGACAGCCTTTGCGCAGACGTGATGTACTGACACGCTTCATGGTTGACCTTGGCATCCATTATCTTGAAGTCATGGGCGTTGCCAAGGCCATGCACTTTTTACGCAGGCACCATGTGCCTGATACTGTCATCACCCGCGTCTTGCATGCACCTGAATACCGTCGGCGCTATTAAGCTCTTCTAATGCGTTTCCTGTTTTGCATCTCTGGCCAGCAGGCGGCTGATCATTTCCTGCAAGGATATACCGTCAAACAAGACGCCTGCCACCGCATCGGTAATGGGCATTTGTATGCTCTTGCTCTGCGCCAGGGCACGCACGGCCTGGGCACAGCGTACGCCTTCGGCGACATGACCCAGCTCTTGCACGATGACATCCAGTGATTTACCCTGGGCCAGTGCCAGGCCCACTTTGCGGTTACGCGACAGGTCACCGGTACAGGTCAAAATCAAATCGCCTACGCCTGTCAGGCCCATCAGGGTTTCCGACCGGCCGCCGAGAGCCACACCCAGGCGGCTGATTTCTGCCAGGCCGCGGGTAATCAGTGCAGCACGTGCATTCAGGCCCAGGCCCAGGCCATCGGCCACGCCGGTGGCAATCGCCAGGATATTCTTGACAGCACCACCAACTTCGACGCCGACCACATCGTCGCTGGAATATACACGCATGGCATTCACATGCAGGGCTTGCACCACCAGTTGACTGAGGTCTTTCGATGTCGAAGCTATCGTCAGTGCACATGGCAAGCCCCTGGCAACTTCCTGCGCAAACGAGGGACCAGACAGAGCGCCGAAAGAGGCC
>Ga0207952_1000263_pt1 | contig 50694 bp, 47 predicted proteins | sample SubbioR12Aug_8Ca_FD_184831 | JGI IMG/M metagenome (GOLD analysis project Ga0207952, IMG submission 184831) | Serpentinite rock and fluid subsurface biosphere microbial communities from McLaughlin Reserve, California, USA - CR12Aug_8Ca (SPAdes) | ecosystem: Environmental > Terrestrial > Deep...
CGGCCAATGCACGAGCCGCGATCGACCGTACAGAAATGTGATGGTCTCGATTTCAAACTTCGAGAGCCCCACTACTTTCCCAACGCTGGGGAGCATGACAGCGCCGTTCTGCACCCGAGAATGCGCGATCCCGATTGCGTGACCGATTTCATGTCTCAGAACTGGAGCCGTATGGACCCTGGTAGGTACATCGGCTAAAGACCATGCAACATGGGGACTGAGACAAATAGCGCTTTTTACAATCCTGTGCGTATCCCCCGCTCGATCCTCTGGCAACACGTTTGCAAATCCGATATAGTCGGAGTGACTTGCAAGTCTCCCCGCATTGGCCATACCGATAACAATATCGGCCCGAGAGTCATCATGGGTGTACTCAAATGATATTCCGGCAACAGTACTCCACTGTTCGAACGCCCGATCCACTTCCGCACGGAAGTCTTCGATGCGTATGTGTGTAGTAGCAAGAAGCGTATCTATCGGCTCCATTCTGAGGCAATTCACAAATACCACTGGCGGAAACGAGCGCGGACGGCGCAACAGCGAATATGTTACATGTACGCCAGTGCCGAACCGAGCGGGTCCCCATTTCAAAGGTCGCAATGAATTAGTCGTCCCCCACAAAAGCAGCGGATATTGTTGCCACTGTTTGTCCTGGGCTTCGGCCGTAGCTGCAAACGCGACGCAGATCGCGACAACGATTATGCGCATGTGAATGTTCCTCTCTCTTTTTTTGTACCTCACGCGAGTATACGAAAACCACCGACGAAATGCTACGACGTTCGCGACAGTAAGAGTTCTGCCAAAAGCTTCGTAAGTTCTGCAATCTGGGCTTGCAAACGCTGAATCTCTACTTGCTGTTCTGGCGAATACGTCGCAATTGATGTTGTCGGAGCGTTAGTCTGTGCGGTGGTTGGCGGAGAAACTGCAGGGGCAGCAGCAAGAGCATCTCTGGTATGTTCCCCCACAAGGCCGTACCCGCTCGAATACTCATCACCCCCGCAAACAACGTTGTGTACACACTGGAACTTTCGTACAGCTGCGCGTGTTAGAGCTCCAAAGTATGTTGTCTCGTTGCCGGGTGAACCAAGACCACTCTCCGCAACATAGAATCCCGCGCGATTAAGCGCGATCTGCAACTCTTTGACTGCGTGCCCCTCAGATCCCAATTTTAATTCGCCGCCCGTGAGACTACCTGCAGCAGCACCCCAACAGGAGTACGACGAGAGCCATGGCTGCGTACCTTCTCGATCGTATAAATGTTTCGCATATGCCATATTGCCTTCAACGGTATCGATGTCCATATCATGATTCAACGCGTACGCGGCATGAATATCGCCATAGATCTGAAAGATGCCAATCATCTTGGAACCCATGCCGCCATGAAGCGCTTCACCACCCGCACCAAATTGCCTGAATTTCGATTCGCATCGCGCGATTTCAATCATGACCGGCGTCGCTGCAAAATATTCACGTACCGCTGCTTCAACCGCAGCATTTGGACCAACACCGGCTGATGCAACACACGGCAGCGCTAGAAGCAAAAAAGACAGGTACGCCTGTCTTCGAGCTGAACGAAACCCCATGGGATTACTCTATCAAGGTCAGTACCCCGAGCGCAACGATATCCACCACCAATGATGAAGATCCTGGCACGGAGCAAAAAGTGACAAATTGGTATATATGTGTTTAAATATCCGCAGAAGAACAAGGATACAGCGGTACGCCTTCGCGTACAGACAGGAGGTTAAGCGTGCAAACAGAGATCGAAAAGGCGGAGGCGCGTGGAAGTGAAAATTTCGCTCGCTTCATGCAGATCGCTAACGGCACATGGCCGTCGCGTCCCGAATGGTATGCGATGGTGCTGGAAACGGATATCTTTCTCGACATGGTTGGCGTGGATGCCATAGCATTCATTCGCTACTCGAACGAAGACTACTTCAGTATGGTGCCAATTCAGGTCAAGAGCTCTGTTTTCGGCTTGACGGATTACTTTGAACAGTATCAGCCACAGCTGGAAGCGCAGAAACTTCCGTTACCAGTCGGCATCATTGTGAATCCGATACGAACCGTCAAACAAGTCCGTGAGCGCTTAAGACTTGAACTAGAGCATGTCCGTGCACAAAACATTCGCTACGACTTATACTTTGAACATGTGGGCGGACGCGCGGCCGGCATGAGACAGCGGCCACCACGTGGCCCAGCTGGTCGCGATATCATCGCCTTTCTGATTAGAGAGCGTGAATCGAGGAAGCAGATTGTCCGCGTACCACAAGTCGTGGTGCAGCGAATCGAAGTTGTGGTTGAAAGGCCCAAAGCAGAAAAAGTCCAACCAGCAAAACCCAGAACATGGATCCAGTCCGTCGGACGTCTGTGGCCATTTTAACGGCACAGCACTTCCCGACCTCCGATTGCCGCCGCACTGAACGTGCGGCGGTTCTTTTTTGCGAACATCTCTATTCTTATCCACATATTGATGCACGTGCGCCCCTACAGCATCACTGCTATGATACGCGACAAGGAAACCGGCGGTTTATAGCGGCTAGCGAGGAAAGAAAATGAAAACGTGGTTTCATTTTCTCCGAGCGAAGACGCTATAGAGAGTTACTACTCTTTTATTTTTTTACAACCGACCCCATGACTATCATACGTAGAGCAGCAACGCTGCTCGCTACCCTATTGCTGTTTACGCCAGCTCTTGCAGCTGCAGCAAACCTTATCTCGAACCCGAATCTCGAAACACAATCCGGCTCTGTGCCATCACAGTGGGTAAAGACGTATTGGGGCACGGTCACTCCGACATTTAAGTACCCTGACGTTGGTAACAACAGCAGCAAGGGTGCGAGCATTACACTTTCTCGCGATACAGGCGGTGATGCGCGTTGGATGCATGCGCTCGTGACTGTTGAACCGGGTGCAACGTATGCATTTAGCTCATGGTACAAATCAAACGCAGCAACAGAAATTAATGCCGAATACCGAACGACGGCTGGTCAAGCGTCGTATGGGTGGATTGCGAACGTACCCTCGTCAAATAACACGTGGAAGCAAATTACTGCTAACGTGACTATCCCGGCAGACGTAACCAAAATCTCCGTCTACCATTTGATCGACAAAAAAGGCACACTTACCGTCGACGATTTCTCACTTGAAAAGGCGGGAACACCAAATCCGACTCCAGGTCCTGGACCAACACCTGTTCCCGGCGCGTTCTCAGAAGGTATGGTCTCGTTCACGTTCGACGACTCATGGCTCTCGCAATACACGAACGCATTTCCCCTCTTGCAAGCAGCCGGCATCAAGGGCACGTTCTACATCACGACGCAGCCGCTGCAAGAACTGTGGGACGGATTTATGATTCCATCGCAGGTCAAGGATATTTTTAAGTCCGGTCATGAGATTGGGGGCCACACGGTGACACACGCGGATCTCACGACCTTAAACCAGAGCGGGATCAACCGTGAAATCAAAAATTCAAAGACGTATATTGAACGCCTGATTGGAAGCACCATAACGACGCTCGCATATCCGTACGGAGCATATAACGCGACGGTAAGGACGCTCACGAAAAATGCAGGCTACACCACAGGCCGTGCGACAGACGAAGGGCTCAACGTCAAGACTACCGACAAGTACGCGCTTAAAAGCGAATGCCCAGTGAACACGACACCATTCTCACAAATCAAACAAGCAATCGATGACGCTAAGCAGAACAAACAGTGGTACATCCTCTGCTTGCACGAAGTAAATGATACTGGCGACGAGTACTCAATAACACCTGCCCGTCTTAAAGAAATCATCGACTACGTGAAGACAAGTAATATTAAGATCGTGACCGTCAAAGAAGGAACGACCTTGATGGCAAACTAAGAACTTCTGGGGCATGAAAAACCGCCCACAGGGCGGTTTTTCATGCGAACATCGTACCGGCGTACAAAGGGCCGAAAACCATGAGTATCGAGACGACCTTGAGTACCGCAGCGAGTCCACGATTGGGACGAACCATGGTTTCTATTTAGTGGCTAATTTCCTTGCTCCAATAGCTACCTCCTGAGCAAACAAAAAACACTCCTTACGGAGTGCTGCCAAACCAAATACTAGCACATTTTGACACCATCTCCTAGCCTCCAAAAATGGTGAAAAAATACTGTATCGACGGCGAGAATGCCCCGGCTCTTGGGTCGGGGATCGGAAAAGCCCGTTTTTACTGTTCCGCCGCCAAAATTATTGCACCATAAAGACCCCCATTGTCTCCGAGCTCTGCCATAACAACTTTCGGCGGCGTTGGATACACATGTTCCAATCTCTTGGTAAGAGATTCACGAACTCGATCGATGGGAATGGGATTTGTTCCGACTATCATTGAGCCGCCAAGAACGATTGTATCTGGCGACCAGTGAACCACTGTATTGTACAAGCCTTCAGCGAGCATGTCCGCCAATTTGTTTCTCTCGTCGATTGATTCAAGCTCTTTTGGTGGTATACCGAATTTCTTCTGCACCGCAGTGCCTGATACTAGATCTTCCAACTCAACGCCGTTAACTAGTTCACGACGTTGATCAGGGTTATACGTGGTCATATCGATGCGACCGTTCTCAATTTTGTCGCCTCCGACACCAGTTGAGACCGTGATGTATGCACATATATGTGAGCCACGTCCAGCTCCCTTATGTACTTCTCCAAGACCAATCACCGCTGTGTCATGCGCGAGCCGCACCCGCGCACCAAGCGAGGTTGAGAGCGTCTCAGCAATCCGTGTTCCCTCCCACTGCGGCAGTGCTTTGTCGTGCTGAAAAACCCCGTCAACAATCGTCCCCCGCACACTTCCCCCAACGGCATCAATCTTCTCGGATCCAGCCAGTTCTTTAGCGATGGTAATGAGAGTAGTTAATCCATCTATTGGATCTTGGGGTGTGGGCACTTTCTTGATTTCAATCAATGCCCCATCTTCGGCCTTCGCAACCCGCATATTCGTGCCTCCAATATCAAAAACAATATACATAATCAATGGTTACAAATGTATCAGTTCCCACTATCACTTCCGCCTAAGAATACCATCATATTTTCGTTCTTTTCCATCTTTCCCCACCTACGATAACTTGTCACGATCGTGATAAGTTATCGTGTCTTAGGCAAAATGGGTTCCAAGGCCATTTCAAGTATTCTAGGCAACTCAATGGGTTTTTCGATCTCCCCACCAGGAAGACCATATGCCTTGCGAAACTGCTTGTCACCTTCAAGAGAGTCAACAATCAAATACAACATGTCTTTCCCGATTTTCAAATGGGCTTTCAGCAATACAACAAACTCTTCGCACGGGTACGGATAGATCCAAACACTATGTTGGACACGTATAAAACCGGCCGCTCGCAGCTGCTGCCTAAGAGCATAGCGAGAGGATTTACGATGTTCAGGGATATCAAAGATCAATATTCTCCATTTTTTATCCCACCTCTTTTGCTTAACGGGACGAACGAGGGAGAGACTTAGGCTCATCAGCCGCTTTTCCCCCCTCGACGTCAAACGAAGAAATCCATCTCTCTCCTCAAGCAAACCGTCTTTCTTCAACTTCCTCCGCGCGGACTGAATATACTCACCCTGCCGAGGTTTTGGAATCATTCCCATCTTTGCCATTGCCCCTAATACATTTGGAGCAGTGAGCGCGACTGCAAGAACTCCTACCGCACCAACACTCGCGAGAAGCAATGCCTTAATATTCTGATTTCTTGTTCTTTTCCTGCTTTTTTCCTCAAATTGCCCCATACGATAACTATAGCCGACCGTGATAAGTTATCGTATGGGTATTTTAATTGGAATGTGGAGAGTTCGATTGGAAATTATGTGACACATTACTGTGAGAATAGTATTTTCGCGTGGGACCAAAATTCGGGATGGCCTTTCTCTTTCATCCAGTACCACCATTCAACCCCCCAGAGGTATTGTTCTTCAAAATGAGTGCGTTTTGCATATTGAATAATTTCATCGAATTTCTCGATATCCATGCGCTCAAGTTGCACTTCAACGCTCACGGCGGTTACGGGTTCCACAAGCCACGGCTCGGCGGAGAGTTCAATCAGGTAGATTGGTTTGTCGCCAAAGAGGCGCATCAGATTTGCCTTGATTCGATAGAACGCCGCGGGCCATTTTGTTTTGAACTGACCTAACTCCGGATTCCAGAAATAAATGTAGAGAGACGTGCCAAACGCATCCCCCAGGCGATACGGCTTGTACCACAAACCAAGGTTGCCGCTGTCTGTCACCAACACCGGTGTATCCGGATCAAGCGATTTAACCAGTGCTATTTCTTCAGCCAAAAACTCCTCGTCCAGTGGTCCGCAAATGTGCCCAGCAAATGCCGCAAGATACGGTTCGTTTTCAACCTGCCAATACCGAATGGTCGGTTCATCTTTGTATCGCTCGACAACTGCCCGCACATACTGCCGAATCTCGTTTTTTTGCTCTTCCCAGCCCATGTTTCCAACCCACTGCGGCGTATGGCACTCGGGCCAGCGCGGCAGCCGTCGACCAACACCGAGAATAATCTCTGCGTCACGCTTTGATGCCTCGCTGATCTGATAGTCCAGATCGGAGAAATCATAACGATCGCGTGCCGGCTCTATCATGGGCCAATGTGCCGCAAGACGCAGTTTACGAACCTTTAAATCGTCAAGTGTTGCTTGATACGCTCCAATCCAATCAATCCCCAGCTCATCCGCAAAGTGTTTTGTGAATGTAACGCCATACTGTGTGGTCGATGGTGCCGAGCGAAGAGAAAGTGCCGCAAGCAGCACCACGATGATGCCAACAGCGTACAGCATGTACCGAACGGTCCTCATACGATATGGAGTGCGTACACAAGTGCGAGACCTGCGACGATGAAGATGACGCCAACGGCCGTATGCCACCCGCCATGATCCCCCGACTTTGCATCTGAAAAGAGTGGAATCTTTTGCGCAAACAAAAACGCAAAGATAAAAAGGAACACAAACTGGAGACCTGCAAGCGCGTTGACGATCGTCACAGAGCCGAGCGAGACGGCATAGGCAGTAAGTGCAGCCGCAACGCCACCCAAGATTTTATTGCCAAGGACGAGCGATTTGGCCCCGCGCGACGAGTGCTTCCCGCCATGAAATATCGCGCGCCGAAACGCGGGGATGAGGAGCAACGAGAGTGCAACAACGACATTGAAGAGTCGTGGCCACACGAAACCGTCGAGAAATGGAACTGCAAGGAAAATCAACTTGCCGATAAAGATTGTTATACCGAACAGCGTACCGGCAGCAAGCGATGCAAGAAGTGCTTTGCGCGTAAAATGAAAATGCGAGATTATCGCCGTTCCCCCAGCAAGCAGTAAGACAGGCGCAAAAAAACCGGCGGTGATATCTCCGGTTAGAAAGAGTGCCGCGAGTACCATCGTGACAATCGCTGAGACACCTCCCACCGCAGGAGCCACATCAGATGCGCGAGCGTCGCGAAGCGCGCTGTAAAGAAAGAAGATTGCAGCGGTGAATGTTGCCGCATTAATCAAAGAGAGCACCAAAATACGCGTCTCAGGTACCGACACGAATGGAACAAAGACGACAACAAACCCGGAAAGAAGCGCAACATAAAACGCGTACACTACCGGTTTGCCGATGTGTGCCGCACGCGCCACGATGTGCTTGTCGACAAGTGTCGAGATCGCAAACAAAAACTGCGCAAGCACTGCAAGTGCTAGCCATGATTGCATGCGGTTATTCTACCAGCCCATTTTGTTCAATGATCTGTTTATACACGTACGCACTCGGGCGGATCTTGCGCTCGAGAGTCTCATAGTTAATTTCGACAAGACCGAATCGCTTTTCAAATCCCAACGCCCACTCATAGTTATCAAGCAGTGACCAGTACATGAATCCATGAACCGAAAGACCCTTGGAAATCGCGACTCCGGTACACCGCACAAGCGTTCGAATGTACTCGGCGCGTGTGTGATCGGTTGCGTCCGCGACCCCTGCTTCTGCCACATACACAGACTTGCCATACCGTTTGAGCATGAGAAGCGCCTCACAAATACCCTCTGGATAGACATCCCACCCCATGTCTGTCTTCTCATACGTACGAGTATCTCCAAACTTGCGATGGATATAGTAGTTGAGTCCGATTGAATCACACTTCTTATATACCTTGCGCATGAAAGAATGCGTCCAGTGCCAATTGAGAAGAAGTGCAAGGAGTTTGTTGAAAGGATTTCCATTTGCATGGAATAAAACAATATGCTTTACGATACCAAGATCCACATCCGGCTTTACCTTCTTAATCGCGTCGTACGCAGCGTTGTGGGCACGCGCAAGATTGCGGCGCACGCGGAAATAGGTTATCAACGACGAGACGCCCACGCGAGCATGGCGCGTCCTATCAATTTCAGGCAATCGCAATCCACTGATGGGCGCAAAACGTTTGAACGGTGGCCAGGTACCGCGTATCCAACCATTCGACGCAAAAACGATCGGTTCGTTGATTGTCGCGTAATGCGTACACAGGCCGTCGAGCTTTTCGATTACATAGGCACAGTATCGAGCGAAGATTTCAGGAGAATCCACGCGCTCAAATCCTCCCTTTTCCGCAAACCATTGCGGGAGTGTGAAGTGCCACAGCGTAACAAACGGTTCCATGTTACGCACACGAAGCGCTCGAAGAACATCACGATAGTGTTCTATTTCTATATCATTAAATACTCCTTCTTCTGGCTCTATACGCGCCCACTCAATAGAGAGGCGGTGACAATTGTGTCCCAACGATTTTGCAATATCAAAATCCGTTCCAAACCGATTATAGTGGTCACACGCACGTCCGCATGTCGGCACTTTTCCTTCGCGGGCAGCTTGTGCCCAGTCGCAATTCTCTATCCCTCCTTCGACTTGATATGAGGCGGTGGCAGCCCCGAAATAAAAGCCCGCGGGGAATTGTTTCTCCATTCATGCATTCTACCTTAATTATGAAGTTAGCATGTAGTTCACAGGTAGCCATTTTTCAGCTCATTGACGCTCCACCTTCGCCTCGTACAATGCCGTTATGCCCACGTGCGTGTGAGGCTGGCGTGCATGCCTTTCGTTTCCTCATTCCTTCCTCAGTATTCGCGACGACAGCTAATTGCGATGGCAATTATTTTCGTTGTGTACATCATTATGGCGCAGATCGGCCGCTCTCTCTTTGTGGCACCGGCCGTAATTCAACCCGCCGCTGGCATTGCGCTTGCCGCACTCGTTCTCGAGGGCATCATGCTCTGGCCGGCAATTGTAGCGGCGAGTGCGGTGAATACTCTGATCAACGGAGTACCACCGATTGTCGCGCTTGGTAACGTCATTGCACATACACTACACGCAGTTATCGGAGCATATGTCCTCCGGCTTGTAGGATTCGACCCCGTGTTCCGCCGCGTACGCGATATGTTTGCGTTTATTTTCGTTGCACTCACGGCATCAATGCTGGTGCCGTCAATATCACTCTTGGGCATTTATTTCAACAACTTCTTGACGGATCCCGACTGGCCGATACGGGCCACGTGGGTCTCGTGGTGGAGCGGTATCATGATTGGCGATTTGGTGCTGGCGTCTGTACTCATCCGTTCACTCTCAAAGAAATACTTTGCACGATCGCGTCTCGACATGCTCGAGCTGTTAGCAGCATTCACCTTTTTGGGAATCACCTCATATTTTCTGTACTGGACGCCAATGTCGCAGCAAACGAGCGGCATTATCCTGCTTGCGTACCTCTTGCCGTTTGTATGGTTTTCACTTCGCCTCGGCGTTCGTTTTACGCTCATCGCGTTTCTCGTCACCTGCGTCATCGGACTTCTTGGAGCGCTCTATGGCAACGTCCCTTCAGAGTCGCCACTCCCACGTCGTATTATCACGCTTGAATTCTTCTTCGCGACGCTCGCCGTAATCTTTTATCTCTTTACCGCTGTGGTTGAAGAGCGAAAGCGTGCCACAAAAGAACTAAACACACAGCTCGATCGTGTCAAAGGTCTACTCGATAAAGTACAAGCAGAAGACAAGGCAAAGAATGAATTTCTCGCCATCTTTAGTCACGAACTGCGCAACCCGCTCGCACCCATTGTAAGTTCGCTCGAACTCGTCAAACTACGCCTCAGACGCATGCAACCGCACGATATTGAATTGAACGAAAGCATCGGGATCATCGATGACCGCGTCCATACGATCGTTCGTCTACTTGACGACTTGCTCGACATTTCCCGTATCTCACAGAAGAAATTAAATCTCAGACGCGAGAGAGTTGATGTACGCGACACAATCGATCACGCACTGCAATCCGTACAGCTCCTAGCCGCAGAGCGCAACATTACACTCATCAAGCACCTTCCTGAGCATGATGTAATTCTCGACGCCGACCCTGTCCGTCTGGAACAAATGTTTTCGAATCTGCTCAATAACGCAAAGAAGTATACTAACCCTGGCGGTTCCGTAACCGTCTCGGTACATACAGAACGCGACAATGCAATAATTAGCATCAAGGATACAGGCATCGGTATCGAACCGCATCTCCTTAGCCGCATCTTTGAGCCCTTCTTGCAACTCGATACCGGTCATCGTTCTGCGGGGATTAACGAAGGCCTTGGTATTGGACTCTCGCTCACAAAGCAGCTTGCTGAAATGCACGGCGGCACTATCGAAGCAAAAAGTGATGGCCGAGGACTCGGCAGCGAATTCATCGTCTGCTTCCCACTTGCAACGGAAACCTCCTCTGCTGCAAGAACGGCAGCCGTGCCCCAAGAGCCGCGTGACGTTTTGCCACGCACTGTGCTCGTGGTGGATGATAACGAAACCGCAGCCAGATCGCTCGGCAGATTGCTGGAGACCTTGGGACACACGCTCGTGTATGCCGAAAACGGCATTGATGCCCTTGCGCGAGCACGTGACGTTCGCCCTGACGTCGTAGTTCTCGACATTGGTCTACCCGATTTTTCGGGATACGAAGTTGCCGAACGCCTGCGTGATGGTGGATATACCGGCACACTTATCGCACTCACCGGCTATGGTCAAGACGAAGATAAACAGCGGGCGCTCGACGCTGGTTTTAACTACCACCTAACAAAGCCGATTGCGCTCGCTGACTTGCAGATGCTGCTGTTTAAGACGTAGCTCCAAACGCCACGGCGGCCACGTGGCCGCCGTGTACGTTCTCCTTTCCTCTGAAGATCTTAGACTGTGCGACGTCTCAAGAGATACAAGAGGCCGCCGACCGCGAGAATACCCGAGGCAAGAAGTGTTAAGAACATGCCACCACCAAGACCGGTGTTTGGTACACCGGGAATCGGCGGCGTGCTTGTTCCCGTTCCTGAAGAGCCGACCGTGACGGTACCCGCTGTCGTCCCTGGATTCGTTCCATTCAACACAAATCCACGCGTTGGCGTAACTGTGTTGGTATTCGGTACGCGCGCCTGCAGATCAGACGGGTTGATCGAGAGACCAATCGTGCTGCCCGTCGGGAAGCTGCTGCCGACATCACACGTGATGCCGAGCGTAAACATACTGCCCGCTGGGATCGTGAGTGGCGTATCCAGGTTAATCAGCGTTGAGCCACCAAGTGAGATGACATTCGTGCCGCTATTATACGCCTGCGACAAATTTGATGTCGGGCGTACACGACAATCCGTTAACATCGACGCGTTTGCGCCGCTGCCAAAGGTTGTTGAGAGCGGAATTGAGCTGACCTGAATGTCTTGCGATGAACGCGAAGCATTCAGCTGGAGTGTCGCAAGCAAGATGTCGCTTCCCCGCTGCACCGATGGAGTAGCGGTGAGCGTCACCATCAAGGATGGTGCCAGAACTGGCGTCCCTGCGTTGAAGCTGAAAGATCCACCCGACGGTGTTCCGGAGGCTACGTTGCAGCGCACCGTTAAACTCTGTGTTGATCCACCGGAGAGTACAAGTGGCGTATCGAATGTGATCGTGTTTGTGCTCTGGCCACTTGCGATGACATTACTGCCACTCGTAAGCGGTGATCCGGCTGCATTGTAGACCTGACAGTTCGTCAGTTGCGACGCAGATGCCCCACCGCCCGTTGTGAGCGTCAGTGGAATACTGGTAACCGTGACGTTCCCGAATTCACCTGATTGTGAACCAGTAAGTGTGACGGTTCCGAGAGTGACTCCCTGTGCTCCAGCACTGGGGGTCGTCGCACTACTTGTCGTGACATTGACAAACGACGGATTTGTCTGGGCTGCGACTGCGCCGCCAAGGAGAAGAGTTCCAAAGACAACCGTTGCCGCTACCCGTCGAAATGTTCGTGTTTCCATACGTGATTAGTAGTTACTCAATAAATGGGTGTTCCCCCTTGCAATGCGCCGCACGGCGCGCTGCTACGGACCGTACAGGCGACCCGTATATGTACAGAGTAGCTAACGAGCAATTAAATGAAGGTGAAGTAGATGAAGTTCGATCACTCTGCGTACCGACGCGTGTGCACGGTATTCCTTTCACGCTTCATCTCTCATTCATCACTAATGAGGTATATGCGAATAGATGCACGGCTCCAACACACTCCCACGGAAGAAGGTCATCGTCGTGGACGACAATGTGCAGGCAGCGGACTCTCTCGCACGGTTATTGGAGGCCATGGGACACGAAGCATTCGCCTACTATTCAGGAAAGGCAACCCTCGCCCATATCGAAAACGAGTGGCCCGACCTTATGATCGTTGACATCGGCATGCCCGAGATGGACGGTTATGAACTCGTGCAGACACTCCAGGCGACGAACGCGAGCGACATCCCGATCATTGCGCTCACCGGCTATGGGTTTTCGCATGATCGAGAAAAGGCCTTGTCTGCCGGCTTCTCACGCCATGTCACGAAACCCATCGGTATTCGTGAGCTCTACGATATCCTCTCTCTCGTTGACAAGGTCGCATGAACATCATTGGACTTCGTGCACTCACTGATGCTCTGCGGTACCCTGTACGTGTGTCACGATCCGAGCCGTACGTCAGATACGCGGTATACGCCCTAGAGCTCGCTATCTTGTTTGCAGCATATTTCATCACCGGCAAATTAGGGCTGTCGATCGACGCTGTCGCCGGGTACGCGGCTCCTATTTGGCCGCCTGCAGGACTCGCCGTCGCATCGCTATACCTTTTGGGCTATCGCTTATTCCCTGCGATTCTTGCTGCTGCATTTTTTGTCAATTTCACCGAAGGCGCATCGGTCTTTGCCGCTCTTGGAATCGCGATCGGTAATACTGGCGAAGCCCTTCTCATTACGCAGTTCCTCCGACTATTTAATTTTGATCCCTTATTTGATCGCTTGCGCGACAGTATTTTGATGATCACCGGCGCAATCGGCGCATCACTTACGGCCGCAACAATCGGCGTTACGTCGCTGTCACTCGCACATAGTATGATGACGAACGAAATACCTCTTGCGTGGTTTTCGTGGTTGATAGGCGACCTTCTCAGCATACTCGTCATCGCCCCGCTCATCATTCGCTGGTTCTGTAGGCCGCTGCAATTTGGCATCAGGACGATGCATCAATTTTTTGAAGCAATCGCTTTTTTTCTGGTACTCATTATAGTCACGATCACTATCTTCTGGGAACCGCTCGGTGATGTGCAGCCCTCTGTCACACTGCCCTTCCTGATCTTTATTCCGCTTATATGGGGTGCGCTTCGTGTCGGTCCACGATTCGCTTTCCTTGCTGTGGCAACGATGGCCGGAATCGCGATTACCGGTACTGTCCAGTTGTTCGGCCCATTTTCCGCAAGTGGTCCGCATGACTTGATTTCTCTACAACTTTTCATTGGTACCGTCGTCACCGTTGTACTCGTCCTTGTTGCCGCGGTCGAGGAACGCAAAGAGGCGTTGCACAAACTCGAAGAGGACGTGGTGTCGCTCGCGGAAGACGTCGTCGAAATATCAGCTGCTGATCGCGCAAAAAATGAATTCTTGGCGATACTCTCGCATGAACTACGAAACCCGCTCGCACCTGTCGTCTCGTCGCTCGAACTATTAAAACTCACTGATTCTGGCAATCCGCAGGCGGTCAACACCGCCTACGAACACGTACAGCGAATGACGCGTCTTTTGGATGACCTGTTGGACCTCTCACGCATAACCCAGCAAAAATTCAGTTTGCGAAAAGAGATCGTCGCACTGCAACCGCTTATCGATCGGTGCATCGAGATGGTCACACCACTCATCGAATCCCGCAATCACAACCTAAAACTATCTCTACCCACGATAGAGGTGTACCTCGACGCGGACCCGGTCCGCGTCGAACAAATCGTCGTAAATCTCCTCAACAACGCGGCAAAATATACTGACCCTGGTGGCACCATCACACTTGAAGCGGAAAAAACGAGCGATACGCTACTCTTGCGCGTGCGGGATACCGGCATTGGAATTCCAAAGCATGCGCTTCAAACGATCTTCGAACCGTTCCGGCAGGTGGGTGGCGAACGTGGCGCAACTGGACTTGGTCTTGGACTTTCTCTCACGAAACAGCTGGTTGAAATGCATGGCGGCACCATTGAAGCAAAAAGTGAAGGCCTCGAACGCGGCAGCGAGCTTTTCGTCAGCATGCCGCTTCCGGAACAAGAGGGTGCACGCATTGCATATAATCGCACTCATGGTTCAGTGCCAACATCACACGTATCGCGAAAAATCCTTGTTGTTGACGACAATGAAGCGGCAGCAGAGGGTCTCTTGAAGTTACTTGCCCAACGCGGACACGAAGTGGCATGTGTGCGTTCAGGCAACGAACTCATCACACGACTGAAATCTTCAACGCCGGATGTGATTTTGCTCGATATAGGTCTGCCTGACATCAATGGCTACGATCTTGCGCCGCGGATACGCGAAATAGCGCCGCAAGCAAAACTTATCGCCGTTACCGGATTTGGGCAGGACGAGGACAAAATGAAAGCGCAGGCCGCTGGTTTCGTCCACCACCTTACGAAGCCCGTACGGATCCAAGACCTAGAAGCGGCGATCCATGCGGCCTTCGGAGGTGAGGTCGCCTCAGATACTTAATAGCCGCTAAACACCCCACGGGGTATACTAACCACTATGTACCGCGCATTCATCGCAACCGGGACCCTCTTATTTGTCCTCATCATTGTTGCCGCGGGCTACCTCCTCCTCAGTGAACCAGATACGCCACTCGGACCGCCCCAGCAGCAAGCAGACGCTCTAAAGCTCTATTACTACAACACCGAAAAGGACGAGGATGCAACCGGCAACGTACTCTGCTCTGCCCAAGGCCTTGAACCAGTTGAGCGCGAATTACCGCTCACGGAAACATCTATCGAAGACGCAATCAAGCTCCTGATCCGAGGTGAATTGACCGCCGATGAGAAAAGTCGTGGTATCTCAACCGAGTTCCCGCTCCAGAGCCTAACACTCACAAGCGCCGTCCAAGACGGCGGAACCGTGGCGCTCACGTTTAGCGACCCACGCAACCGCACTTCGGGTGGTGCATGTCGTGTCAGCGTTCTTCGCGCCCAAATCGAAGCAACAACAAAGCAATTCCCTGGCGTCGAAAATGTGGTTATTGAGCCAGAAGAGCTCTTTCAGCCTTAAACCACCACAAAGGGAGTCGGGTAGTACGTCGAGAGAACATTGCGTACGCTGTCCATCCCCAAGGAGCAATGCCCTGTGGTTTGAGAGAACATCGCGCAACAAATATACAAACGCATTGACACATTGTAGTAGATGTTATTCAAAAACGTCCTTTCAGGTCGTGTTCGGCCCAAACCATAGGGCTTTGCTCCAACCCTTCTTTCTTCATGAAGCGTTCACGGGCTATAGTTTACAGTGAACGGTAGATGATGGTTCTTTGTCCCGCGTGTGCTCTTTAGCGGTTAACATTCCTCCTATGAAGATACTTATCGTCGAAGACGAAAAGAAGCTTGCCGAGGCCTTGGCAAAAGGTCTGACAATGCAAGGATATAGCGTCGATATTGTGGATGATGGCAAAAAAGCCCTCACCCGCATGTCGCTTCACCGTAACGACTACGACTTAGTCATTCTCGATCTTATGCTGCCGTCTATGGACGGACATGAGATCTGTAAAAGTGCCCGCGAGATGGGCGTTACTATTCCGATTCTTATCCTTACCGCGCGTAACGAAACCGACACCAAGGTCGACCTGCTGCTCTCGGGCGCAGACGACTACCTGGTGAAGCCCTTCTCGTTTGAAGAACTATCTGCCCGCGCTCGCGCGCTTTTGCGCCGCCCAACAGAAGCAGTGCCCGATGTTCTCAAGGTTGATTCGATTGAACTCAACCCGGTAGAGCGCACCGTACTCCGCGATTCCAAAGAAATTCCACTCACACTCAAGGAATTTGGACTCCTGGAATACTTCATGCGACACCCGAACCAAGTCATTAATCGCGAAGACCTCCTGTCACACTTGTGGGACTTCAATTACGAATCGTTTAGTAACGTAGTAGATGTTCATGTCAAAAATCTTCGAAGGAAGCTTGCTATGGCAGGAGACCCAAGCGTACTGGAGACGGTTCGTGGCATCGGTTACCGCCTTCGCGGATAGGTATCGGTACGATCCATACCTGAAGACGCAAGTGAACGTCATCGGGATGCTCTCGATCTTCGCAGTCGCGCTCTTAGCGCTTCTCTCCGTTCTTTTCGAGTACATCTACCATGACGTCTCATTTGCAGTCATCACGAGCGTCCGCGATTCAATCCTCAACGACAGTGGTACAGCATCGTCGATATCCCTTGACGATATCCGAACACAGAACTTAACCACGGTCGTACTCGTAACTGCCGCGGTGACGCTCGCCTTCGGCTATCTACTAACGCGCGTCGCACTCTCGCCGACACGTACCGCGCTCGCATCACAAAAACAGTTCGTTGGCAACATTGCCCACGAACTGCGCACTCCCCTCTCGATTATCAAGACCAACACGGAGGTCGCACTCCTCGGGGACAATGTTCCCGGGGATATGCGCGGCATTCTCACATCGACCGTAGAAGAGTTGGACCGGCTTTCCGAAATCATCAATAACCTCCTCTCACTATCCGCAAGTATCCGTCCGGAAAAGATCGAGTTTTCACCGGTCGATGCCTCCGTTATTGCCGAAGAAGTTGTGAACAAGCTCGGTGGCCTTGCCCGCACCAAGAACCTCGATATCACGCTTAAGAAGAGCGACTGGTGTTTTGTATGGGGCAACACTGCGGCGATGGAGCAAATCCTGGTGAACGTCATTAAGAATGCCATTAATCACACTGGTAAAGGCGGACACATCTCGGTTACCGTAGAACAGATCGGCACCTCGCATATCGAAATTGTCGTACAAGACTCCGGTGAAGGCATTTCGCGCCAAGACCTATTCCACATTTTCGAGCCGTTTTATCGTGCTGAACCGTCACGCAACCGCATCCGTGGCGGTGGATCGGGCCTCGGCCTAGCTATAGTCTCAGAACTCGTGAAATTACATCGCGGAAAAATCACGGTGCGCAGTGCGATAAACCGCGGCACCAGTGTGGTTATCTCACTCCCCATTGCTCCTGCTCCTCGCTCTGACGCAGCTATTCGTGCTAAACGCAGCTTCGATGAAGTTGCGGTCGACTTCTCGCATCGCCGGATTTAACGCACAGCTGTATACCCACCGCTCACACCCCGTGGCGAGAGTACAAACTGCCATAAATTCGTGTACCTACCACGGAAGAGTCCTGCGCACGAGAGCAGGTAAAATTTCCACATACGGTAAAACTGACCATTCTGTAGGTGACCATAGTGCGGTTCCAGATCAGGCCATGCTCGCTCGAAGTTTTTAAACCAGGCACACAGTGTTTTGTCGTAATCTGCGCCAAAGTTGTGAACGTCCTCAACAACAAACAATTTTTCTGCCGCTCGGCCAACCTGTGCAATCGATGGGATGCGACCTCCCTGAAAAATGTATTTGTCGATCCATGGACTCTCTGCATAGGTTGTGCGATTGCCGCCGATGGTATGAAGCAAAAAGAGGCCATCGTCTTTCAGTAACCGCCGAGCAGTCTCCATGTACACACGATAGTTCTTCGGCCCGACATGCTCAAACATGCCGACCGAAATGATGTGATCGAACGTCTCACCTGAAAGAGATCGATAGTCTTGAACACGAATTTCAATGGGGAGCCCACGCAGTCGCTCTGCCGCGTATGTTGCCTGATTTCCCGCGAGCGTGATACCGAGACCAGAAGCACCGTAGTGCTTTGTAGCGTGCTCAAGAAACCCACCCCACCCGCAGCCAATATCGAGTATTCGGTCCCCTTGCTTAAGACCCATCTTGCGACAGATCAGGTCATGCTTATTGAATTGTGCTTCGTCGAGAGAACGCGCTTCGCCAGATTGCGGACTCCAATATCCGCAAGAGTAGGTCATGCTGGGGCCCAGCATTGCTTCGTATAAGTCATTGCCAATATCGTAATGCTTCTTGATTGCACGCATCGCACGAACTCTTGACTGCAAGTTGAACACTTTTTGGGACAGATACGGCAGAACAAGCCGTATAAGCATCTTTGAGTCAAATGCCGCTGAAAGATTGAGACGTTGCATGCGCGCGATGCACTCAGCGAGATCCTCAACGTCCCAGTCGCCATCCATATAACTCTCGCCAACACCGAGGGTTCCTCCACCCAGTATGCGACTAAACATCCGTTCACTCTTGATTTGTGGATCCCACGGATTGCCCCCATTCAGTGTGATGCCCGCCGGCTCCAGTAACCGATCAAAGAAAGCGTGGGACGATTGCATCCGCACAGTATAGCGATAGCGCGGCAAGAAATCGAATTATGAAGAATTGCCCAGTGAAATTCATCTTTGCTTCACTGCTAGCACTTTAGTATGAGCACCGGTAACAGAGATCTTTGCTACCGCCAGCACATGGCGTAGTAAAAGGGTTCGGAACCCTTTGCCACCGCGCGTTAGCATGTCTGACGCGCGACAAGAGGGCTTCACCCTCGTGCGCTGTTAGTAGGTAAGTACTAGGGAAACGAAGCCGCACGGCTTCGGTAACAGGTGAGCGTATGCAAGAAGATTCTACGTCCCTTCTCACTGTGAAGGAATGAGCCGGAGGCCGCAAGCTACTTTTTGAGCTGCGGCCTCCGGCATGAGATGGGGGTGGGGTCCCATCGCAAGGCCGGAGGCGCGTCGGCGCCGAGGTGAGAAAGTGCAGTGCACTTTCGCAAGGGCGCAGGACAATGGGCCGAGCCGGGCTCGCGTGCGAATTCACCAGAATTCGACACGTGAGGAGTCGCGCAACATCGCAGCAGCGATGTATGCGTGACTAGGAAAACGAAAATACTTGAAACGCGTGCGGGACATGAATGTACCCGCGATGAATCACGGAAACTACATAAGCATCTGTGCATACTCAGAAGCGCAGACGAGAGGGGTCTCGTTTTCAGTCCCGTTAGTCGCTTCAAGCTTTTATGTACTATGCCATTCCCAACCGAAAACCGCGCCGTGTCCGGCGCCTCTGTTGTGACGCCCGAAACATTCCGCCTTGCTGATACCACTCTTGCGGTCGTTGGCCTCGGCTACGTCGGTCTCCCGCTTGCAATCCTAGCCGCTACCCGCGGCGCACATGTCACCGGCTTCGACATCAATGCGCGCCGAGTAGCAGACATCAACGATGCGCGCGTCGACTTTATCGAACAGCCGGAACGCGATGCGCTTACGCGAGCAGTAAACCTGTACGCAACAAACAGTGCTCGAGACCTCGACGCTGCGCGCGTGTACGTAGTATGTGTCCCAACACCGGTCTCTCACATGAATCTGCCAGACCTGCGTCCTCTTGAAGAAGCATGCGCCACTGTTGCGCCTCACCTCAAACCAGGCGGCCTGGTTGTGATCGAGTCCACAGTCAACCCGGGTGCATGCGAAGATGTCGTGCTGCCAATTCTCGAGAGCGGCTCTCGACTCAAGGGCGAGGGTGACTTTTATCTCGCGCACTGCCCGGAGCGAATAAACCCTGGTGACAAGCAGTGGACTGTTCGCACCATCCCCCGCGTTATCGGCGGACTAGGACCAAAGAGTCTTGCAAAAGCAGTTCAATTTTACCAAGGCCTTGTCGACGCACCCATCCTCTCAATGCCGAGCCTCAAGGAGGCCGAGGCAGTGAAGATGGTGGAAAACGCATTTCGCGACATTAACATTGCATTCGTAAACGAACTTGCAATGTCATTCGACAAGGCAAAAATCGATCTCGTCTCGGTACTCCGCGGCGCATCCACAAAGCCATTTGGCTTCATGCCACACTTCCCTGGCTGCGGCGTTGGCGGGCACTGCATCCCCGTTGATCCGTACTATCTCATTCGCTACGGCGAGAAGAATGGGTTCGTGCATCACTTCTTGATGACTGCGCGACGCATCAACAACCGCATGCCGCTCTATACGATCGGACAACTCTCGCGAGCGCTTCGCAAGAAACGCAAGCAACTTTCCCGCTCGAAAGTCGCGCTCTTGGGCCTGGCCTACAAGAGAGATATTTCTGACACGCGTGAATCACCTGCGCTCCATATTCGCGATGCACTCGAAAAACGCGGTGTTGATGTACGCACATACGACCCGCATGTTCTCGATGATTCAAATACCACGTCCATCGAAGATGCGCTGGATGGCGCAGATGCAAGCGTCATTGCAACTGATCACACCGAGTTTAAGAATCTCTCCCCCTTCCACTTCATGCGTGCGGGCGTCGGCGTAGTCGTTGACGGACGCAATTGTTTGCGCAAGGAAGACTTCGTTAAAAGCGGCGTGTTGTACGTCGGCATTGGTCGCGCTTCCTAGCTATGGCAAGCCTCACTATCCCGCGCATGCTTGGCGCACTCCCCGCACGTGAGATACCGCACCGACCGCGAATCGGTAACGAAATATGGTTCAAGCATAAGGAACGCGAGGCCGCGCAAGCAGGTCCCGCCGCGTTCAGTGCCACTAAGTGTGATCGCAGTATTGTGTATAACGCACTCCTCCTTATGGCTGCATTCGGACTGTTCGTGATCATCATTGTTCTCAAGGCAATGACGGCAACTGCTGCAGAATTCGACGGTGTCTTATTGTCGTATACATTCTTCGTGACGCTCTTCCAACTTTCACGGGTCGCCTCATCGCTCATGTACAACTCGTCATACAACCGCGTCATTCGGATGGGAGCGCGCGGAACCTACCAACCCAAAGTCTCGTTCGTGATCCCGTGCATGAACGAACAAGATGAAATCCAGAACACCATCCGTACGTGTTATGCCGCGCACTATCCACGGCACCTTATAGAAGTAATCGTCATTAATGACGCCTCAACGGACGCAACCCAATTAAAGATATTCGAAATGAAAGACCTCTTTCCTGACTTGATTATCGTCGATTGGTCAAAGAACCGCGGCAAACGACACGGGATGGCCGAGGGGTTCTGGCGCTCCTCCGGAGAAATCATCATCCAGCTCGACAGCGACAGCCGCATCGAACCGCGTGACATCCCACAACTTGTCGAGCCGTTCCGAAATCCAAGCGTCGGCGCCGTCAGCTACCACACTGATCCAGCAAACGCCGATAAGAACGTTTTGACACGCATGCAAGCGGCATACTACTACCTATCGTTCCGCATTCTGAAAGCTGCTGAGTCGACCTTTCGTATGGTGTTCTGCTGCAGCGGGTGCGCATCGGCATATCGTCGCTCTATTGTCATTCCTATCCTCGACACCTGGCTCGACGAAACATTCCTTGGTCTGCCCGTTACCTGGGGCGACGATCGCTCCCTCACGAACCGTGTGCTCGCACTTGGATACGAAACGCTCTACAGCGACAAAGTACGTGCCTACACCATTTGTCCTGACAACATCAGACAATTCATCAAACAACAGATCCGCTGGAAAAAAGGATGGTTGGTGAATTCTTTGTTCGCAGCACGCTTTGTGATTAAGCGTGACCCGTTTGTTGCCGCAACGTACTTCTTCCCACTCATGATGGTTACGATTCTTACACCGTTTATGGCAGCGCGTGCATTCATCTACACGCCTATCGTCTATGGCCCGGCCAGCACGCTCTTCTACATACTTGGTGTCTATGCGATCGCCGGCCTATTTATGGTGACCTATCGCTACTACGCTCGTGACAACAAGTATTACCCGTACATCTTCCTGTGGGCAACGCTCAACATGTTCGTACTCTCGTACATGCTCCTTATCGCGATCGCCACAATTCAAGACCGCAAATGGGGTACGCGCGGTCTTCCGCACCAGGCGCCTTCACCGCAGGCGCTCCCCGCATAGTATGGAAACAATGCACTATTCACCAACATATCGCTACAAAGTGCTGCTTCTTATGGCGGGAACACTCGCTGGGGGCACGATGGTAGCGGGCACATGGATGATAAACAATGACCCGACATTCTCGGTTCGTGGACTCACCGCACTTATCGAGAGACCACTCTACGCCTACGAGTTTGCAAATGCTGAAACACACCGGTCAGAAAAAAACGCAACGAACATCCCGATACTGACGTACCATCGCGTCGTCTCGGATTCGAGCGATGTTAACAACGTCACCAAGTCACGCTTTAAGGATCAAATGGCGACGCTGAAGCGTGCCGGATGGGAGACAGTTACCTTAGAGGAATTCGAACAATTCATGCGCGGCGAAATCACAGTGCCCGAAAAATCGTTTCTCATCACCTTTGATGATGCCGCAAAAGACAGCTACTACCCGGTAGACCCAATCCTTGACGCCCTCGGATATGAAGCGGTTAACTTTGTGATCGTGCATTCGTCCGAAACACCCCGCACAACGTATTACCTCACACCGCGCGAAATTGAACGCATGATTGCAAGCGAACGCTGGTCGATCGGTTCTCACTCGTTCGACGGACACCGTCCGTATCCGGTAGACCCCATGGGAACGACTGGTATTTATTTTGCCGATCTGATCTGGGATCCATTTACAAACCGGCTCGAGACGGAAGACGAGTTTAAGCAGCGTGTCCGTACGGACCTCACCAAAGCCAAGGATCACCTCGAAGAAACGTACGGTATCCCAATCAACAGCTTTGCCTTTCCTCTTGGGAACGAGACAGGGATCGAAGGCGCGAACAACTTCCCTGCAGGGAGTTCAGTCACCGAAGAAGAGGTCCGAGGAATCTACGGCTTCGGATACTTGCAGCTAAACAACCAACAGTTCACAACAAATGTTCCTCAGAACACACCCCTCTGGCGTCCGTTTATGGACAAATTCCTAGCGCACCGTATCCACGTCGACTACGACTGGGATGGCGCGCGGATCCTCGGCATCCTTGAGAAAAGCCAGCCAAAACAGTTGCCGTATGAAGATGACTTCACTGAAGACAATGGTTGGATTCCGGCGTGGGGATCGACAGAAGTCGGTCGAAATAACTTCAAGCTTACGGCGAGTGACGATGGAACAAGCGTATCAACATTCTTGGACGGCTCGCAGTTTTGGGATATGTATTCATTCGAGGCCAATGTATCCTGGCCATCGGGACACATCCAAGTACTTGGCGATGTCGTCGATGCCGACACGTACCACACGTGCGCATTCTCTCCCGGTCTCGTGCGGATCCTCTCAAGTATTAATGGCGAGACGCGTGAACTGGCACAAAAACGGGATAATCGCATCGCCTATGGAGATGCAACCGTCGGCATTCGTGTGCATCATGATGTAATCGAATGCACATGGAACTTTGCATCAATCATTGAGAGTTATTCGCGCGACTTTGCGGGCGGCGTCGGCATCCAGGTATGGAACTCAGATCATGGCAGCGCGTCACTTACGGTTCGCTCCGTCATTGCGCGACCGTTTGAAGGTGTAACTGGCGAATGAGCTTAAACCCATTGCGGTGTTTCGAGCGTCTGTGCACGCTCGCGCGACCGCAGGGTACTAAGACGGATTTTTAGAATATCCACTAGCATGCGCGGCATCGCCCGCAATGTCATACGGCTACGATCATCATCGATCCATGTGATCGGCACCTCCATCATCGAGTAACCGAGCCGCTTTGCCATAGAAAGAACCTCAACGTCGAACGCCCACCCCGAAACAGTCTGTCGACGAAAAATTCGCTCAGCCGCATCAGCGGTGAAGGCCTTAAATCCGTTTTGTGTGTCGTTGATCGTAAGACCGAAGAGCACGCGAACCACGCGCCGGAAGAGTGTCCCGAGCGCTTCACGATATGGCGCCTGGTGTATATCAATACGAGAACCCTCGACGTGCCGTGACCCGATTACTATGTCGCTTTCATTCAATGCTTTGCGTACTGCACTCCAGTGCCTAATATCAGTCGAACCGTCAGCGTCCATAAACAATCGATAGCGACCGAGCGCATTCAGCATGCCGGTACGAACGGCAAACCCCTTTCCACGGTTGTTGTCATAGCGAAGTACTTTAAAGTGAGGATGCGCACTGCTATAGCGACGCGCTATATCCGCAGTTTTATCGCGCGAACCGTCATCGACAACAAGTATTTCGCTCGCATACGGCAACGTGCGCACATACGAGATAATTGAGAGCATCGTGCGCCCTAATCTCTCCTCTTCGTTAAATGCCGGTACGATCACCGACAATTCGATCATGTTAGTGTTTGAAGACATACCATTTTGAGAACGCAAATCCCCAGACTGCCGTTGCGAGCGCAGCACCGAGGGCACCAATAATGTCGTTAACACCGAACGCCTGTACGAGAAGCAGCTGTGCACCGACGTTGATGAAAATGCCGAACGCGACAGTCGAATAGAATCTGCGAACTTCCTCGGCACGGATGGCCCCTCGTTTCCCAAAAGTCCAATAGCGGTTGACTAAGAAGCTACACACAGTTGCAGCGAGGTACGACAGCGCCTTTGCGACAGAGATATCGAGTGTGAACACTGCGCGCGTCAACAAAAAGTAGACACTTATGTCGACGAGTGTATTGAGTACACCAACAATACAGAACACGACAAATTGCGAACCCGTGTCGATGGTTCGCATGAATGTACTTGTTTGTGCGATATGTGCAGGCACCGACTCACGATACCGACGCGGAATGTACGCAAAGTGAAGTGATGCACATTCACAAACATGCGCGCTGTACAGATTCACGAATCGTTCACAGCGCAGGCGGTACCGTAGAAAAGTGACTACCGCGAGACATGCGCCGGCGATTGTGCTCATCGTGTGTAGCATCGCGATCGCGACGTTTATCGCGCTCTACCCCATTACCGGCTCGCACATCATGGGTGCAGACGAATCGGTGTATGCCTCTGAGGCACGCGCATGGATCGATGGCTCCCCCGCCGATCAGTTTGAAATATACCGACCTATCGCGATGCCCGTATTTGGATACATCACGATGCAATTTTCAGATGACGAGAGGGCGTTTCGCATAGTTGGTGTCATCTTCGGCGCCATCACACCAGTCATTATCTTTCTTTTGTTTTGGCGTCTCAGTGGTATCGTACCGGCGCTTCTCACGAGTCTCGTAGTTGTGCTCTCTCCCTTATTTTTGCGCCAAGCACCACTCTACTTAAATGACATCCCCTCGGCGGCACTTTTGCTCGCAGTGCTTCTTGTGCTCTACGTTCACTATGAGACTCGCGGCAAAAGCACACTTATCTATTTTGCGGCACCTCTTGCTGCACTCGCGTTTTATATGCGATATGCCGCTGCAACACCACTTGCGCTCGTCGCAATTATCTCATACGCACTCCTCTTGCCGCGTTTTGCCCGAAGTCCCGTAAGCGATTTCTCTCACCTCTTAAAAACCGGCATCCTTGCGGCAGTGTTATTTGCACCACACGTTATTCACTCTCTCATTGCAACGCACGAAGTCATCGGCATTTTGCGACTTGCAGGAAAAGCCGCACATCGTGTGTATGTTGGTGAGGGTCTCTTGCAGTACATTTCATGGATCCCAGGAAAGCTCGGTGGCATTCCACTTGAAATCGCATTCCTTGGCGGTGTGATCGTGATGATTGCTCTCATGGTGTCACGTCGCATGCGTGAACAAAATCTTGGACTAACGTGGGCGGGTAGTATCGGACTTGCAAGCTTTATTTTGACCGGTCTTTTGACGCATGCCGAACCTCGCTATGTGTTCTTCCCACTTACTCTCCTTGCTGGGACGGGAATTGGAGGCTTGTATGCACTTACGCTGGCGCGATCACAGACCCTCGCGTATAGCGTTGCCGCAGGTCTTGCTGTTGTGCTCATGATAGTTGGAACTGCAGACTACCGCGAGCAGTACGCTTTTTATAGGAATGAAGAAATCGCTCCACACAATGTTGCCTACATGCAGGCACTTGCCGTAATTCGCAATGCTAGCGGAGGCAACGGGTGTGAGATTTGGACACAAATGAATCGACCTCGCGCATCGTGGTATACCAAATGCCATCTCTTCAAAGTGGTTGACCGCGAAACCTTTCACGCCGATGCGAGCATACACCAAGATGTATTCTCCTACTCGATTGTCGGCACTCGTATCCCTGAAGAACAAATCACGCCAGAAAATGCCGCGCAGTACGGCGTCGAGCTGACCGAAATCTTCCGCCGCTCAGACCTCCCCGTCGGTGACCTCATTGTCTACAAACTCACTAAAAACTTAGACACTCCAGGAAGATAGCGAGACGGCAGTGCGGTGTGTGCTTTGACACCGTGTCTCGCAGGCCGACGGGCCGAGAGTCAGCGCTGGCGCAACAGCGCCAGACAGCGACGGTGGAGAAGCATACACCGCGATGCCGCAAGCGGGCGCTAACAACCAAACCAAAAAGCACCGCCTACCATCACACCACTCTTTTCATGAAAAAAGCATGTAGTCCACAGTGACTTTGCTTCTTCTCCCGGCTACCCTTACCTCGTGGCAAAAAAATATCTATGGATGGCGCGCCTCGCAGGTGCCTGCGTCGGGACTATACTCGTTCTTATCATAATCGCACCGAACACATCGCACGCAATCGCAGCCCTCTCCTTCAGTGCGCCGTGGAATTACTCATATACTATCGACGGCACACTCAAAGAAACAGGTTCGATGAGCGAAACCTCATCCCCGTATTGGTGGCTTAACTCCGGTGGCTACATGACGCTCAAAAATGGACGCGGCATGACGGCTCAGGGCACCGTTCCTACAACAAACGTCTGGAGGCAGGCATACAACGCCTCTAACTCGCTCGATACGGACGGCGGCACGCATCCGCAAAACCTTTTCCGCTTGGTCTCACGCTCACAGTGGAACAACGTCGCGCTCGAATCCCAGTACAAAATTATTCGCGATAATTTTTCGTCGAGCCCAAATCGCAATGCGTCCAACGGCCTCCTGCTCATGTCCCGTTACCGCGATGACGGTCAAACGTTGTACTACGCTGGCATCCGCGTCGACGGTACGGCGGTGATCAAAAAGAAAAACAAAGGCACCTATACGACTCTCGCACAAAAGAAAATCTTTAGCGGTACCTATGTCGACGGCGGTAGTGTAAATCTCATTCCGCACAGTACGTGGCTCACGCTCCGCTTCGAAACACAAACCACCAGTGATGGCTCAGTCACCGTACGCCTCTTAATGAAAAAGGCGGGCGAAACCTCGTTTATAAAACTTGTCGAAACCAAAGACTCCTCTTCGCCAATCATCGGTTCCGGCTACACAGGAATTCGCACCGACTTCATGGATGTCGAATTCGATAACTTCAAAGCACAGGCCATTTAAACTTTCCCCAGCATCAATACGCGTAACTAGGACGACCGTCTATGTTGTGCGTATCACGCAATACCCTCACATTTTATTCACGCGATACATTGCATTCTCAAGAAATGCAGCAACCCACGCTCCCCTGGGGTGAGTTGTTTCGTGCCTCTGGCCTCGCACTTGCTCTTCTCACAACGTTCATATTTGCGGCCCGCTTTCTTATTGACGGTTTTCCACCGCCCTCTTCACTCGTACAGCGGTCGTCTCAAACAGGCGCAAGCGCGGCATCGGTCGATTCCCCCTTTCACTATGCATATTCACATGACGGATCACTGAATGAATCTGGTTCGACGGAAGAAAGCACGTCTCCGTACTGGTGGCTCGATTCCGGCGGCAGGCTCACTATCAACAACGGCATCGGCAGAACGATGCACGGAGAAGCTGCTGCAACTGATGAGTGGCGCGTGCGATACGCAGTCACAAATCCGCAAGACACGGACAGTGGCGCATATCCTCAAAATCTATTCCGCATGATTTCGCGATCTGTGTGGGACGACGCTCGTGTCGAGTCCTCGTTTCGAATAACAGGGGACAATTTCGTCGACAGTCCGAATCGCAATGAATCCAACGGCACACTCCTCCTTACGCGCTACCGTGACGAAAACAACTTCTATTATGCCGGTCTCCGTGTCGACGGCCATGCCGTAATCAAGAAAAAATACGAAGGTACGTACCGTACGCTCGCCGAAGAGCAGATCGTTCCCGGCGACTACAAAAACGGCCAAAAGAAAAACCTCCTCCCACACAACGAGTGGATCACGTTGCGTCTAGACACCACAACACAAAATGGCATTACATCACTAACACTCTTTATAAAAGAAGATGAGGCGTGGAAAAAAGTGCTCTCCGCGACGGACGGTCTCACTGACGACTCACCATCAATCACGTCAGGCTTCGTCGGCCTCCGCACCGACTTCATGGACGTCGAGTTTGATGATTTTCGAGTTGAGACTATCTAAAAGCAAGAGGCGCGATATCCTGTGTGGAAATCGCGCCTCCCTCGTTCTGGATGGTTCGCTGCTTACTGTCCGAACCATCCTTTCATCTTCGACATCAGATCACTAGTAGCCCTCTGGCACGCGTCAACCGCCGCGTCCCACTTCTTCCGCTCGATCAGGAACGGAGTGTAGGCTGGACAATGCTTCTCCTTCGTCTGGGCCCACGTGAAATACCGCACCATGACGTGTGAGCCGCCGTCGTCTTCGACCTTGAACGCGATCGAGTCCTTGTCGAGCTTGCACTGCTCGCCGCGTTGGATCTCGCGCATCTCGCGCAGGCTGAACTTGCCGCCTGCTGCCGCCATGGTGACGGTCATGTCCTCAGTTAGGAAGCCGGCATCAGGCACCCCCGGCACGCAGGACTTCTGCTGTGCCATCGTGGCCGTTGCGGCAAACGCGAGCGCGGCCGCCAAAAGGAGTCGTTTCAGCATCTGGTGTTACCCTTTCATCGCTGACACTTTTCGGGGGAATCACTCTCCCACCGCTTTGCATTATACCATACTTTATCAAGAAATTCAAATTTTATCTGGCGACAATCATTCCTCCCGAAGAGGACAACCTAAACAGAATGTAATTCTTCTTCGGTCGCATCCGACCAAAACCCTCAGCTACTAACACATCTTCGTCAATAGCTTCATACGCACCGTACTGCTGTTTTAATTCGGCGGCTCGCTTTAGGATACGATCCTCTTCCTCAACTAGCATCCGGTCGCGGGTGTTGAGCGGAATATCGATTGTCTTTGACCCGAGAGTGAATTTTGTCACGATTTTGCGCTGTCCGCGTAATTTATGCTTATTGTTGGGCTTCATTTTCAGACCGTCGAAAACATGCCTCGGGAGTGTTTCAAAGAAGTGAGGTGTTTTCTCCGGCGTTTTTGCAACTTTCTCAAACGTTACTACGCGTGAACAATATTCGCTGCCATGAACAGCGTCTCCTGTATACTCGGTAATCATTTTCAACCCGAGCGCAGTGGCGAGCTCCTGCATACCACCGAGGTTCTTAAAATTGAGCGAGTAGATCTCGCTAATAACAGCTCTGCCGCCCATCTTCAAAACACGCGCGATCTCCATCAAGACTTCAGCACTATCGTAAATTTTCTTCCGTGGATTGAGCGGTTCATGGTGAAGCGCTAGCGCCATATTTACGAAATCGTAGGACTCTGTCGCCTCACCGGTTTCGCGGTAACTAGCGACTTTATATTCCCCGATAGTTCTTCCTGGCGGAAAGTGAGCTTCGTTCAAGTCGACACTCATGATGTTGCGTCTTGTTTCTTGCGAGTGCCGCGCTAACATTTCGGGCCCCGATCCAAGATCAAGAATACGAGGGTTATGTCTCCCCTTTTCTTGAGCCATAGCACGGATAAGCCCGACGCAGACGCGATTAACATTTGCCTGGTAACTCACACCAACCAGCTGCTCATATGCGCGAGCGTATTCTTTACCGTGCTCTTTTTCACCTAAAAGTTTTCGTACTCCTGTCTCACCCAGGTGTTTAAGCCGCTGGAAATAAACTTTATTGATCTTATCGGTCTCGTTGAAGTAAAATTTCGCCAGCTCAGCATTTAACTCTAAGTTATCGTCATCAAATTTATCGTCATGAAGAAGGATCTCTCGTTCGAGATCAGTTAAAATTCCGCCTCTTAATATTTTCTCCACGGCGTTGTACTTGATCTCAATATACCGACTTATTCCTTCTTCTATCGTTCCGCGCGTTCGCATCCGAACCCATATCAGCGATTTCTTCTGACCCGGTCGCTGTGCACGTGCTATTTGTTGCCACAATTCAGGAAGCGTCCACGGGTCGTTATAGTGCATCACAAAATCAGCATCAGTAAGACTCACACCCACACCCATCGTTTCTCCGCTGATGGCCAGGAAGTGTTTGCCCGGCGAACTGCAGAATTCCTCGACAATTGCCGAACGCTCGTCGCGATTTTGTCCATGTATTACATCTTTTTTGACCGAAGAAGGTATATTGAGATCGGGCACTATGGACTCTTCACCCCGAATCACATTGGAGATGAATCCATTCACGAACATGATTGGCTTATCACGTGTCTGCAGCGCCAACGCCAAACGATCTCGCGCCGCCTGGATCTTACTCGGAACAATTTCAGGTGTAATGTTCAATAGCTTTGGATTAAGTAAGAACTTCAGCAATATGCTGATCTTTTCGTTCGGTGTGTATTCGTCGTCCTCAAGCAGTGACTTATAAAGTTCCGCTTCCAGACTATTCAACTCAACTTCAATTACCTCCTCGATCAACTCCGGTAACTCAACGTGTTCGGCAAGACTCTTCATCTGCATGTACGGTGCTAGTAACGACCGCGTTCCAACAGTACCGCTAACAATGCTTGTGATAAGTTCTCGTCTGCTTGTTTCAGCAAACCGCTGAGGGTGCAGCATTCGTAGAATCATTGCGACGTCACTAATTTTGTTCGGTATCGGAGTGCCGGAGAGCATGGCGAGATATTTACCCTCACCTTCGATTTTTGAAGCTAGGTCCAGGATTGCCTGCGCCCGATTTCCTTTCTCTTTCTTTGCTTTATGCATTTCGTCAACTATCAACATCTGGTAATCAACATTGAGCAACTTCGACCGATACGCGCCGTTGTTCAATTTTTCTTGCGAAATAACAATGTAGTCATAGAGCCCGTCTTCGAGTTTTCTCAAGTCATTACGGTTATCGATTTGTAGCACTCTGGGAGACTGCCCGGGCTTAAAGTAGCCAACTTGACCTCTCTTTCCATCCACTTTATCACTCAAATATTCAAGCCAGGTTTCTTGCACGTTCGCCGGTACAACAACAAGAGCGCATTGCACACCTAACGACTCTTTAGAAAAAATAGCAGAGGCCGATTTGCCCACTCCCATTTCGTCGGCAATGAGCAGTCGCTTCTTATCCGCGATTTCTCCGCAATTAATGCGTTGATAAATATCAGGAAACGGACGGTCAGATTTTATTTCGTCCACCATTCGTGACGTCTTTTGATAGCCATAAATCGTCTCGCAGAAAAAACGTTCGGTTTCGTTAAGTATCTCCTCGAATGCAGGAGTCATGAACGATGCACATTCGACACGCTTTTGCGCGATATGCTGCCGCGCCGTTTCCTTATCGTCCGTTACTCCCGCTTTTTTCTTCAATAGCATTTCATGCAAACAATCATGCCGCACGATCGTGGAAAGAATTTGTACTTGATCTTCATTTCTTAAGTGCTGAACGGCGATTTCTATCTCGCCCGCTGATAATGGACCGGGCGATGGTAAATACTCACCGAGAAATTCAGATATATATCCGTCGAAAGTATCCCCCGGTACATCCTTAAAATCTGGCCTAATGGCGTATACAATTTCTTTCACCTGTGTTGATCCGTAGACTCTGATAACGCCCTGCAGTAAGGTCTGTGTCTTCGGATCTAGTAGAAAATCTTTAAAATTCGATATTGCGACCTTTTCCCGATATATTTGACCAACTAGATCAACCGGATATACGCGCATTCTAGCGCGGCCTCGTTGCCTGACAGGTAGTTCAATAAATTCTACCTCCCGATCTCGAACATGCATTCGCAATGTAGTAACTGGGACACGAAATAATGCCCCGAGAACCGGCTCAGAAGCCCAGTTGCGGCCTTCGGGGTCGGAATATATTCCAGTGTTCTCGTTGAGTGTTAAATTTGAGCTCCAGTATTCATCGACTTTTTCAACAAGTTCATCAAATGAGTACATCTGCATTTGCTCACCATTTAGACCCAGACCTGGCATTGTTCTCACACTTTTGACAAAGTTCTTAACGTGTTTATGTTTTCTACTTGCACCATACTTTATTTCAAATTGTCGAATAGAGCCCCACTGTCCCCCCTCAGGATCTACATAAATCCCGGTTTCGAGATTGACTTGCGGTAAAGATTTCATCTGAAGCCACTTACTTTGAATTACTGCGACGCGGTAAAATGGCCGAACATGAGATCTTGAATCAATCGCTTGAATTGTCTCTTCATTTGCAAAATGTCTCCTCAGACTTTGTCCATGAGCACCAAGCATGTCCGCAATTGTGGTTAAAGTTGCCCACCGTTCCCCTTTGTCATCCGTATAGATACCCGTTTTCTTGTCGGCACGCGGATACTTCTCGAATGCGGCAATATTGTCTGAAAACAGATCGAGTGGATACAGGAAAACGGTTCTCCAGTCGTCCAATCCCGGTATGCGATTTGCTTCTCCCGCGCGGATAGCAATGGATGAGTCGTCGAGCCCGGTTAGCTGTGAGATTACGCGACTCGGAGCCCAACGGCGCATCTGGGGATCTATATATACTTCGGCTTTAGGGTCAACGAGCGGCAGGAGATTTTTTTGACCTATTTCTTTTGCTAGATCATCAACATCGTACAATTTTACTTGTTTTCTGCCATCAGCACGAACTCCATCGATGGTTTCTTTTCCTAATGTATGTTCCTCGATGGTCGCCCATTTCACTTTAAAATAACTTCGTAAAAAGGTCTTGGTCGCCCATCTTCTTCCAGAACCGTCGGTATAGATTGGTGCCGTTGGACCTATGGTTGGCAACTGTTCTCTCGAAACATCGGAACTGTGCTCATCAGCTCTATTCCATACAGAGTGCGGGAAAAATCTCTTCTCGCTCATGTATAAATTTTAACAGAAGAAAACCCCGCTTCCCGATGGGCGCGAGGCTTTCTTGACGAGGCACGCGAGACCGTATTTCAGTGCTTCCGCAGCACCGCAGGCTTTTTTCGTTTCTCCCTCTTGGCGATGTCGAGCGCGGTACTAATCGCGGTCGAACCTTTGATGATACGTCCGCCCAGCTCGATCTCTTTCAGCCTCACGACGCCGTTGCCAATCGTCACGAGTGGAACTGGCGCCATAATCCAGACCGAGAGGAGCTGCCCCGGTGCCTGGTTGCTGAGAAAGTCGCGATAGGTGACCATAATCTCTTCACGCGCCCATAGCTGGACCTCTCGAACCGTAAACGTCTTTCCGTCCACGGTCGTAAACGTCTCGCCAGAGACTTGGTAGCTCATGCAGCAGTCCTCCAGATGTGCGTTGCTTCCAGATTTCATAATGAAATTACTTTATGAGTTTGTCAAGAAAGACCGCATACATGAAGCCGTCTTCATATATACGTGCCCGTGTACGCCTTACTAGTAACCGGCGCGTAAGCACTATGAACATTCATTCTCTTAATCGTTCTTTTGGTTGGACTCTTGCGGTACTTGCAGTGTCGCTTGTTGCTGGTTTCTCCTTTACGGGAGTGGCGCACGCAAAAACCGACGTTAACGCCGGCACCGGCGTTGAAGTTAACATCGGTTCGCAAGGTGGCGTCTTGGTACGCGGTGCAAAGGTAACGGGCGTTTCTTCAACGACCGTTAACGCCAACACCTCACTCGGTTCATCGATCCTTTCGTGGGTCGTTAAAACTGATGGTGACACAGACTTCACCGCAGTGAAAGGCGCAACAGCGGGAATCGCAAACGTCATGGTTGGCGACATTATCTCGTTCCGCGGCAACATCGACCAGTCGATGAGCGGCCTCAATGTGAAAGCACAGGTTGTAAAGGATTGGACGGCTGTTGAAACGAAGAAGACGATCAACGGCATCGTCACGTCAATCAACACGACGTTGAACTCGTTCACCGTTGCGCATGGAAATAGCACTACAACCGTGCAAGTCGCGTCTTCAACCGACATCGACAAAGATGGCGGCAACGCAACATTCGCAGATATCGTCCTCAATGCGAAGGTAAAAATTGTCGGTATGTTAAACGCATCGTCAAACGTGCTCTCAGCACTCAGCGTTGACATCGATGCAGATAACGATGGTCACGACGACAGAGAAAACTCTCGCAAAGAATTCCGAAATTGGTTGAAGGCAAACTTCAATTCCAACTTCAAGCTCTGGTTCCACTAACATACTCTGATAGTCGGCCCTCCGGAGGAGGGCCGACACTTCAGCGCTTGTTCCCTACTCGCTAACCCCCTACAATGTCCCTAACGACCGAGCGTCCCGGAGACGTAAGCAGCAAACAACTCGATCGTCTCTATATGACAGACCGTATCAGACCTCAGCAAGAGGAGGCCTTCGTAAAGGCTTTTGAAGCGCACAGCGACCAATTGTTCAGGCATGCATTCTATCGCCTGAGTAATCGCGACCGCGCTCTCGAAATCGTCCAAGAAACCTTCCTCAAAACATGGGACTATGTCGCAGGCGGCGGCGAGGTGCGAGAATTCAAGAGTTTCTTGTATCGGGCGCTCAACAATCTCATCATCGACGAGTACCGCAAGCACAAATCATCATCCCTCGATGAACTGCTCGAAGATGATACGGGTGAGCTCGAAGCGAAACTTTCTTCCGGGAGCGTGCGCGAAACAGAAGAAGGCCTCGACGAGCAGTCCCTTTTTGAGAGGATTCAATCGCGCATCCCGGAACTTCCGGAAAATTACCGTACTGCCGTAACTATGCGATATATCGACGGGCTCAGTCCCAAAGAAATTGCTAGCATGATCGGGGAATCTGAAAATGTCGTCTCCGTGCGAATCCACCGCGGCGTCCTCAAACTACGCGCACTCTGCGCAAACGAACTACACCTATGACCAATTTCGAAAAACACATCGAACGTGCCGGAGAGCGAGAGCGCCTCACTGAGACTGAAAAAGCACGCATGTTCAGCGTGATTCAGCAGTACATGGCACACAAGCCCCTTCGTATGCCTGCCAGCGGCGTCACCTCTGTCTGGAGCATCAGCTGGGTTTCAATCATTCATCGCCCTCTCGCGGCCGCCCTTGTACTGGTTCTCGTATGCGGCAGCGGCATTTCCTATGCCGCGGAAACCGCGCTCCCTGGGGATGCACTCTATGCCGTAAAAACAATGGTTACCGAGCCCGTCCGTGTCGCACTCGCAACAGATGCCGAGGCCAAAGTGGAAGTACAAATAGAACTTGCGGAACGTCGCATTGCGGAAGCTGCAGAACTTGCAGCCGACGGGCGCCTCGATGCAGAAACACAAGAAGAGCTTGCTATCGCATTCGAATCACATGCAGATGCGGCCGCTCTGCGCATGGAAGAAATCGAGAAAGAAGATTCTTCTGCGGCAACAGAGTTCTCGTCGAGTTTTGAAACACGTCTCGCGGCGCACGAAAGCATTCTCGCCAGTGTCCAGAGCGAGAAAGATCCAGATTCACGCCTCTCTCGCGCAATCCGTACACGCGGCCTCGCCGTTGCAGACATTCGTACAAGGGCAGAAAAGAAACTTGCCGTGAGCGCTGATATGGACATCGCAGCAGATGCCATGGCAATGACGATGCCTCTGAAGTTTGCCACCCCGGAGACTGCACCTGCAACCGAAACTGAGGCTTCGTCGACGGACCCAGAGATCGACACCAAGGCCGCGAAGCGAATGTATGGTGCCGCTGAAAAGAAGCTCGTTGCTATCAAGAAAAACCGCTCGAAGATCGCCAAGCTTGAAGGGTCAGAACGCGCCGAAATAGAAGCAGAAATCGAGCACGCAGAAATTCTTGTTGAGGAAGGTAAAGACCACCTGGACGGCAAAGAGGCCGCGCTTGCATATCACTCGTTTCAAGAATCACTGATCATTTCAGAGCGGCTCGACGTCTTCTTGATGGCATCCCCCGCCCTTGCAAAGGTTCGTTCGCGTAATGCACGCAACTCGCAAAACGCGGCAAACGTACGAACCACCGCAACCATGGAAGCTATGAATGCCCGTGATGATGCGCGTGCATTTGGAGCACCAACATCGTCTGGAGAACAATTCAGTACACAATTAGATGCATCGTCTTCTAACAAAGTCATCCCCCCTTCAATTCAAATCTTCGTCCCCATCATTGACGAATTAATCGTCCCCGAGCACGAAGGCGAAGACGCCAGCTCGACGATCCAACTAGAATCGGAGACTCCTATCAACCTCTAGAGGCGACGCCTCTAGATATCAAGCTCGGAGTAGTATTCTGTCATGTCGATGAGCGCGTCTGCTGTAGACACTCGATCTACGTCTAGAAAATCAATTGCCCCCGGATCAAGGATCAATCGTTCTGGACGTTTGACACCATCATAATCAGGGAGACTACTGTACCGATATGATCCTAGACGATTATTGAGCGCACGCACGTCCCGTACAATCCCCTGTTTCCATTTTGCTTCGAAAAGTTCCACTGGATTCAAATGTATATACTGCGTCACTCGTTTTACATACCTATCGTCATCAATGTGCTTAGATCTAAAAGGCTTAACGAATAAATTTCCCGTTCGTGACCGTTTAACGTTGAAATACATTGTATAGCTAGTCCCCACTTTTTGCATAAAGTTCGAAATACCATTGTCGGAGATTTCCTGAAGCAAAAGATGGAAATGGTTTGGCATGAGACAATACGCCCCTATCGACACAAGCGGTTTGCCTCGTTTAAGTGAAAAGAAGTCGGTGTGTGCCGGTCGATATAAATCGCTGCGTTGAATTACCGTCGTGCTGTTGCAGAGATACAACGCTTGAAGGAAGCGTTCATAATCGGCCTCTGTCTCAAAGGTGATGCGCTTATCAACACCACGACTATAGCAGTGGTACCATTCGTCTCTAGCAAATTCCGTGCGCCGATATGCCACAGTATCAAGATACCATATCTAGAGGCGACGCCTCTAGATACTGGATTGCGCATATATTGCTTCAATTTGCTATAATTCTCGCTCATGTCCTCTCCTGCACTTGAAATCAAGAGTCTCAAAAAGAGATACGCCACGGGCACCGAGGCTCTCAAGGGCGTTTCGCTTACCGTTCCTGCGGGAGACTTTTTTGCCCTCCTTGGCCCGAACGGCGCAGGCAAAACAACCATCATTGGTATTTCAACAGGACTCGTGAATAAAACTGAGGGTTCTGTGTCGGTATTCGGCTACGACATTGACAAAGAACCAGAAATGGCGAAGGCGCAAATTGGCCTCGTGGGACAAGAGATAAACTTCAACCCGTTCGAAAAGCCATTCGACATCGTGGTGAACCAGGCAGGCTACTACGGCGTCCCCCGCAAAGAAGCAATGCCGCGCGCAGAGCAGCTCTTGAAGGATTTGGGGCTCGGAGACAAGATGTTCCAAAACAGCCTCACAATGTCGGGTGGTATGAAGCGCCGCCTCATGATTGCCCGCGCACTCGTGCACAAGCCCCGTTTCTTGATCCTCGATGAGCCGACTGCCGGAGTCGATGTGGAACTGCGCCGCGGCATGTGGGACTACTTGCGCAAACTTACCTCAGAAGGCCTCACGATCCTTCTCACGACCCACTATCTTGAGGAAGCTGAGCAGCTGGCGTCTCACATTGCGATCATTAACAAAGGTCAGATCGCTGCCCAAGGCACAAAAGATGAGATTCTCGCGCTGCATGACGAAAAAGCGCACGAGGGCGGGTATCGCGGCGGCAAGCTCGAAGAAGTGTTCCTGCAACTCACCAAAGAAAAATAATATGACTCCCTACCAAAAATGGACCAGCTTTTATACGATGATCCGCAAGAACGTGATGCGCATGTTTCGCATTTGGGTGCAAACATTCTTGCCATCTGTCGTTACATCCGTCCTCTATTTCCTCGTCTTCGGGACCGTACTCGGCAATCGTATTGGCGACATGCAAGGTGTCGACTACATGGTCTTCGTCGTACCAGGCCTTGTGATGCTTGCTATCGTCACGACCTCGTACGCGAATACATCATTCACATTCTTCACTTCAAAGTTCTTTGCCCGCTCCATAGATGAGATTTTGGTATCTCCTACACCACCGTGGCTCCTTATCGCAGGGTTTATCGGCGGCGGTGTAGTGCGCGGTGTTCTCACCGGCACCATCGTGCTTATCACCGCCCTCTTTTTCACAAAATTGAACTTGCCAATCTCCAGTTTCTTTATCATCCTCGGGTTTGGCATCCTCACCTCGCTGGTGTTTGCACTCGCAGGACTCGTGAATGGCATCTATGCAAAATCGATCGATGGTATCAATCTTGTACCCACGTTCGTCCTTACGCCGCTCGTATACCTTGGCGGTATCTTCTATTCCGTGCATTCCTTGCCTGAATGGTGGCAGTGGATTACCTACGCAAACCCTCTTTTCTACCTCATCAATGGGTTCCGATACGGCTTCCTCGGCCAGGCAGATGTGTCACTTTTGGTCTCCGTGAGTCTGCTCGGCGTAATGATTGTAGGACTTGTTGCAGTTAACTGGTATCTCATCAGAACAGGCCTCGGCTTGAAGCAGTAACTGCGCCGTGGCACCATAGTGGTAGGCCGCCGGACGAGTGAGCCGTCGGTCAGCAAGAGGAGTATTTCGTTGCCATGATCTATCAAGTCTTCGGGTGGTTGGAAGCCCGGCGCGTCTCGCATGTGCGTAAGGCTCTGCGAAACGGGCACACGGTTATCTATCCGAGCTGATCGAGTACAAGCAATATCGGTTTGACTCGATCTGCTGCTTCATTGGCAAACTCCTGGCTCTCGTGAGCTAGGCGTCACAAGGGACTCCTTGCTTTTCACTGGCCCGGTAGCGCATCTGACGCTACCGGGCTCTCCCTTTTCATTGAAAAGACATGAATATTCGTTTACAGTCCCAAGTAGACTGCTCCTGTCTGCGAACGTGGACACAATGTGTGAGGAGATCATGCCGATCACACCAACATTCACGGCGCTTGGCCTCGCCAAAGTAGTCGCAAGTTATTGCCACTTGGCACGGCACACGAAACACCTCTATCGCATCAAGCTGCGTCCAACGTGGGAGAAAACGGAGAGCCGCGGCTGGACGTTTTGCGTACACATGTACGCCGAGACGCGGTTTTTGTTCGCCATTCCCCTCGTGAATGGCGATGACTACATCGCGCCGTTTGCGGCCCCGAGCTAGCTCGGGGCCGCCTGCTTTTAATAGAGAAAAATGGTACAACTCAGACAGCCCAGAGAGGCTAAAACGCTAGAGAACGGGAGTCACTCGTGAACACCCAGAAAGTCGAAAAACTCTCACCTGCCCGCTTGTCTGTGCCCCTTTTGGAGGGGCTCGAACTCGTGAATCGTGGCAAGGTGCGGGACACATATCGCATACCGCCGCGTCCGGGAATCCCGGATCGGCTGCTGCTTGTTGTCGTCACCGATGGCATCAGCGTCTTTGACTTCGTCCTGAACGTACTGATCCTGATCAAGGGATACGTTCTCGCCGCAATGACACACTACTGGATGCTCTTTCTCGAATCGAAGGGCATCAAGACGCACTTTGTCGCCGCGGGCAAAAATATCGATCATTACCTGCCAGAACATTTGCGCGGCAATATTGACTTGCAGCGCCGCGCAATGGTTGTCATGGAGCTCGATATGATACTCATCGAGTTCATCATGCGGTTCTGTCTTACAGGATCGGTGCTGAGCGAGTACCGGGAGAAGGGCACCGTCTACGGCAAACCAATGCCGGCCGGTCTCAAAGACGGCGATTTGTTGGAGGAGATGATCTTCACGCCGACCACAAAAGCGCAAGACGGCGATCATGACAAACCCATACCCGAACAGTGGGTACGCGACAATTATCGCGAGGCTGTGGCAATCTTTGAAGCGGCATGCAGCTTCACCACGCCAAATGCGCTCGAGAAGAATCTTCTCATCGCCGACAAGAAGGGCGAGTTGGGACGCGATCAAAAAGGCATCATCCGCGTCGGCGATGAATGGGCCACGTGCGATTCGTCGCGCATGTGGGATCTTCTCATTCACCAGAAGATGCGGGGGAAAGCGAATCGTAAACCGCCCCCCTCGCTCGACAAGCAGTACATGCGAGCATATGCCGAAGAACACGGCATAAACGGCAAGCTTGATCCAAAGAATCCCGAGAACGTCGCGAAAGCGCACGCACTCGCGATTCCGCAGGAAGTCGTCGATGAGACATCACACCTCTATCGCTATGCGGCATATCGCCTCTTCGGCGAATCAGTCGACGAATACGGGCGCAACAGAATGGGCATCAACATCCCGTACAAGAAAAAGAAGGTGGCGTTCGTCTTCGGGAGCCGATCAGACATCCCACAGATGCGACAGCACATCAAGTCAACGCTTGGACCAGAGCTATCTCGTCGCCTAGAGAAGCCAGACGTGCACGTTCTCAGCTGTCATCGACACGATCGTGAGCTGAGGGCGTTCATCAACGGTGGCTGTGGCGGAGCCGACGCAGTTATCGCAACAGCCGGGATGGCAGCAGCCCTTCCAGGTATGATGACAACGTACATCAAGAAGCGTGGGATCAAAATCCCCGTGATCGGTGTCGGCGTCGACGGCCCGACGCCGGAAGATCACGATGCAGCGCGACTTTCGATCAAGCGTCTGCCGAGTGGGCCAGTTGTCATCAACGAAGTGCAGGGCGAGCCGTATATGGGACCTGATGGGTTCCATGCGGCCATCATGCGCGTCGCATACGGCGAGCTACCGCCTTCCGCGAAACCATCAGGGAAACCGGCGGAGCTGTACATCGACATCGACTCACTCTGACGGTTCTGATCTGCTCTGTCAGTCTGCACAAGAACAAGGGCCCCGGCGCGCAGTTATGCGTCGGAGCCCTTTTTGTTGTGCAGTTAGTCTGACTAACTGTTGATGGTTTCTAGTGCGGTGGCGGGAGCCAGAGGCCCTTGAAGGCTCCGCAAACGACACCCCGCTTACCGTGTTTGACTACACCAAGGAGGTCCATGGTATAGCCTGCTTTTCGGCCAAGTTTCAACACTGCGTCAACTTCAGACCTCGGCACGAAAACGTAGTACCCGATGCCGCAGTTAAACGTGGTGAGCATGTCAAAAAGAGACACGTCCAGATCGAACCGGAGAAACTGGAACAAGAGCGGCATCGCCGGCCAAAAGTCGATGACGTGCATAAGATCGCCCTCGATAGTTCCGAGCTTCGCCACACCATCACCGGTACCCGGCAAGAACTTGTGGACACGAACACCGTTCGCAAGAAGTGTTTCCACCAGTGAGACATACGACCGTGTCGCAACCAGAACTTCTTCGCCAAACGTGGTGCCACCTGGGAGCTTGGTGAAAAAACCTCGCTTCATCTTCTCCGCGAGGCGAATGATGAGCGACGAGCCGTTGCTGTGAAGAGTGCTCGCATGAACGCCAACAATGCAATCGTTGACTCGCACGCGATCAGGTACTTCCCAGTCCTTCAGCAAGAAGCCGTTGGCTACCCCGCTCATGACAGGTAACTCTTCTTTCACCAAGAACGGAAGTGCCGGCGATTCTCCTCCCACAAGCGCCACGCCGTCTTCCTTGCAGCCTTCAAAGAAGCTCTCGCCGATGACACGAGCGCGCTTCATGTCCGTAAACCAGCTGCTCGCACCCGCAGCCACCTCGTCTTGGAACGTGACGGGCATGGTGCCACTGGCGATAAGGTCGTTGATCGACATCCGCATCGTGCACTTGCCAATGCCGGCAAAGACTGACGGATCGCCAGTTTCTGCGTACATCTTCTCAGCGATAACATTCTTGTGGCCGAGTGATTCGAGAGTGGATTGTACTTTGAACTTACGCTGCCCTCGATACTCAAACCCACCACTGTGGGACCGTATGTCGACGACACAGTTGCGGCGTCCCGGAAATTTCCGGGTCCTTCGTGCAACATCCTTCATCACATCCTTGAATTGGCCGATCTGGTTGCTATCGACCAAGTCCGCATACATTCGCTTTCTGGTGACCATTGCACCCTCCGTGCAGACACAAAAACCAGAGGCCTTTCCCCTGGTTCCTGCAATCCACAGTAACGCGCGCCCGCGTGGGTCGCAAGATACACTCGCGAGTACTATGGTGTGATGCGAACACTGACAAAAATCATCCTCTTGTGTGCCCTTTCGCTTGCGATCGAATTGGTATTTATCGGTGTCTACTATTATGAGGCCACGGGACCGCTCGCAGATACGCTGCATGAGCACTACCAAACACTCTCAAGCGGACAAATTCCGGCTGCAAGCAGCATCGACATTGAAAACGACGCATGGGTGAAGGTCGCACATTTTGAATCGACGTTCTACAACATCCGCTGGATAGTAGACACGCTTGCCGCGCTCCTCTTTGCGTGGCTCATGATCTGGACAGGACTCAGTCTTTCCATCACAGCGTGGACACGTCGCCTCACACACAACGTCCACCTCTCGCGCGCGCTCTATCTGATCGGATTTACCGCACTCTTTACGCTCATCAATGTACCTGTCGGAGTCTCTTCATACATTATTGAGACGCTCCGTGGCGCGCCCCTTATGACGCCCGACTATCTTCTATTCTCGACCGCGCAAAATTTCGTGATCGGCGCACTTTTTGCGCTCCTCACCTACGTCCCGTTCTATTGGATCATCGATCGGTACGCAAAGTGGTGGTGGGCAGTTGGCGCAGTGTTTATGTCGGTCTTTATGGTCTTTACCTCATACGTGAGCCCTATTCTCATTGATCCACTCTACTATCAACTCACGCCACTCGAGAACGCGGCAGTAAAAGAAGAGATGCAGGATGTATTACATGCTGCCGGTGTCTCCTTGGATGACGTATACGTGTCCGACGCGAGTGCCGTTACGTTCGAGAGCAACGCAATGGTAACCGGTATCTGGGGTACGAAGCGCATCATTCTCGATGATACCCTCATCACCTATTTCACGCCGCGCGAGATACGCACGATCGTCGCGCACGAGCTTGGCCACTATGTACTTGGTCACATGTGGCACGGCATGGTTTTGATGGCACTGATGACATTCGTAGAATTTTTCCTTCTTCTTCTCGTTATGCGGTGGATCATTCGAAGATACGGCCACCGACTCCACGTCAGGCACATCAACGACATCACACTCTTTCCGATACTCAGCGTTGTTCTTGTTGCGGTACTCCCGCTTATCCTTGCTCCCGTATTCTCTCTGCAAAGTCGCGCACTCGAACAGCAAGCGGACGCATACGAAGTTGCCATTGCGCAAGACCCACAAGCCTCGATCGATGGATTCAAAAAGATGTCATACCAGTCATTTGTCGACGTAGACCCACCAAAACTGTTCCAACTCTGGTTTGGGACACATCCTACCGTAAAAGAACGCATTAGGTTTTATCAAAACCAACTCTGACGTACTACCGGAAACTTTTCGATATACGATAGATTGTTCCTATAGAGACAAGTTATCGTGTATTACCTTTTACCACATAGCTGATACATTCGAGCCGTGCTAGAGTCCCGGCAACGGCATCCAACCAAGAGGAGGACGACATGCCGCGACCTTTACAAGCAGGCATCTATGGGAGTTCGTTCCCCGATACGGGCTCGACCGTGCGGGGTGTATTCGAGCTTCATAAGGATGGCTACGTTCCCAACGTCAACTTTGCGTGTGTCATCACGGGCAGTCCCGACGCCGGGATTGTCAGTATTGCGCGGGATTACAAGATGCCGACAGAGCGGATTGGCATCTTCCCACGAAGCAGCTATGCAACCGACGGCGAGCACCAGAACGCTATTATTGCATTCTGCGACAAACATAGAGTCGACTCTCTTTGGCAAACCGGCAGGATACGGCAACTCGGCAGTAAAATCATTCGCCGATTCCATGGGTGCTGCTGGAATCAGCATCCTGGTTTGATTTTGCCGGGAGAGTTGCACCATGGACAACGCCTCGACTTCGGCGGCAGCGGCATGCATGGGAGGGCGCCGTATGCAGCAGCGCTGTATTTTGCACGTCTGGTGAACGCCAGCGAGGCGTGCGCATACGTTATCGCGCATCACATGGACCCTAACGAGGGAGACATCGACTCCGGCTCTATTATTCGCAGGCTCGCGGTGCCTATGGACTTAAAGTATGACACTGCGGACACACTGCAAAGCCGGGGGAAGAAAGCGGAACGCATGCTGATGGCGTGGGTACACGCCGAATATGCCGCAACCCGCATCTTGCCGAAAATCACTGCTCCGTCACTTGCACGAACACGGCAAGAGATAAACTTTATTCTGCAGGCTCGTGAGCAAGCTATTCGGGAGTTCCCGAACGGCTGAACGTCCAAGCCAAATAGAACCACGCAGCCCGGCTCCCACGAGAGCCGGGCTGCAGACTTTCTTGCCCGCTCTTTTAGAGGGTTCACCGCTCCAAGTCAATCCAGGTATATTTCAATCCATTCCACTCACGATGTTCTTCGTGCACGACCTTCCCAAACTGATCCTCATATGCAGGGAAAAATGAATCCCCTTCTTTATCATCTTCGATAATGGTGAGGTAGAGCTTGTCGACATACGGAAGTACCGCGTCATAAATCTGCCCACCACCACCAATAAAAATATCGTCCCCACCTGGTTGACCCTTGGCGACTTCAATCGCTTCCTCCACCGTCGTAGCACAACACACTTCCCTTGATGCCAAGGTTAAACCTTGGCAGTAGTTCGAATTGCGGGTCACCACGATGTTGGTCCTGCCAGGTAACGGCTTTCCTAAGTACCCGAGAATCGACTCAAAGGTCTTTCGGCCCATGATTACGGGATGCCCATTGGTGAGTGCCTTAAAGCGCTTGAGATCGTCCGGGATATGCCAGAGGAGCTGGTTGTCCTTGCCAAGCACCCGATTGTGTGTCCCTCCCTTCCCAAGTGCGACTACGATGGATATCCGCGGCCTTGTCATGTTGCGAGTGTACCATCCTCAAGTACACTGTCTCTACGTATGAGCATCAATGTCGGAATATTCGGAGATGGAACCAACTTAAAAGATAGATTTGTTCGCGATTACAAGAAACTTGCGCAGCTCGTCAGACGCTGGAAAGAATTGGGTCTGCGCGTGGTTCTTACGTCGGGAACATGGGACCTTTTCCATGTCGGGCACGCGGACTATTTGGAGAAAGCAAAAAAAATGGGAGATCTCTTGATTGTCGGCGTTGACAGCGATGAAAAAGTCCGCGCGCGCAAAGGTCCTCACCGCCCCGTCGTCCCTCAGAAAGAGCGGATTCTTATTCTTTCACACTTGCGGCACGTTGATGCAATTACGCTCAAACCACTTAGTGAGCGGCCAAATGAGCTCATTAAACTTGTTCGTCCCGACATACTGGTTATGTCTAAATCTACAAAACATTCGAAGAAAGATATTGCAGAAAAGAAAAAATTTGCAAAGAAAATTGTACTCCTCGAACCCCAAGCTCGCACATCGACAAGTGCGAAGGTGCGTTTGCTTCACGTCAGTGGCGCGGACCAATTTGCAAAAGAACTTGTCCCGCAACTCACATCACTTGTCGACAAGCAACTTGTTGAGGGATCAAGAAATCTCGCACGAGCAATCGCAACCGATATCCCTGCAATAATGGAAGACGTCCTAAGACAGATCGGCACAAAAAAATAGCTATGCAGACGCTTATTGCGTACGTGCCTGTTCTTCACGAAGGGTACCGTCGTTTTTTTGAAAGCAGCCCTGATCCGAAGGAGCTGTTTATCGTTGGGCCAGATATCATTGCTGATTATCGTCCGCTTGTTAAAGACCTGCGACAACTTGAACCCAGACTCATGCAAAAGGCCGTCGAGGCTTTGGGTATATTTTCTCGTGTGGCAATACTAGATAAAAAGGCGGCGCGAGCTCTAAATTCGAAGAAACACACTGTTCTTCTTCCAGATGAAGATGTCACCCGAGATATTGCGAAAAAGTACTTCCCTAAAGCACAGAAAACATTTAGTACGATTTTTCTACGGTGGGACACACATGCCGCCGAAGATACAAAACCGGTTATCGCAGACGACTCGATCACAGAGGCGGTTTTTCATCGTCGCATTATCAAGCGAGCACAAAAAGAGGCCGAGAAAAGTTCTGATATTTGGCGACGAGTCGGAGGTGCTATCGTAAAAGACGGTCGCATTGTGCTTGTGGGACACAATCGACATCTTCCCTCACCTCATACGCCATATGTAAACGGCGACCCGCGTGGAAATTTCAAGAAAGGTATTCATATTGAGATTGCGACAGGCTTTCACGTTGAAGTATCGCTCATTGCCGAAGCTGCTCGACGCGGTATTTCACTCGCAGGAACGAGCATGTACATTACGACATTCCCCTGTCCGCCCTGCGCAAAAGTAATCGCACACTCCGGCATCAAAACCCTTTACTTTAGCAGCGGTTACGGCGTCCTCGACGGCGAGGATATTTTGAAAAGCGTCGGTGTCCGGATCGTATATGTAGCGTAAGGGCCCCGAAGAGGGGCCCTTCTACATCTTTCTTCACGGACTATACTTATGGTTGTGTCTCCGCGATGCCTTCGTGCGAAAACAGCCAGTTCGATCCGCCGCGCTCATGTACTGTCTTCCAGTAGTCGCGCATTCTTGCGTAGTCTTCAGCATGCTTTTCTTCGGTCTTTGCGGCTGGAGGTCGGAACCCCTTGCCCGGAGTCGGCCGGATGACGTTGAAGTGCAGGTGCACGATACTGCTCGCGTTATAGCGCGCGTCGCCATAGCGGAGAAACAGAATACCGTCAGGAATCTCACACTTTTCACGAGCATGCTCGAAAAGCCATCCCACGTTCGCCCAGTCACCTCTACTCATCGATGATGGATCAATCACATGATCTTCCGAAACGATGAGTAACATCTTCTCCGTACCGTTGTGTGGAAATTCGTTTTCCAGCAACCCCCAACGACCGTACGCGGCAATGTAGCGTCGTTTTCTTCGCAGTCGTTCACGGCGGCAAAATGGACAATGGACATTTGGGTCGACGAGCGATCGCACAGTCGAGCAGAACTGCGCAAAATGCCGACACGCCATGAGATTAGCAATGTCTGGCGATACACGTAGGATTCCTGGAAATTCGCTTGGAAGCGACTCCAGATACGAGAGAAGATCAAACACGAGGAATCTCCTGTTTCCGTTTCTTCACATTCTCTCACCTCACTCTACAGAACATGCGCATTGCTGTCAAAAACTACTCAGTAGCTTTACTCACGCGAAATGTTACCCCAGGATGTGATGGATTATCCACATCGGGTTCAATCAAATGCCCGTGTAAATGCATAACCGAATTCGCGAATTTTTTTGCCGTACCGAAACGCATGGCAACCGTTCCTCCGTCAATCGAGTATTGCTTGAGTGCCCATCGAATTATTTCGAGAAGATCGCTCCATGCTGCCTGTGACATTTCTGCAGGCGTGGAGATGTGCGCGGGTTTATACACAAAAATATAGTGATGCTTCGTCCCCTCATACGGACTCATGTTCTCGGAAAAGAACCAGTGCTCTGTCTCTTTCAAAACAGGTTTCGGATGATATCTTGCAAAATTTTCCTTGCAAAATGGACACACACCGTCGGCGATGATTTTCTCCATCAACTCTTTCTGATCGTGGGTACGTGCGTTTTCAAGATTAAGAAATGTATTCATGTCTATACCGCAACGGGAATATTTTTCATCGGTGGGTGCGCGTCGTAATCGGAAACTTCGAAGTCATCTGCGCGATAGGCAAAAATATCGTCCTTTTTATTCAACATCGTTACCGTTGGGAATGCTTTTGGCTCGCGAGAAAGAAGCTCCTTCACAGTGTCTATTTGGTCCACATAGATGTGAGCATCCGAAAAACTGTGCACAAATTCATACGGCTCCGTCTTCGTAACATGTGCGAGCATCATCAGAAGTGCCGCGTATTGAATCATGTTTGAAGGCACGCCTACCGGAAAGTCTCCTGATCGCTGAAACATGTGCAATGTCAGCTTGTTATCGATGATGCGTAAATGGATCCATCCATGGCATGGCACGACAACAACCTTCTGCTGCTTGCCGGTACCTCGAATGATGTACTGCGGGACCCATGGCGAGATGAAGTGCGTACGCAAATGTGGGAATTCAATCATTTGTTCAACGATATTTTGCACCTGGTTGTATGTGCCACCATCCGCCGTCGGAAAATCGTGGAACGCCGCACCATATGAGCCGGGGCCAAGATCGCCTGGCGCAAGCCCTCGCTTTGCAGTCTTTTCAGGTGTTCCCCATGCCGTCCAGAATTTGCAGCCAAACGATTCTAGTTGCTCCAACGTACGTGCACCATTAATGAATCCACAAATTTCTCCAATCGATCCCTTCCAAAAGCCTTTGACACTTCGTTCGGTGATCATCGGAAAGCCGTTCTCTAGTTTGAAATGCATTGGCGGTGGCCCCATAACGGTGAGCGCGTCTACACCCTGTTGACTTTTCACCCGTACACCATGATCTAAGATTAACTGCAAACGCTCTCGATACTGGGTATCCGGCGTCCTCTCGGTGAATGGCTTCATGTGGATATAATACCCTGCCCGCTTGCGGTATACTATGGGGAAAACAGAGGCCTATGATCTAGCTACCTTCCATAGAACGATTATTGACGGCTAAGACTAAATCTATGGAACTCTACCCTTTCGTCAAAAAACAAGACCCGCAGGTCTACAAGACGCTCGTTGGCGAGGAAAGACGCGAAGCCGAAGGCCTTGAACTCATCCCGTCCGAAAATTACGTCTCTCGCGCAGTGCGCGAAGCAAGCGGTTCTATCTTCACTAACAAATACTCCGAAGGCTATCCCAATAAGCGCTACTATGGCGGTCAGCACTACACCGACATTGTGGAGCAGATCGCGATCGACCGAGCAAAGAAACTCTTTCGCGCCGACCATGCAAACGTCCAGCCGCTTGGCGGTGCAGCGGCGAACGTCGCAGCATATTTCGCGTGGATGGATGCCGGCGACACGATCCTAGGCATGGATCTCTCGCACGGCGGGCACCTCACCCACGGCGCACCGGTCACCTACATGGCAAAACTATATCGCTTCGTCCGCTACAAAATGAAAGATCCGGAAACAGGCGAAATCGACTACGACGAAATGCGTGCTATCGCAAAAAAAGAGAAACCGAAAATAATTCTCGCCGGCTTTTCTGCATATCCACGTGAGTTGAACTGGAAAGTGATTGCAAACATCGCAAAGGAAGTCGGCGCTGTTGCCATGGCTGACGTCGCACATATCGCAGGCCTTATCGCGGGCGGCGTTGCAAAAAACCCGCTCGACTACGGATTCCAGATCATGACCACGACTACGCATAAGACGCTTCGTGGTCCACGCGGCGGCCTCATCCTCTCAAAAGGCGTTGTATCAACCCCCCTTAAGGCACCGGAAAAGACGATCGAAAATCTGCCGACACTCATTGATCGCAGTGTCTTCCCTGGATTTCAGGGCGGCCCGCATATGCATCAGGTAGCCGCAAAAGCGGTGTGCTTTGGCGAGGCGTTAAAGCCATCGTTCAAGCAATACGCAAAACAGATTGTAAAAAATGCAAAAGCAATGGAAACAGTGTTTAAGAAACACAACATACGACTACTCACTGGTGGTACCGACAATCACCTGCTACTTGCAGACGTGTGGAGTAGTATGAACATCTCTGGGAAAGAAGCAGAAGAAGCACTCGATAGCGTCAACATCACGCTGAACAAGAATGCGATTGCTGATGATTCCCGCAAGCCATTTGATCCGAGTGGCATACGCTTTGGTACACCAGCAATCACAACGCGAAAGTTCAAAGAAAAAGAATCTGCGCAGGTTGCCGAATGGATGATTGCGGCGCTCAAAAACAAGGGTAATAAAAAGGAGCTTGCGAGGATAAAAAGAGAAGTTGAAAAGCTGTGCAAGAAGTTTCCGATCCCGCAGAAGTTTGTATAACAGGTTGCGGGCGCCCCATCGAATGGAAGCGCCCGCAGGCCCGTCAGAGGCCGAACTTTCTCTTCACCAGCGGAATCGCTATGTAGCGCACCGCGACGGCAAGGAGAGCGAAGGAGACTGGCATCGAAAGCAGGATTGACAGGTTGAGCGGCACGAGCCGTTCAAGCAGCGCCTGGGAAATGACGGTCACAAATGCCCAGATCACGAGCGCAGGCGTGTGCATGAGAGCCACACGGATACGAACGCGACGATCCAGTCGAGGCCAGAAATGGTGCGTGTTGTTAGCATGATCGCACCTCCTTTCCCTAAATGGCATTATAG
>Ga0207952_1000264_pt1 | contig 50624 bp, 55 predicted proteins | sample SubbioR12Aug_8Ca_FD_184831 | JGI IMG/M metagenome (GOLD analysis project Ga0207952, IMG submission 184831) | Serpentinite rock and fluid subsurface biosphere microbial communities from McLaughlin Reserve, California, USA - CR12Aug_8Ca (SPAdes) | ecosystem: Environmental > Terrestrial > Deep...
ATCGCCACCCGCTACGACAAGACCGTCCTGTCGTTCGAGAGCTTCCTCAACCTCGCCGCTTCACGGCTTTGGTTGAAGACTTTTGTCAACACGACCTAGGGGTTTGGAGCGGCTTCGCCGCAAGCGCGACCCCTCTGCGCCTCTACTTCTTCTCTGCGTCCTCTGCGTGAACCAAACTGGAGCAGCATTGCCGCTAAGACCGATCTGGCTTCGCCAACAAACCTACCCCCAGGCCCAATAGACCCCATACAAGCTGGTCAAGGTCAGCACCGTCCCGACCAGCACCAGCATGGTCTTGGGGTTGAAATGCTTGGCCGCCCAGGCGCCGAGCGGCGCGGCAAGCAGTCCGCCGATCAGCAGGCCCAGCGTCGCCCCGGCAAGATCCGCAAAGCCCAGGTGCCAGATGAAGGCGGCCGAAACGGTCACGGTCAGGAAGAATTCGACCGCGCTGACCGTGCCCACCACTTTGCGCGGATCGGCACCCTGGATCAGCAGGTTGGACGTGACGATCGGCCCCCAGCCGCCCCCGCCCGCGGCATCGAGGAACCCGCCAACCAGCCCCAAGGGCTCGATCAGTTTGGCCTGCTTGATCTTGGGCGGCCAGAAGATCCCGCGCGCCAGCAGGTAGATGCCGATGCCCGACAGGTAGAGCAGCACAAACGGCTTCACCACTTCGGCATGAAGATTGGAGAGCACATAGACCCCCAGCACCCCGCCGATCATCCCTGGCACCAGCAGGCGAAAGAACAGCCGCTTGTCGATATTGCCGTGGAGCAGGTGGCTGATCCCGGAGGTCGCGGTGGTGAAGCATTCGACCACATGAACCCGCTGCGAGGCGAGTGCGGGCGGCACGCCCATGACGCCGACCAGCAGCGTGTTGGAGATCACCCCGAAAGCCATGCCGAGCGCGCCATCGACCAGCTGCGCGGCAAAGCCGACGGCAATGAAAGGAAGCAAAGCGGCCAGATCGAAATGGGCAAAGTCAATCACCGCGCAGGCTCCTTCGCTCGATTCTCGACCGAAGGAATAGAGTTAATGCAGCACCCGCCCTACAAAGAAATTCACGCCCGCGCCCAAACGAAATCTTTGTGCGGCAAGCCGCCCAATCAGTTCAGCGCGAGCTCCACAGCAGCCGCAGCGTGGAGGCTGGTGGTATCGAACAACGGCACCGCGCTGTCGCTCTGGCCGACAAGCAGCATGATTTCGGTGCAGCCCAGGATCACCGCTTCGGCGCCGCGAGCGACCAGTCGCTCGATGACACCGCGATAGGCCTCGCGCGATTCTTCAAGCACCACTCCGGCAACCAGCTCTTCGTAAATCACCCGGTGAACCAGCGCGCGGTCTTCCGCCTCCGGAACCAGCACGTCCAGCCCGTGGCGCGTCGCCAGCCGGTCCTTGTAGAAGCCCTGCTCCATCGTGAAAGCCGTGCCCAGCAGGCCGACTGTGCCGATCCCGGCAGCCTTGACCGCCGCGCCGGTGGGGTCGGCGATATGCAGCAAAGGCACGCCCGCCGCAGTCTCCACCGCGTCAGCCATCAGGTGCATGGTGTTGGTGCAGATCACCAAGGCCTCGGCCCCGGCTCCGGCGAGCTTTCGCCCGGCGTCGGTCATCAACGCCTCAAGGCTCGCCCAGTCACCTTTGTGCTGGAGCGCTTCGATTGCGGAGAAGTCGAACGACCACAGCAGGCACTGCGCCGAAGCGGTGGGCCCGCGCGCTGCGCGCACGCCTTCGTTGATCAGCCGGTAATATTGCGCAGAGCTTTCCCAGCTCATCCCGCCGATCAGGCCGAGCACTTTCATGAGTGCCGCCGATAACGGAAATACCAGACCTCATGCCCATAAACCGTGCGGGCCTTGTGCTCATAGCGGGTTTCGGGCCAGCCGCCGGGGCGCTGCTGGAAGTCGGCCGGGCCCTCGATCAGCCAGTCGAACTGATCACGGTGACGGCGCATTACCATCAGGGCATGGCGGACATAGACCGCGTGATCAGTGCCAAAGCGGAATTCGCCGCCCGGCTTCAGCTTGGCCGCGAACAGGTTCACCGGCCCGGCATTCATCATCCGCCGCTTGGCATGGCGGGCCTTGGGCCAGGGATCGGGATGGAGCAGGTAGAGGAACGACAGCGAACCATCGGGGATCCGCCGCAGCACTTCCAGCGCATCGCCGTGATGGATCCGGACATTGCCGAGCGGCGGGTGCGCGCCGTTGTCGCCGTCAACGTGCGTCAACGCCTGCGCCACCCCGTTGAGGAACGGCTCGGCCCCGATAAAGCCGTGGTCGGGCAGCATATCGGCCCGTGCCGCCATATGCTCACCCCCGCCAAAACCGATTTCGAAATGGAGCGGGCGATTGTCGCCGAACAGCACTTCGGACGTGACCGGGCCCTCGGCAGGCATCGCGATCCGCGGCAACAACGTATCGACCAGCCCTTGCTGCCCGGCGCGCAAGGGCTTGCCCTTGGCGCGGCCATAGAGGCGGTTGATCGTGGTCGGATCGCCGGATTTGTGCGCAGTCATGGCCTGGGCGTTGGCAGCCGCGCCGCCAGGGGTCAAGGCATGGGGCGCTTTCCTACATGCCTGCGGATCGTTATTCTGCGCGCTGCTCTTTCTCATTGTCGGAGGCGGATCGCACAGCGCCGCAGAGCGCATTGGCGCCAACGAAAGGTCACACCAGGCCCCGCGAGGACCAGCTGTATGGCCCGCAAATATGGTATTCGTTCAGCAAATTGGTCCGCGGCTGCGGGCAAAAGTCACACTTTTTCTGAATACAGTTTACGGTCCAGCGTCGCCCAAACAAAAACGGCCCACCGGTAAGGGCGGGCCGTTGGTGTGACGAACTTGGGTAACAGGTTTCAGGCGGCCTGCATCTCTTCGCCCGGATCGCGCAGCACATAGCCGCGGCCCCAGACGGTTTCGATGTAGTTTTCGCCCCCACAGGCATGCGCCAGTTTCTTGCGCAGCTTGCAGATGAACACGTCGATGATCTTGAGTTCGGGTTCGTCCATCCCGCCATAAAGGTGGTTGAGGAACATTTCCTTGGTCAGCGTGGTGCCCTTGCGCAGCGACAGCAGCTCGAGCATCGCATATTCCTTGCCGGTCAGGTGGACGCGGGCGCCATCGACTTCGACAGTCTTGGCATCCAGGTTGACCGCCAGCTTGCCGGTGCGGATGACCGACTGCGAATGGCCCTTCGAACGGCGGACAACCGCATGGATGCGGGCGACCAGTTCTTCGCGGTGGAACGGCTTGGTGACGTAATCGTCGGCGCCGAAACCGAACGAGCGGACCTTCGAATCCATTTCGGAAATGCCCGACAGGATCAGGACCGGGGTCTGCACCTTGGCGACGCGCAGCTTCTTGAGAACGTCATACCCATGCATGTCGGGCAGATTAAGGTCCAGCAAGATGATGTCGTAATCATAGAGCTTGCCGAGGTCCAAGCCTTCTTCGCCCAGATCGGTCGAATAGACATTGAAGCCTTCGGTAGTCAGCATCAGTTCGATGGCCCGTGCCGTGGTCGGCTCGTCCTCGATCAGCAGTACGCGCATGGGTGGTCCCCTTTTGCCCCGTTTCCCTGGCCAATAACCCCTTGGTAAGGGTCATTGCCCGCCATTAACCATATGACCAATGAAGATGAAAGGTTAATTTCTCGTAAACGGCTGATTCCCCGCGAGTCGCATGTTGTCCGGCTCACGCCGGTGCGGACAAGGCATCCGCCTTGTCCTGGCCTGGCCGGCCCACTCCCCCGGCCCGACCACCCACAGGGTACCTTAAACGGGTGGTCGGGCCGGGGGAGTGGGCCGGCCAGGCCAAGCTGATCGCGGAGGCGATCAGCGCACCCAACAAAGGCTCAGGCGGATATAGTCACCGTCGCGGGATGATGCTTGTCCAGGTGCTTGCGCACGATCTTGAGGTTCTTGCTGTTCGAGCGGTAGAGAAAGTCGAACAGGTCGCCCGCGACCGGCACCGCACCGATCAGCGTATCGATCCCGACATTGCCGGCCATCCGCCACAATTGCCAGCGCGGCAGACCCAGGTTGCGGGCTTCCCAGACCAGATAGAGCCCCAGCGCGCCCGAGATCACGTCACCGCCAACCGGGATCAGCCCGAGCAGCGCATCAAGCCCGACCTTGCGGCCAACCAGCGGCACTTCGATCAGGCCTTCGAGCAGGCGCTCCAGCCCCTCGATCCGGCGGCGAACCGATTCCGGATCGGTGCCCAGCGGCAGTTCGGCGGTCATCCGCCGGGGCTTGTCTTGCAGTTCCATGGCGACCTCTGGGCTGCGCGGGGCCAGATGCCCGCGGGCATCTATTTGGGGAGCCTGGCCAGCGGCATCAAGGGATGCACGCCCAAGCGGTTGACCGCAAAACCGGTGGTGCCGCCCGCCACCAGCGACCAGCGGATCGGCACACCGAAGGGAATATAGCCGTTGGCCTGGGTCAGCTGGACCTCGGCATCCTCCAGCAAATCGGCGTGCTTGACCGGATCGGTCTCGGCCTGGGCCTTGGCGAACAGGCTGTCGGCACTGGCGCTGCACAGCGCGCGGGCATTGGCGCAGCTCAGCTGGTTGAAGAACCAGGCCGGGCGAGCATAGCGCGCGACCGTATCGACCAGCCGCAGATCGGCATTGGCGGCCATCGGCACTTGCTTCGCGTCAAGCCCGATTGCTTTGAGGTCGGCGCTGAGCAGCCTGAACAACACGTTGGACCCTGGCCCGGCGGGCAGCGCGATCCGCAGCGCGGCCGCTCCCTGCTTGCCGCCTTTCCATTTTGCCACCCGGGCTGCCGCCACGGCGCGGCGTTCCTCGATCGAGCGCCCGGCCCAGCGTTCGGAAATCGCGCCGCGATCGCCCTCAAGTCCGGGATTGACCACGCGGGTCGTCGCGGTCCAGCCGTTGAGGTTGACTGCAGCGATCAGTGCTTCGCGGTCGATCGCCATTGCAATCGCTTCGCGGTTTTCGCTTTCGGCCAGAAATCCTTCGCCGCGAACCACTGCCAGCCCGAACAGCCCGGAAACCTGATCGAAGCGGATCGCGCCGCCTGATACCGAAGCCGTGCCCAGCCGCGGATAGTCGGTAAAGGTGCCGCCCAGCACCACTTCGGCCTCGCCCAGGTTGAACAGTTCGATCGCCTTGGCCGCGGGCAGCGCGGACAAATGGACCGGTTGGACATGGTCGGCCCAGTCCGCTTCGGGCGGCAGGCCGCGGTCCTCGGGCGGGATAGCGCGCAGCAGCACCCCGGAAAGGCCCAGATCCTTGTTGCTGTCGCGCTTGGACCGCATCGGCCCGGCACCCCGCCCGGCCCGAACCAGCCCCAGTTCGGGCTGGGCGAGCAGCTGAAGCAGGTCGGGCAATTGTCGCTTCAGCCGGATCTCGATCACGCGGCCGGCCATCGTGCGCACTTCATCGATCACCGCCAGGTCCGCGCCCAGGGGCTGCCCGCGTTGCTGGGCGATGGCCTGCATCAGCGCGGCCTGCGCGCTTTCGGCGGTGATCGGGCTGCCGCCCGGCCAGGTTCCGTCGCGCAAGCGGAAGATATAGCTGAGGCCATCGTCGGTCACGATCCAGCGATCGGCCAATGCCGGGGCGACCCGGCCCTGTTCGTCAAAGCCAACCAGGCCTTCAAAAGCGGCCGCGCGCAGGATCTGGGCGGCCTGGGGCAGGCGGGCACCTCCGGCAAAAGTCGATCCCGGATCGCCAATCACCAGCACCCGGACCGGGCGATCCTCACCCCCCAGGCACCCACCCAGCGCCAGCGGCAGCGCGGCAAATGAAAGCAGGGCAAGGCGGCGCAGATCCATGATCCGGCTACCCTAACGGAATTCGTGGCGTGGTGCCAATGCCTGCGCGGCAGCGATCAATCAGATCTTGCGCAGTGCGCCTTGCTCGAGCGAGGACAGCGGCGGGCGGACATAGCGCGGAGTGGTCTCTCCGGCAGCCAAAGGCGCGCGGGCAACGCGCGGATCGATATCTTCGCGGAAAGCGATACCAAAGCGGCTGTCCTGAACCCAGGCGACCGAGCCTTCGACCCAGCCGATATTGCGCAGCTGGGTCCAGACCAGCTGACCGCGCTGGACGTTGAATGCGCCTTCGGCCATCAGCCCGCCAGCCGAAAGGTTGCGCACGCGAATGCGGTGCTCGCCCTCGATCCCGTCGATCCGCAGGTCGGCCAGCACGAACAGGCTGTCGCGCGCGATATGCCGATGTTCGCCGTCAGTCATGGCTGTTCGTTTAACTCCCGCGATCTTTGCTGGAAGCGGTTTTACGCGCTCCAGCATCGCCGAACGCTAAACGGGAATACCAAAAAAGCAGTTAACGGCGCGAAAACGCTCAATCGTCGCGAGAAATTTTCTCACGGCGCTCATGCGCTTCCTGCGCTTCGACTGTCATCGTGGCAATCGGGCGGGCGGAAAGCCGACCCAGGCCGATCGGTTCGCCCGTGACTTCGCAGTAGCCGTATTCGCCTTCTTCGATCCGGCGCAGTGCGGATTCAATCTTGGTAATCAGCTTGCGCTGGCGGTCACGGGTGCGCAGCTCGATCCCCCAGTCGGTCTCGCTCGAGGCGCGATCGTTGAGGTCGGGTTCGCGGATCGGGCCGTCCTGCAGCGATTGCAGGGTATCCTGCGCGGCAACCAGGATCAGCTTTTTCCATTCCAGCAGCAGCCGGCGATAATAGTCCTGCTGCGCTTCGCTCATGTAGGGTTCGTCTTCGCTGGGGGCATAGTCGCCCGCAATAGCCCGCTTGGCCTTGGCCAGAACGTCAATCTCTTCGCCGACAACCGTCGCCATAAACTCTCCACACCAAACCGGATGGGCATCGGGTCCTGTCGGCTTCGGATCTTTCCGATCGCCCCCGCTGCCTGTCCGAGCGCGCCTATAGGCTCACGCAGAATCCCATACAAGCGCCAATCCGCGCGGGCCCTAGATTGGTGAAGATTAGGCGTGGATGAACGGACATTTCGCGCCGCTGTAACAGAGCTACGGCATGGCAAGTGTCGCGCAGCGGGACAAATTGCCATGAGCGTTAACCAATTGTTGACCATGTTCGGGAAGGTTGGCCCTGTCGGCGGGTTCGAAAGCCCGCCTCTACAGGGGGTTAGAGAGATGAGCACAGCCTGGATCCAGACCGGCAAGGTTACCTTCGCCGATGAACGCAGCGAAGACCTGTTGGTCGCCAGCTGCCTGGCCGCCGCCGCACAGGGCGATATCAGCGCCTATTACGACCTTGGCGTCGCCTATTCGACCGGCAGCCATGGGGTCGATTGCGACCTGATCGAGGCGCACAAATGGTTCAACCTGGCCGCCGTCAACGGTCATGCCGAAGCCCAGATGTGCCGCGCCGACATCAGCGACGAAATGACCGCCCGCGAAATCGCCGAAGCCCAGCGCCGCGCGCGCGAGTGGATTTCGGCCTCGGTTCGCAAGGCCGCCTAAGTCTTCTTGAACGGGGTCCGCGCGCCAAGGAAATTGCGGTCTGCCGCGACCCCTGCGCGTTCGCGCTCCAGAAAATCGGCCACCGCCTCGCGGAAGCCGGGGTGCGCGATCCAGTGGGCTGAGGTGGTTTCGACCGGTTCATAACCCCGCGCCAATTTATGCCCGCCTTGGGCTCCGGCTTCGACCCGCCCCAGGCCCAGTGCGATCGCCGCGTCGATTGCCTGATAATAACACAGCTCGAAATGCAGGAACGGCTTGTCGAGCAAGGCCCCCCAATAGCGGCCATACAATGCCTCAGGCCCAATGAAATTGAGCGCGCCCGCCACCGGCAGCCCCTCCATAGTGGCCAGGATCAGCAGCACCTGGTCCGCCATTCGCTCGCCAAACAGCGTGAACGCTTCGCGGGTCAGATAGGGTTGCCCCCACTTCCTTGACCCGGTGTCCTGGTAGAATTGCCAGAACGCGTCCCAGTGCTCTTCCTTGAGGTCCGGCCCGGTCAAGGCGCGGATTTCCGCCCCTGCTTGCGCCGCCGCACGCTCCTTGCGAAGATCCTTGCGCTTGCGTGAGGAGAGCTCGGCCAGGAAGTCATCGAAGCTCCGGTACCCACGGTTCTGCCAGTGGAACTGGATGTCGTGCCGTAGCAGCCAGCCAGCCGCCTCGAAATGCGTTACCTGGTCCGGCGCGATGAAAGTTGCATGGGCTGAAGACAGGCCATTGTCCCCGCAGACCTGCTCTGCAGCCTTGAGCAGTGGCCCGGCCAGCGCCTGATCGGCCAGCAGCAATCGCGGGCCGGTGGCAGGCGTGAACGGCGCAGCGATCTGCAGCTTGGGGTAATAGGCCCCGCCCGCGCGGTGCCAGGCATCGGCCCAGGCGTGATCGAAGACATATTCGCCCTGGCTGTGCGCCTTCAGGTAGGCCGGCAGCGCCGCAATCAGCCTGCCCTGGCTGTCGGCAATCGTGATCGGCGCGGGCGACCAGCCGGTGCCAGGGCCGACCGAGCCCGAATCCTCCAGTGCAGTCAGGAACGCGTGGCTGACAAACGGATTGCCCCCGGCCAGCGCGTCCCATTCGGCCGCGGGCAGCTCGCCAACTGCTGTGCCGACCCGGGCCTCGATCACGCCACGCCCGCGCCTTCGGCAATCGGCGCGTCGGTGTATTCGGCCGCGCGCTCGCGGTGTTCGGCGCTTTTCACGGTCCAGGTCAGCAGCGGCAGCCCGCGTTTGCGCTGGCCGAGCGCAAAGCGGCTGGGCAAGTCGCGGATGTCATAGGCGAGAAAATCGGGCCGGGCATGCCACAGGCTGAGCCGCCGGCGCACCATCCCGGCAAGCGTCTTGGAATTCTCCTCGGTGACCACCAGACCCCGCACTGTCATCGGCGAATGCTGGGCGAACCAGCGCACCACCCGCGGATCGAAGCTCATCACCGCAGCCTGGCCCAGATAGCCCTCCAGCTCGCGCCGCACTGCCAGGCAAAGCGAGGAAACCCGCCCGCGCGATCCGCCCGCCTTGCGCGAGGACTTGATCTCGATCAGCACCGGAGCCTTGCCGCCCAACTGGTCAAGCACCTGGCGCAGGCTGGGGATTGTGTCGGTCCCGCCAGCGATCTGGATCTTTCCAAGCTGAGCGGCACTGCGCTCATCAAGCCGCCCAGTTTCAGCGGTCATCCGTTCCAGCGTGGCGTCGTGAAAGACCATCGCCCGCCCGTCCTGTGAGCGCTGGACATCGCATTCGATCCCCATACCCTTGGCAACGGCCGCCGCAAAGGCTGCGGGCGAGTTCTCAGGCAGGCCCGGGCCGTGCAGCCCGCGGTGCGCATATTCCCATTCACCCAGCCAGCCGACCTTGTCGGGCTTGGGCGGTGGGCTGCGCCAGCGATCAAGCAGGGCGAACAGCAACGATCGCATCCACTTCGACAGCCACCCCCAGCGGCAGGCTGGGCACGCCAACCGCCGCGCGGGCATGTTTGCCAGCCTCGCCAAACACCGCGACCATCAGCTCCGAAGCGCCGTTGGCGACCTTGGGCTGATCGGTGAAGTCCGCGGTGGAATTGACGAAGCAGCCCAGCTTGACCACGCGCTCAACCCGGTCGAGCGAACCCAGCGCGGCCTTCAATTGGGCCAGGATCATCAAGCCGCAGCCTTGCGCCGCCTCGATCCCCTGTTCCAGCGACACGTCTTCGCCCAGCCGCCCCTTGCGCAGCACCCCGTCAACGAACGAGACTTGCCCCGAAACGTGCGCCAGTCCCCCGGCAATCACCACCGGAACATAGGCCGCGACCGGCGCGGCGGCTTCGGGCAGAACGATCCCCAGTTCGGCCAGTTTCGCTTCGATGCTCATGCGTTCTCCTCAAGGCGTGAGAGCAGCCAGGGCAAGGCGTGCTCCCAGGTGTCGATCCGGGCGTGGGCATGGCCCGCCTCGAACCCGCAAGTGATGTGGGGGGCCAGAGTCGGCTCGCCGCACAGGTGCAGCCGGTCGATCTCGGGCGTGTGCTCCATCGCCGATCCATGGTGCTGGGCGAGGTCGTCGATGAACACCGCGTAGCTTGGCTGGTATTGCGCGATGATCGCCTGCAATGCCGGGCCTTTGGGCCCCTGGTTGGTGAAGACCGGCAGGTCGATCCCGTGCGACAGAAGCTGCCGTCGGCGCGGTTCGTTGTGGCGATCGCTCAAATTGGTCAGGATCACCACGTCGGCGTGATCCTTCAACGTGTTGATCGCCTGGACTGCCCCGGCGATCGGGGTCTGGCGGTGCATCTCGCCATCGAAGAACAACCCCAGCAGCCGCCAGATCTCCTCCGGCGGCACCGGCTCGCCCGTCGTCTTGTCGCGGATTGCCTTGCCGAAATCGTTGCCGATCAGCTTGAACGAGACCGGCTGGGTCTCCTCCAGCCATTCGCCAAAGGGGACGATCATGTGCAGCAGCACTTCGTCGCAGTCGCTGATGATAAGCGGCTTGGCCATTGTGTTCACAAACTCTCTCTTGCGGCCATCAGCTCGGCCGGTTCAACCCCCAGATGCTCCGCCGCTGCGACCAGGTCGGGCTCATGTTGCGCCAGAAATTCCAGCACCGCGCCCAGCACCGCCGGATCGCCCAGCCCTGCGCGCAAGGCATCGGCATCCAGCCCGGTCAGTGCCAGCAGCCGCTCGGCCCGGGGGCCATCGCCCAGCACCCAGCCCAGCGCGCCCAGCGCCAGGGCCATGGGATCATGCATGGGGGATTTGGTATCGCGCAACACTAGTCAGGCCTTTGGGCAAAGGGTAGGGCTCGGCTCATGGCAAAGCGTATCCTTGTTGTCGAGGACAACGACCTCAACCGCAAGCTGTTCTGCGACGTTCTGCGCAGCCAGGGTTATGCGGTCGAACCCTGCGCCGACGGCATGCTCGCGCTCGACGCCGCGCGGCAGTTCGTGCCCAATCTGATCATCATGGATATCCAGCTGCCCAACGTCTCGGGCCTCGACCTGATCGAAATGGCCAAGAAAGACCCCGCCCTGCGCCCGATCCCGGTGCTGGCCGTCACCGCCTATGCCGGCAAGGGCGACGAGGAGCGGATCAGGGACGCAGGGGCGGAAGGCTATCTGGCCAAGCCGGTCTCGATCGGGCCGTTCATGGCGGCGGTGCGGGGGTTGGTGGAGCGGGCCAACCCCTGATAGAAGGGATCGCCCCCTTTTCGCCCCATTCATCGGCCAATGCGCCGCCAACCCTATATTGGAGCATCAGAAATCATGGACCGCGCCGCAACTGCCGCAAAGATCGCCGCGCTGATTGAGCCTTTCAACAAGAAGGGCGCGGAAATCAGCGATGCCACCACTTTTGCCGGTGATCTGGAATTCGACAGCCTGACGGTGATGGATTTCGTCGCCGCGATCGAGGACGATTTCGACATCATCATCTCGATGAACCAGCAGGCCGAGATCGAGAATTACGGCCAGCTGATCGATGCCGTGGTGAAGTTGCAGGGGTGAATTTCGCCCCTACCCGCCGGGGAGGGGCAACGAGACTTGGCAGCGTGCTGCCTAGTCGCAGTGGGGTGGGGGCTCGACGCTGGCGTGGAGCCCCCACCCCAACCCCTCCCCGCCGGGGAGGGGCTTTCAGGTTCCAAAGTGTGGGTGTTTGTATGACCGACCTTTTCTCCAAGTTCGATCCGCTGATCGAGATGCGCCGCGCGCTGCTTTCCACGGGGCAGGAAGATCCGTTCAACCTGGTGATGGAAAAGGTGCTCTCGCCCACCGTCGCGGTGTGCAACGGGCGCGAGACGATCTTGCTGGGCACCTACAACTACATGGGGATGACTTTCGATCCCGATGTGATCGAGGCGGGCAAGCAGGCGCTCGACGATTTCGGCAGCGGCACCACGGGGAGCCGCGTGCTCAACGGCACCTACGCCGGGCACCGGCTGGTCGAAGAGGCGCTCAAGGAATTCTACGGGATGGACCATGCGATGGTCTTTTCTACCGGGTACCAGGCCAACCTGGGGATCATTTCGACCATCGCCGGAAAGGGCGATTACATCGTGCTCGACATCGACAGCCACGCCTCGATCTGGGATGGCTGCAAGATGGGCGATGCCGAAGTGGTGCCGTTCAAGCACAACGATATCGAAGCGATGGAAAAGCGCCTGAAGCGGATCCCCGAAGGCGCGGGCAAGCTGGTGATCCTTGAGGGCGTCTATTCGATGCTGGGCGATATCGCTCCGCTGAAAGAGATGATCCGCGTGGCCAAGGAAAACGGCGCGATGGTGCTGGTGGACGAGGCGCACTCGATGGGCTTCATCGGCCCCAACGGGCGCGGCGTGGCCGAGGATCAGGGCTGCCTGGAGGATGTCGATTTCGTGATCGGCACATTCTCCAAATCGGTCGGTACGGTCGGCGGCTTCTGCGTTTCCAACCATCCCAAGTTCGAGATCATGCGGCTGGTCTGCCGCCCCTACGTGTTCACTGCCAGCCTGCCGCCGTCGGTGGTCCACACCGCCGCGACCTCGATCCGCAAGCTGATGCACGCGGGAAACAAGCGCGCGCACCTGTGGGAGAATTCGAAGATCCTCCACAAGGGCCTGCGCGATGCGGGCTTCCAGCTGGGCACCGAAGAGCCGCAGTCGGCGATCATCGCGGTGATCATGCCCGATCTGGAACGCGGCGCGGCGATGTGGGAAGCACTGCTGCACGAAGGGCTCTATGTAAACCTGGCCCGCCCGCCCGCGACGCCAGCCAACATGACGCTGCTGCGCTGCTCGCTCTGCGCCGAGCATAGTGCCGAACAGGTCCAGACGATCATCGGCATGTTCAAGCGCGCCGGGGCGACCGCCGGGATCCTCTGAGATGAATTGGGGCTGGCGGCGCTGGGCGATCGGCCTGCTGGCGCTCGTGCTGCTCGCCCTGCTCCACCGCGGCTTGCTGTTTCCACCCAAAGAGCTGACCATGCTGGATGCGCCTTGCGCGCCGGTGGCCGGGACCAGCCAGATGGTGCCGCGCGGCGATTGGGCCGCAGTCTGTGCCTATCATGAAGACAACGCCCGGCTGATCGCTGCCGGGGTCCGTCCTCGGCTGGTGCTGTTCGGGGATTCGCTGGTTCAGGACTGGGGCCAGCACCAGCCCGACCTGTTCGGCAGTGCCTGGGTGGGCCGGGGTGTGCGCGGACAGGGTACCACGCGAATGCTGGCGCGGTTCCGCAGCGATGTCATCGCGCTGAAGCCGCAGGCGGTGATCATCATGGGCGGAACCAACGATCTGATCGCCGCCGATACCCGGATCGGACCCGACCAGAGCCTTGCCAATATCGAGACGCTGGTCGATCTGGCCGAGGTCAACGGGATCGCGGTGATCCTGACCACTCTGCCGCCGGCCGAACGCTTTTCCAACCGCCCCGGGTTTGCGCCCCAGCCCTATGTCGCGCAGCTCAACCAGCGGCTACGCGTGCTGGCCCAGCGGCGCGGACTTGCGCTGGCCGATTTCCATGCGGCGCTGGTCGCCCCGGGCGGCACAGCCTATCGCGCGGGCTTCAGCGAGGATGGCGTCCACCCCAATGCAGCCGCCTACCGCTCGCTTGAGCCCGTAGTGCGCACAGCCCTTGCCGAAGCCGAAGCAAGGCGCAACAAGGCGCAGTGATGACCACCCGCCTGCTTCCGATTGCCATGGCGCTGGCTGCCATGACCGCAGCGTCGGCCGCGCGGGCTGGTCAAGACCCTGCCCCGCCCATTCCGGAGACCGCCATGCTCGATGATCCCTGCGCCGGGCGCGCCGCCACTGTCTATTCGCCCGGCACCGACTGGGCCTGGCTGTGCCGCTATCAAGCCGCGAACCGGGCGCTGGCTGGCCAGGCGGTCGATGTGGTGCTGATCGGGGATTCGATCACCGAAGGCTGGGCCAATCAGGATCCGGGCTTCTTTGAAGGTGGCATTGTCGGCCGCGGGATATCGGGCCAGACCAGCCCGCAATTGCTGGTGCGCTTCTGGCAGGATGTGATCGCGCTGCGCCCCAAGGTGGTGCACCTCATGATCGGCACCAACGACATCGCCGGCAATACCGGGCCGACCTCGCCAGAGGCCTACAAGAACGCGATCCGCGCGATGGTGACCTTGGCCAAGGCCAACCATATCGTGGTTATCCTGGGCTCGATCCCGCCAGCCGACCGGTTCAGCTGGGCCCCCCAGCACAAGCCCGCGCCGACGGTCGCCGCGCTCAACTTGTGGCTCAAGGACTATGCCGCGGCCGAAGGGCTGGTCTATGCCGACTATCACGGCGCGCTGGCAGGCCCCAGTGGTGAGTTTCTGCCCGCGCTGGCACCCGATGGCGTACACCCCAACAAGGCCGGTTACGCCGAAATGCGCCCGATTGCCGAAAAGGCGATCGCCGAGGCGCAGGCGCTGGCCAAGCAGCACCACCACCGCCGCCATCGTCACGGGAGCGAATAGCATGACCGACCGCCTTGCAGGCAAACGCGCGCTGGTAACCGGCGCGGCGCAGGGGATTGGCAAGGCGATTGCCGCGGCATTCGTGGCCGAGGGGGCGCAGGTGCTGCTGACCGACCGCGATGCTGCGCGGCTGGCGGAAACCGCGGCGGAACTGGGGCAGGAAGGACTGGTCGCCGATGTCTCACAAAAGGCTGAGATTGAGCGGATCTTCGCTCGGGTGGCCGAGCGCTGGGGCGCTCTGGATGTGCTGGTCAACAATGCCGGAATTACCCATGCCGCCGAGCTGGACGAGCTGACCGAGGAAGACTTTGACCGGGTCCTCGCGATCAACCTCAAGGCCGCCTTGTGGGGCACTCAGGCGGCGGCGCGGATGATGGGGCCGGGCAGTGCAGTGATCAACATGAGCAGCGTCAACGCGGTGCTGGCGATAGCCAACCAGATCCCTTACGCTGTATCCAAAGGTGCACTGAAACAGCTGACCAATGTAACCGCATTGGCACTTGCGCCCAAAGGCATCCGGGTCAACGCGATCGGCCCCGGCTCAATCATGACCGACCTGCTCAAAGGCATCATGACCGACCGCGCTGCCGAGGAGAAGATCCTCAGTCGCACGCCCATGGGCCGCTGCGGCGAGCCCGAGGAAGTGGCGGCGGTGGCGGTGTTCCTGGCGAGCGGCGAGAGCAGCTATATCACCGGGCAGACGATCTATCCCGATGGCGGGCGGCTGGGGCTGAACTATACCGTGCCGGTCCGGCAGGATTAGTCGAGCTGGACCTTGCCGCGCCCGGCCTTGACCGCGCCGCGCTTCTTCTTGCCTTCCAGCCGCGCCGTTTTGCCCACCCGGTTCAGGCGGCTCTTGGCGCGCTTCTCGGGCAAGTCATGCGCATCGCGGATCAGCTCGGCCAGCCGGGCCCGCGCATCGGCTCGGTTGGCGTCCTGGGTGCGAAACTTGCGCGCGGTGAAGACCAGTTCGCCCTTGGCGGTCAGCCGGGTTCCGGCCAGCTGCTTGAACCGCGCAAAGACCGGGGGCGAGAGGCGCAGCGCGTAGGCGTCGAGCCGAAGTTGCACCGCAGTTGCGACCTTGTTGACGTTCTGCCCGCCGGGGCCACTGGCGGCGATGAAGCTTTCGCTGAGCGCAGCCAAGGCCCGCTCGATCGCGGCTTCTGCCTCGTCAGCCATCGCTGAACCCCAGCGCCAGGAAATCGGCCGGCATCGGCGACACGGCTACAATCGGCGGCTTCTCGCCGCGATGTACGGTGAGGCCAGCGGCGTGAAGCATGGTCCGCTTCGCCCCTTTGCCCTCACCGTAGACCGGATCGCCCAGCAGCGGTGCGCCGAGGCCTGCCAGCGCATGGATCCGGATCTGGTGGGTGCGCCCGGTCTCGGGCCGGAATTCGACCAGGGTCAGCCCGCCCTGCACCGCCAGCTTGCGCCAGTGGGTAACCGATGGCTTGCCCTTCTTGGCAGCAATCATCCGCCAGCCCGCTTCGGCGCTGGAAATCTTGCTCAAGGCCAGTTCGATCGTGCCTTCGTCTGCATCGAGCAGTCCGGCTACGATTCCCAGGTAGCGCTTCTCCACCTCGCGCGCCTCGAAGGCGGCGGCGAAGCGTTTCAGCGCCTTGGGGTTGCGCGCCAGCAGCAGGCAGCCCGAGGTATCGCGGTCCAGCCGGTGGACCGCCACCGGCACGCGCTGGAACCCCAGCTTGAGCGCTTCGAGGTAGTTTTCCAGGCTCAGCCCACCATCGCGCGGGGGATCGATCGCGAGGCCGGCCGGCTTGTCGATCACCAGCGCCTCGCCGTCTTCGAACAGGATCGGCAACTGGGTCATGACAAGGCTTTCTCGATCCGGCGGACCGCTTCACTAAGGGTGGCTTCGCTGGCGGCAAAGCTGATGCGGAAGCCATCGCGGCCCCCAAAGGCCGAGGCCGGAACCACCGCGACGCCGTGGTCCAGCAGGTGCAGGCACAGCGCCTGGTCATCGCCGAAGCGCGCCATGTGCGGCGCTGCATCGACCATGCAGTAGAACGCGCCGTCGGGTGTCGGGGCAGAGAGCCCGGCAATCTGGTTGATCGCGCTGACCACCCTGTCGCGGCGTTGGCGCATCACCTGACACCATTCGACCAGAAAGTCCTGCGGCCCTTCCAGCGCGGCCACGGCGGCGGCCTGGCTGGTGGTGGAAGGGCTGCCCATCGAATGCGACTGAAGCTTGCCCATCGCCGAAACCAGCCATGCGGGTCCGGCGGCAAGCCCGACCCGGAAACCGGTCATCGCGTGGCTTTTGCTGAGGCCAGAGACGGTCAGCACCCGGTCCGCCAGCGCCGGGCACAGCGCCGCAATCGTGGCATGACGGCCTTCGACATAGCGCAGCGGCGCGTAGATATCGTCGGACAGCACCATAACCTGCGGGTGCTTCAGCAGCACTTCGGCCAGAGCCTCAAGCTCGCTCGCCGGATAGACCGCGCCGGTTGGGTTGCCCGGGCTGTTGAGCAGTAGCCAGCGCGTATTCGCGGTGATCGCGGCGTCAAGCTGGGCGGGCGTGATCCGGTAGCCCGTGGCAGGGGTCGTTTCGAGCGGCATTACCGTGCCGCCTGCAAAGCGCACGATTTCGGGATAGGAAACCCACCACGGCGCGGGGATCAGCACTTCATCGCCCGGATCGAGCGTGGCGCAGAGCGCATGGAAGATTGCCTGCTTGCCCCCGGCGCTGACGATCACTTGCGATACCGGAGTCTCGATTCCGAGGTCCCGCGCGAAGTGCAGCGCCGCTGCCTGGCGAACGGCCAGCGTGCCCGCGACAGGCGTGTACTTGGTATCGCCCGCATCGAGCGAGGCCTTGGCCGCTTCGATCACATGGGCGGGGGTGGCGAAGTCGGGCTCGCCCACCGAAAGCGAGATGATGTCCTTGCCCGCAGCGCGCAGCTCGGTGGCGCGATCACTCATCGCGGCGGTGCTGGAGGGGGCGATCCGGGTGAGGGCTTGGCTGAGTTTCACAGCAGCCTGGCCTGCATCAGCCCGCGCAGCGCATTGCCGATCAGGAACCCATCCTTGAGGTCGTCCAGCGTCAGTTCGGCCTCGACCGCGCGTCTCGCCTCGATCAACGAACGCCGCAGCACGCCCGGCAGCAGCCCCAGCCGCGCGGGCGGGGTCAACAGCTGACCGTCGCGCTCGACGAACACGCTGGTGATGCAGCCTTCGGTGATCAGGCCGTCGTCGCGCACGAACAAGGCCTCTCCGGCCCCGGCCTGCTGTGCGGCCCTCAGCCCGGCCTCGTAGAACCCCCGGTCGGTGCTCTTGTGGCGCAGCCGCCAGTCGCCGCTATCGACCGGCAGTGGCAGCACCGCGCAGGTCAAGGGCTCGGCCAGCGGCTCGGGCAAGGCGCTCAGCTCCAGGCTGTAAGCCCCGCCGCGCGACGCGAGCAGCCGCAGCCTGGCGGGCGCATCGGCTTCGAAGCACAGCGCCTGGATGGCGTTGCGCACCGCGTGGCGATCGAAGGCAAAGCCCAGTTCCTCGGCGCTGGCCTTGATCCGTTCGAGGTGCAGTTCGAGCAGCGGCACGCCCTCTTCGGGGGTGAAGCGCATGGTCTCGATCAGGTCGGCCCCGCCCGCGCTCATCCGCACGAAGCCGCCCTTGATCAGGCACTCGCGCCATTCGGTCAGCACTTCGCTGTCGGCGACGATTGCCCCGCCAACGCCGAGCACTGCGCGGCCGCGCTGGTTCTCGCTGGGGGTCAGCCGCAGCGTGCGGATCGCGACATTAAAGGCCGCCTCTCCCCCTGCGTCGATCCGTCCGATCGCGCCGCAGTAGGGCCCGCGGGCATCGCGCTCGACTGCGTCGATCAGCTCCATCGCCCGGATCTTCGGCGCACCGGTGATCGACCCGCAAGGGAACAGCGCGCGCAGCATGTCCACCGCGCCCATCCCGTCCTGCAACCGCGCACGGACCGTGGTGACCATGGTGTGGACCGTGGGGTACGTCTCCACCGCGAAGGGCGCATCGACCTTGACGCTGCCCGCATCGGCCACGCGCGACAGATCGTTGCGGATCAGATCGACGATCATCAGGTTTTCGGCCCGGTCCTTGATCGATGCGGAGAGTTCCTCTTTCAGCGCCGCGTCTTCTGCCGCATCGCGGCCGCGCGGGCGGGTACCCTTCATCGGCTTGGCAATGGCCGCACCATCGCGTTCGGCAAAGAACAGTTCGGGCGAAAAGCTCAGCAGCCAATGCGTGCCATCGAACAGCACCCCGCCATATCCGGCATTGGCCGCCGGACGCGCGGCGGCATAGAGCGCCAAGGGATCGCCGCAGTAGGAGCCGGCCAACGGGAAGGTCAGATTGGCCTGATAGATATCGCCCGCCGAAATCCGTTCCTGCAGCTCGGCAAAGGCCTTGGAGTAACCGCCCGGCGACACGGCCGGATCAAGCGGGCCAACCTGGGCCAGCCCGCCTCCGCCGCGCGCGGCCAGCCAGGCGGGGACTTCGTCCGCCGGAATTTCGGTGTAGCCGTCAAAAGCCCCGAACCACACCAGTGGCCCACTCGCCCCGGTGCGCGAGGCCGCCAGCGGGGCCAGCCGCTCTTCCAGCGCAAGGCCTGCTTCATAGGCGAAATAGCCTGCCAGTTCGGCTCCTTCAGCTTGCAGCGCAGCAATCCGCTCCAGCGCGGGCAGCACCTCGTCCACGCGGCGCGCGACCACCACTTCACGCGGGGCTTGGTAAAGGCGGGCCGGGCTGGCGCCGTCAGGGCGCGCGTCGTCTAACAGGATGAAGGGATCGGACATTTCGCAGGGCTTCTAGCGGCGCTTGGCACGACATGCAAAAGGCCACTCGCGAAAGTGCCGCGCGCAGTCTATCTCACCCAAAGAAAACGGATTCAGGCGGAGCCCAATTGCGATGGACGAGATCTACATTGGTCTGGCGGACAGCGGCGAGCGGCAAGTGCTGCGGCTCGACAAGGCCAACCGCCACGGCATGATCGCCGGCGCCACCGGCACCGGCAAGACCGTGACCCTGCAGGTCATGGCCGAACAGTTCAGCCAGGCCGGGGTCCCGGTCTTCGTCGCCGATGTCAAAGGCGACCTCTCGGGCATCTGCATGGCCGGGAGCGACAGCTTTGCCCATGCCAATGCGCTGAAACAGCGCGCCAAGGACCTGGGAATCGAACCTTACGACTACCGCGACAACCCGGCGGTGTTCTGGGACCTGTTTGGCCAAAAGGGCCATCCGATCCGCACCACCGTTTCGGAAATGGGTCCGCTGCTGCTCTCGCGGCTGCTGGGGCTGAACGAGACGCAAGAGGGTGTACTGGCGATCTGTTTCAAATGGGCCGACGACAATGGCCTGCTGCTGCTCGATTTCGAAGACCTGCACAAAGTGCTGCTGACCTGCGCGCAGAACGCTTCCGCGCTGACCACCAGCTATGGCAATATTTCCAAGGCCAGTGTCGGCACGATCCAGCGCCAGTTGCTGGCCTTCGAAAGCCAGGGGACCGACCGCTTCTTTGGCGAACCCGCGTTTGAGATCAACGATTTCCTGCGCTGTGACGAGGCCGGCAAGGGCCTGATCAACGTGCTCGCCGCCGAGCAGCTGATGCAGAATCCCAAACTCTATTCAACCTTTCTGCTGTGGCTGATGAGCGAGCTGTTCGAGGCGCTTCCAGAAGCGGGTGATCTGGCAAAACCCAAGCTGGTGTTCTTTTTCGACGAGGCCCACCTGCTGTTCGACGATGCCCCCGAAGCGCTGTTCGACAAGGTCGAGCAGGTCGTCCGCCTGATCCGTTCGAAAGGCGTGGGGGTCTATTTCATCTCGCAGAACCCGATCGACATTCCGGAGAAGATCGCCGGGCAGCTGGGCAACCGCGTGCAGCACGCCTTGCGCGCTTATACCCCGCGCGATCAGCGCGCGATCAAGGCTATGGCCGAGACCTTCCGGATCAACCCCAAGCTGGATGTCGAAGCGGCGATAACCGAGCTCAAGGTGGGCGAGGCGCTGGTCTCGATGCTCGACGCGGACGGCGCGCCGGGCGTGGTCCAGCGCACCCTGGTGGCTCCGCCGCGCAGCCGGCTTGGCCCGGTCAGCGACAAGGAACGCGCGATCGTGCAGTCGATCAGTCCCTATGGGGGCAAGTACGAAATGGCAGTCAACCGCGACAGCGCCGCCGAAGTGCTGGCGCGCAAGGCTGCGGACGCGGTCGCAGCGACGAAAGTGGTCGAAGAACAGGGCGTCGAAGCCCAGCGCGCCCAGCCGCGGCGCAGCCCCTCGCTGTGGGAGCGGGCCGGCAAAGCCGCCTTCGGGGCAGCCGCCGCCTCAGCGGGGACGATCATCGCCAGCAAGATCACCGGACGGCGCAGCTCGGCCTCGCCGATGGCTTCGGCGGCCTCTGCCGCAGCGGGCGCGATCGGCACGCAGCTAGGCGGTTCGGCAGTCGGCCGGTTTGTGCGCGGAATCGTTGGCAACTTGCTGCGCTGACGCTGGTCGGGCAGAGATTGCCCTTGGTCGATAGGGGTGGTTGCATTTGATTTCGGCTTGGAGTCTGTGGCGGCCAGTTAGATTTGGTCGCCAAGGAAATCCCATGCGTTCGTTGCTGCTTGCCGCATCTGCCCTTTCGCTTGCCTGCTCGGCTCCGGCCCTGGCCGAAGCGCCCCAGGCCGATCCAGCCGCCAGCGCCGCCGCCGCGCTGGCCCCGGTCCCGCCGGGCAAGCTGAGCGATGCGGTGCACCCGCTGACCTACCGGCTCGACCTGACCGTCGACCCGGCGCAGGAGCGGTTTTCCGGCCATGTCGAAATCGATGCCACATTGAAGGCAGCCAGCACGTTCGTCGACCTCCACGGACGCGACCTCAAGATGGCCAAGGCGGTCGCCACAGCCGGCGGCAAGAGCTATGTCGGGCGCTGGTTCGAGCTTGATCCCACCGGGGTCGCCCGGCTGGTCTTCGACGCGCCGTTGCCCGCAGGGCCAGTGACCTTCAGCTTCGATTACGATGCCGAGTTCGCCCAAGGTCCGGCTGGCCTGTTCCGGGTCAAAGTGGGCGAGGACTGGTATAGCTGGACCCAGTTCCAGTCGATCGACGCCCGCGCCGCATTCCCGGGGTTTGACGAGCCCGGCTTCAAGGTGCCGTTCAGCGTCACCCTGCGCACCCGCAAGGGCCAGGTCGCGGTCAGCAATGCGCCTCAGGCTTCCAGCACCGACGAAGGTGACTGGACGGTCCACCGCTTCGCCCCCACCCTGCCGCTGCCGACCTATCTGGTGGCGATGATGGTCGGGCCCTTTGCGGTGCTGGAAGGCCAGGTTGCCCCGACCCCGCAGCGCAAGACCCCGCTGCCGATCCGGATCGTCACCACCAAGCAGAACGCCGGGCAGATGACTTTCGCGCTCGACGGCACCAAGGGGATTGTCACCCATCTGGAACGCTATTTCGGAACCGGCTTTCCCTATCCCAAGCTCGATCAGATCACTTCGCCGATCCTGCCCGGCGCGATGGAGAATGCCGGGGCCGACCTTTATGCCGACCCGATCCTGATCATGGATGACAGGGCCAGTACCGGGCAGAAGCGGACCTTCGGGATGGTCGTCAGCCACGAGCTGGCGCACCAGTGGTTCGGCGATCTGGTCACCCCGGCCTGGTGGGACGACATCTGGCTGAACGAGAGCTTCGCCAACTGGATGGGCTACCGGATCGGCGACGAATGGCGGCCGGACCTCAACATCAAGGCCGGGGCCTTGGCCGAAGGGTTCAGTGCCATGCACACTGACGCACTGGTGGCAGGACGGCCGATCCATGAGCCGATCCCCACCAATGCCCAGATCGACGAGGCCTTCGATACGATCACTTACGGCAAGGGCGGCCACGTGGTCGCGATGATCGCGGGCTATATGGGCGATGAAAAGTTCAAGCAGGGCGTGCGGGTCTATATGGACAAGCACCGCTATGGCAGCGCCACCAGCACCGATTTCTTTGCGGCCATGGCCACGGCCTCGGGCGATCCCCGAATCGTGCCGGCGATGCAGAGTTTTACTGACCAGCAAGGGGTGCCGCTGGTGACTTTCGCCAGCGACGGCAAGGGCGGCTATACGGTCCGCCAGAGCCGCTTTGCCCGGCTGGGCACTCAGGCTCCGGCGACCCGCTGGGGTGTGCCGCTGTGCGTGCGGCGCAGCAGCGGGGTGCAGAAGTGCCAGCTGCTTACCAGTGAAAGCGACACCGTGCGGATCGCCGGCAAAGGCGCGCTGATCCCCAATCCCGGGGGCACCGGCTATTACCGCTTTGAGCTTCCGGCCAAGGACTGGGATGCGCTGATCGGAATCGCCGACAAGTTGCCCGGCGGTGAGGCGCTGGCGCTCGACGATTCGCTCTATGCCAGCTTCCTGGCCGGACGCGCCAGCCCGGCGCAGCTGGTGGCAGCGGCGCGCAATCTGGCCCGCAACAAGGATAGCTATGCCAGCGAGAGCGGGATCGGCACGATTGATGCGCTGGCCCGCACCGGGATGCTCAGCGCCGAGGGTGAAGCCGGTTACCGCCGCCTGGTCAAGCAGATCAACTTGCCCCGGCTCGCCGCGATGGGCTTTGACCCGCGCACCGGGGCCTATGCCAGCGAGGACCCGGAGAAGTCCGACCAGCGCCAGCAAGTCGTTGGCAACCTAGCGCTGACCGCCAAGGATCCGGCGCTGCGCCAGCAGCTGGGCTCTGCCGCCAGGGCCTATCTCGCAGGCGACAGGGCCGCGCTCGATCCGGCCTGGTACGGCATGGCCTTTGCGGTGGTGGTCGACGAAGGCGGCCTGACCGCGGCGCAGGACCTGGCCGACAAGGCGCTGGCCTCGCAGGACCCGCTGTTCCGGCCCGAAGCGCTGGGCGCGATCGCCGGTTCGGGCAACCCGGATGTGGCCAATTGGGTGCTGCGCAGCTTCACCGACCCGCGCCTGCGCAAGAGCGAGCGGCTTGGCGTGGTCCGCACCGTGATCTTCACCCGCGAAACCCGCGAGCTGGGTTTCGAATGGCTCAAGGCCAACTTCGACCAGCTGACCAGCGGCGGTGGCGGAATCTTCTCGGCGGCACGGCTGCCGACGGTATTGGCCGGGTTCTGTTCGGTCCAGCGCTCGGACGAAATCGCCGCGCTGCTGCGGCCCAAGCTCAAGGGCAAGACCGGCGCGCTCGAACTTGAACGCACCGTCGAGCGGGTCCGGTCGTGCGGAATTCTCAAGGAAGCGCGCGGGGCTGAACTTTCGGCCGAGTTGGCGAAGATCAAGTAAGCGGCAAACTCAGTGTTGCGATCAGGCCAGCTACCGCGCCGGCCGGATCGCGGCGGTTGGCCAGCTGCAGGCTGCCGCCGTGCTGGTCGGCAATCGCCCGGGCGAGCGTCAGCCCCAGTCCGGCCCCGCCGGTTTCGCTGTTGCGTGACGGCTCACCGCGGGTGAACGGCTCGAGCATCCGGGCGATCTGGTCTTCGGGAATGCCGGGACCGTCGTCCTCGATCCTGATCACCGCGTGGTCGCCCTCACGCTCCAGCGAAATCCGCGCGACCTGGCCATAGCGCAGCGCGTTGACCACCAGGTTGCGCACCGCGCGCCGCAGCCAGGTGGCGCGCAGTGGCAGCACCATCCGGTTTGACCCTTCGTAGCTCACGGGCTCGCCCATATCCTCGAACTCCTCGGCGACTTGCGCGACCAGAGCGCCAAGGTCGGCGCTTTCCAGCGGATCGCTGGGACGCCCGACGCGGGCCAGGCTGAGGATATCGTCAAGGCTGCGGGTAATATCTTCGATCGTGGCCGCCATCTTGGCGCGTTCGGCTTCGTCCTCGACGCTTTCGATCCGTACCCTGAGGGCTGCCAGCGGGGTCTTGAGGTCATGCCCGATCGCCCCCAGCATCACGTCCTTTTCGTCAAGCAGCGCGGCAAGCCGCGCTTCCATCGCGTTGTGCGCCACGATCAGGCGGCGCACGTCGTCTGGCCCCTCGGGCTCAAGCTGGCCTTGCGCATCGCGGGTCCGGGCAAAGCGTTCGAGCCGCCCGGTCAGCGCCTTGAGCGGCTTGGTGATCTGCCGCAGGATCAGGGCAATGGCACCAAACAGCAGGGCATAGAGTAGCAGGGTCTGGCCGATCAGGGTCATCAGCAACCCGCGTTCAGGACGCGGTACCGGCATGCGCACCACCATCCAGCCGGCTTTTGCGGGCATCTCGATCGCCGCGACCATCATTTCGCGCGGAGTGGGCGGAGCGCGATCGCCCAGCGCCGCGCTGCGCCGGGCCATTCGCTTGGCCAGCCGCGGGTCGTGGCCCATCGGGCGGCGGAACACGACGACATTGCTGGTGGCAAAGCCCTGCCCGGCGAGGATCTCTTGCAATTCGGCTTCGGCGTGCTCCTGCCGCTGGTCGCTGGGCGCGAGCGGGGATTGGGCGATCTGCTCGACCCGCAGCACCCGCGCGGTTTCCATGGCTTCGGGAGGGTGACGCCCGTTCAGGCGCCCTTCGCGGTTGGCGGCGAACAGCCGGATCGCGGCGGCATGGACCAGCGCGGCCTCGCGCCGTTCGAGCTGCGCGCGGTAAAGCAGCGCCGCGCTGATCCCTTGCGCCAGCAGCAGCGACAGCGCGACTGCCAGCAACAGCTGGCCTTGCAGGCTCCTCGGCCAGATGCCCCCTAGCAAGCGCTTCATGCTAGGGTGACTTTATCCGGCGAACATCGGCGGCAAGCATATAGCCCCCGCCCCACACTGTCTGGATCAGGGTGGGGGCCTTGCTGTCAGTCTCGATCTTGCGGCGCAGGCGGCTGACCTGGTTATCGACCGCGCGGTCGAACAGATGCGCCTCGCGGCCCTGGACCATGTCGAGCAGGCGGTCGCGGTCAAGCACCTGGCGCGGATGTTCGAGGAAAGCCATCAGCAAGCGGAATTCGGCCGAGGAGATCGAGACCATCGCCCCTTCGGGATCGGTCAGCCGCCGCTTGAGCGGATCGAGCTGCCAGCCTTCGAATTCGAACGCTTCGTCTTCGACAGGCGCAGGTCCGCCCTTGGCGCTGCGGCGCAGCACCGAGCGGATCCGGGCGACCAGTTCGCGCGGCTCGAAAGGTTTGACCACATAGTCGTCGGCACCGATCTCAAGCCCGACGATCCGGTCCATTGCCTCGCCCTTGGCGGTCAAGAGGATGGTGGGGATCTGGTGGGCATCGGCGAGGTGGCGGCACAGCGACAGCCCATCCTCACCCGGCATCATGATGTCGAGCAGGACCAGCTCGGGCAGTTCGTTTCTCAGCTGGCTGCGCGCCTCGGCGGCGCTGGCAGCCTGGGAAACGGCAAACCCCTGGCGCGCGAGGTACTCGGCCAGGGGTTCGCGCAGTGCCGGCTCGTCATCGACCAGCAGCAGTCGGATGGGCGCGGACTGGTCCATCGCGGCCGCTTGCAGCCGTCAGCTCAGTTCGCCGTGGCTGGGGGCATGTCGTGTCCTGCATGACCGCCAGGTCCGCCCGGCCCACCACGCTTGCCGCCCATCATCCCGCGCATTTTCTGGTGCGCGGCCTGACGTTCGGCCTTGGTCAGCTTGCCGTCCTTGTTGGCGTCCATCTTGTCGAAATGCTTGGCCGCACCAGCGGCGAACTCGTCGCGGCTGACCGCGCCGTCCTTGTTGGTGTCGGCCATGTCCAGCATCATCTTGGCCATCATGCCGCCACGTTCACCGTGTTCGCGCTTCATGCCACCAGGACCGCCCCGGCCCTGCTGGTGCGCGGCGTCGAATTCGCTGCGCGAGATCGAACCGTTCTTGTCGGTATCGAGTTTGGCAAACATCTCGCCCTGGTGCGGTGCGCGGTCGGTCTGGTCGAGCTTGCCGTCTTTGTTGGCATCCATCTTTTCGAACATTTCGCCATGCTTGGCGATGAATTCAGCCTTGGTGACGTCCTTGTCGCCAAACGGGTCCATGCCCGCGCCGTGCTGGCTGGCAATCGCGGTTCCGGCAATGCCCAGCGCCAGCAGCGACAGGCCAAGAGTGATCTTTTTCATGTGCGAACTCCGTTTCTCAAAAATACTGCGAAGCCGCGCGGCCTGGAGGGGAGGGGACAGGCAGACCGGCGCGGCTTCCATCGCCCTTCTAGGCCGAAGGTGTCGCGCGACTATGCCCGATGCAAGCAGAATTGCATCAAATTGTCGCAGGAACGCCGACGCGTTCATCGAGGGTTTACCGCGGACGGCACTTGCGCGCCGCCCATCGGCTCAGCCCATCACAAAGGCGTTGAGCTTGTTGCCATCGGGATCGCGGAAGTACCCGGCATAGAAACCCTCACCTCTTGGTCCGGGAGCACCTTCGTCGGTCCCTCCGTTTTCCATTGCGATGGCATAGAGCTTGTCGACCTGGGCTGCGTCGCGCGCTTCGATCGCCACCATCACTCCGTTGCCGACCGAGGCCTGATTACCATCGTGCGGCTTGGTCGCGGCAATCCCGCAGCCGCCGCCCGGTGTGCCCCAGGCGATGAACGTCTCAAACTCCATCATCCGCCCGGTGCCCATTTCGGCAGCGATGGCATCATAGAATTTGGCAGCGCGCGGCAGGTCATTGGTGCCGACGGTTACATATCCGATCATTGTCTCTCTCCCTTCGAGTCGAAGTGGAACATTATGCGAACATCAATGCGCCGGCAAGGGGGCACAGGCCGCCTTGAGCCAATCGAGCGCTGCGCCTTCCAGCTGCGGCGCAAGCAGCGCCTCGACCCGGGCGTGATAGTCGTCCCACCACTTGAGTTCATCGCGGGTCATCAGGCTGGTATCGACCAGGGCGGCGTCGATCGGGGCCCAGGTGAGGTTTTCGAAGCCGAGCCATTCGCCTTCCATGCCAGAAATCTCGCGCTTCTCGACCAGTACCAGGTTCTCGATCCGGATCCCGTAGTGGCCGGCCTTGTAATAGCCCGGCTCGTTCGAAAGGATCATGCCCGCGAGCAACTCCTGCCCGGTCCCCGCCTGCCCGCCCTGCGCCTTGGCAATCCGCTGCGGGCCCTCGTGGACCGACAGGAATGAGCCGACCCCGTGCCCGGTGCCGTGGGCGTAATCGACGCCTGCCTGCCACAGCGCATGGCGCGCCAATGTGTCGAGCTGGCTGCCGACCGTGCCTTTGGGGAAGGTCGCCAACGCCAGCATGATGTGGCCCTTGAGCACGCGGGTGAAACGGTCCTTGTGTTCGGCCGTGGGCTCGCCCGGGCCGATCCAGACGGTGCGGGTGATGTCGGTAGTACCGTCAAGATACTGCCCGCCCGAATCGACCAGATAGACCGAATTGGGTTCGATTCCGATGTTGCTGTGCTCGTCCACTTTGTAGTGCGGGCTGGCGGCATGCGGCCCTGCGGCCGAGATCGTATCGAAGCTCAGGTCGCGCAGCAGCTCGCTTTCCTCGCGGAAGCTCTGCAGCTTTGCGGCGGCAGACAGTTCGTCCTGGCCGCCCTTGGGGGCTTCGATGCTCAGCCAGTGGAGGAACTTGGCGATCGCCGCGCCGTCGCGGGCTTGCGCCGCGCGCTGCCCGGCCTGTTCGACGGGATTCTTGACCGCCTTGGCCAGCACGGTCGGGTCGGTCAGTTCGACCACTGCTGCGCCCGCGCCCTCGAGCGCGGCAAAGACCGCCTGGACCGAACGTTCGGGATCGACCGCGACCTTCTTGCCTGCGAGCGCCTTCAGCTGCGGAACAAAGGCTTCGCGCGGGCGCACGGTGACTGCGTTGCCCAGGTGCGCGCGCAGTTCAGGGGTGACCTTCTCTTCGGCGATGAACAGTTCGGCGGTGCCATCGGCATGCGCCAAAACGAAGCTCAGCGCCACCGGCGTGCAATTGACGTCGGTGCCGCGCAGGTTGAGCAGCCAGGCGACGCCGTCCAGCGCCGAAACCACTGCCGCGTCGAGGCCCTTCGTGGTCAGCCATTCGGCCACCTCGCTGCGCTTGGCCTCGCTGGCCTTGCCGGTATATTCATTGCCATGAACCAGCGCCGGGGCGAGCGAAGGCGCTGGCTGGTCGGCCCAGACCGTATCGATCGGATTGCCGTCCACCGGCTCCAGCGCCGCGCCCTTATCGCGCAGCGCCCTGTTGATCGCATCGACCCAGGGTTTGCCATGCAGCCAGGGATCGAACCCGATCTTGCCGCCTGCGGGCGCATGCTCGGCCAGCCAGGCCGAAACCGACGATGCGGGCACCGAAACGTATTCGAACAGCCGCCCGTCAACCTGCTCGCGCACCTGCAGGGTATAGCGCCCATCGATAAAGATCGCCGCCTTGTCCCCCAGCACCGCCGCGGTCCCGGCCGATCCGCCAAAGCCGGTCAACCAGCCGAGCCGCTGGGCATAGGCGCCGACATATTCGCTCATATGCTCGTCCGAGATCGGGATGACGAAGCCATCGAGGCCGCGGGTCTTCAGTTCCTTGCGCAGTGCCTCAAGGCGCGCTTCGTGCGTATTCATCAGCATGGCTTGCAGTCCTTCTGTGCGCACCATAGAGCCAAGCCATGACAGATTCCATTCCTTTGGCCACTCCCCCCGTCGCAGCGAAAAAGCCATTCATCCAATCGCATCACGGCATCGAAGTGTCCGACGATTATGCCTGGCTGCGCGATCCGGGCTATCCGGAAGTGACTGACAAGGCGGTCTTGGCTCACCTTGAAGCAGAGAACGCCTGGTTCGAACATCGTATGGCCCCGCAGCAGGGCCGGATCGACGCGCTGTTCAAGGAGATGCGCGCGCGGATCAAGGAGGCGGACAAGTCTGTCCCGCAGAAGGATGGTGACTACCTCTACTGGATCGAGTTCGAGGAAGGGGCCGAGTACAAGAAATGGTGGCGCAGGCCCGTCAGCGGGGGTGCGGACCAGCTGATCCTTGACGAGGTCGCGCTGGCTGCGGGCAAGGAGTACTTCCGGCTGGAGGCGCTGGCGGTTTCCAATGACGGCCGCTTGCTGGCCTATTCTACCGACGACAACGGCTCGGAACGCTACACCGCGCGGGTCAAGGATCTGGCCAGCGGCAAGCTGCTGGGCGACGAAATTCCCGGCACGCTGGGCGCGCTGGTCTGGGTCGCGGGCGATACGGGTCTGGTCTATACCCCGGCCAACGAGCAGTGGCGCACCGACCGGGTGATGCTGCACTGGCTGGGCCAGCCGAACTCGGCCGATATCGAGCTCTACCGCGAACACGACGAGGGCTTCCGCGCCAGTGCCGGGCTGACCTCGAACGATCAGTGGCTGGTGCTGGCGAGCGGCGATCATGAGACCAGCGAGGCGCGGCTGGTGCCAGCTCAGGACCCGCTGGCCACGCCCTTGCTGGTCCGCGCGCGGCAGGCCGGGGTGGAGTACGATGTCGATGAGCGCCAAGGCACGCTCTATATCCACACCAACGACACCCACGAAAACTTCCGGCTCGCCGCTGCACCGCTGGCCGATCCGGGGGCGTGGACCACGCTGATCGAAGGATCGGACGACTATTACCTGACCGGGGTAGACCTGTTCCGCGATTTCTTCGTCACCACTGGCCGGGTCCGCGGGCTCGACCGGATCGAGGTGCGGTACTACGATGATCCTGCCCGGATCGAGCCAATCCAGTTTCCCGAGGCGAGCTTCAGCGCTGGCCTTGGCGACAATCCCGAATGGGCGATGGATACCCTTCGCCTGTCCTATGAAAGCATGGTCAGCCCGGCCTCGGTGATCGACTATGAAGTGGCCAGCGGGGCCATGACCACGCTCAAGGTGCAGGAGATCCCCTCGGGCTATGACGCTTCGAACTATGTGACCGAGCGGCTGGAAATTCCGGCGCGCGACGGCACTTTGATCCCGGTGAGCCTGGTCCAGCGCAAGGATCGCCAGGGTGGCGGCCCGCTCTATCTCTACGGCTACGGCGCCTATGGCATCGCCGTCGACCCTGGCTTTTCGACCACCCGGCTAAGCCTGGTGAACCGCGGCTTTGCCTATGCCATCGCCCATATCCGCGGCGGCGATGACTTGGGCCGGGCCTGGTACAAGGCTGGCAAGCTGGAGCGGCGGACCAACACGTTCCATGACTTCGTCGATGTCGCCAGGGGCCTGATCGCGCGGGGCTTCACCCAGGCCGGCAAGATCGCGATCGCGGGCGGATCGGCGGGCGGCGAGCTGATGGGCGCGGTGGTCAATTCGAACCCCGAACTGTGGGGCGCGGTCGCCGCCCACGTGCCGTTCGTCGATGTGCTCAATACCATGCTCGACCCCACCCTGCCGCTGACGCCCGGCGAATGGCCCGAATGGGGCAACCCGATCGAGGACAAGGCCGCATTCGATCTGATCCGCAGCTATTCGCCCTACGATCAGGTCAAGGCGCAGGCCTATCCCCCGATGCTGGTCACTGCCGGGCTCAACGATCCGCGCGTGACCTATTGGGAACCGGCGAAGTGGGTCGCCAGGCTGCGCGAACTCAAGACCGACCAGAACGAGCTGCTCTTGAAGACCAACATGGGCGCGGGCCACGGCGGCAAGTCGGGACGGTTCGAGAGCCTGCGCGAGACGGCCGAGGAGTTTGCCTTTGTGCTGTGGCAGATGGAGGGCGGATCATGACCATCAGGGATCTAGGTTGGCCGGCTCTTGTCGCCATGGCTTGCGCGTTAGCCACAGCAGCCACCCTTGTGACTCGAAACTTCGCACTGATCATGGGGTTTTATCCAGTGCAGCTGCTGGGCATGGGCTGCCTTGCCCTTGCTGTCTGGCAAACTCGGCGATGGTGGCTGCTGATCTTTGCCCTGCCAATGATCCTGCCTCTCGGAATGTGGGCGATGCTGTTCTACCAATGCGCACATGGGAACTGCCTGTGACCAACCGGCACACAATGACCTTCACCGCGCAGGCGCAGCACATCGACGAGCTGGGCCATGTCAACAACGCGGTCTGGGTTGACTGGATCCAGCAGATCGCCACCGCGCACTGGGCGGCGGTCGCTTTGCCTGAACATCAGGCGCAGTACATCTGGGTCGTGACCCGGCACGAGATCGACTATCGCGGCAATGTCGGCCCGGGCGAGGAAGTGAGCGCCGAGACGTTCATCCCCACTGCCCCCACCGGCGCGCGGTTCGACCGGCGGGTCCAGTTCCGCGATGCGGCGGGCAAAGTGCTGGTCGCATCCAACACCACCTGGGCGATGATCGACCGGGCCAGCGGGCGATTGGCCCGGGTCCGCGAGGATGTGACCGCGCCGTTCCGGCCCTTTGCGGATGAGGAGTAGGCCACCTTTCCTCCCCCTTGATGGGGGAGGGATACCGAAGCTTGGCGGCGAAGCCGTCTAGCGCAGGTTGGGTGGGGGTGATGGTGCCATCAAGTGCGAGGTTGCGAGCGGCTGCGAGCTCACCCCCATCCAAGTTTCGCTAGCTCCTTTCAGGAGCAAGCTGCACTATCCTTCCCCCATCAAGGGGGAAGAAGCTCTACCTCAGCCCAGAACTTCGCTCACCGGCACGTAGTCATAGCCCAGATCGCGGGCCACGGCTTCATAGGTAACCTTGCCCTCGTGGACGTTGAGCCCTTCGGCCAGGTGCGGGTTGGCCTTCAGCGCGGCCTTCCAGCCAAGATCGGCGATCTTGAGCGCATGCGGCAGGGTGACGTTGTTGAGCGCATAGGTGCTGGTCCGGGCCACCGCGCCGGGCATGTTGGCCACGCAGTAGTGGACGATCCCGTCAACCACATAGGTCGGATCGGCATGGGTGGTCGCCTTGCTGGTTTCAAAGCAGCCGCCCTGGTCGATCGCCACGTCAACCAGCACCGCGCCGGGCTTCATGGTCGAGAGCATCGCGCGGGTCACCAGCTTGGGTGCGGCGGCCCCGGGGATCAGCACCGCGCCGATCACCAGGTCGGCGCTGGCCACTTCCTGCGCCAGGCTGGCCTTGCCCGAATAGAGCGTGCGCGCGCGCCCCGCGAAATGGTTGTCGAGCCTTTCGAGCGTGGCCGGATCGCGGTCGAGGATCGTCACTTCGGCGCCCAGGCCCACCGCCATCTGCGCGGCGTTGAAGCCGACCACGCCGCCGCCGATCACCACGACCTTGGCGGGGAGCACGCCGGGCACGCCGCCCAGCAGCACGCCGCGTCCGCCGTGCGCCTTCTCCAGCGCGGTCGCCCCGGCCTGGATCGACATGCGGCCGGCAACCTGGCTCATCGGCTTCAAGAGCGGCAGCGAATTGTCCGCGCCAGTCACGGTTTCATAGGCAATCGCGGTCACGCCCGACTTGACCAGGTCGGCGGTCTGCTCGGGGTCCGGGGCGAGGTGGAGGTAGGTATAGAGCACCTGGCCCTTGCGCAGCTGCGCACGTTCGACCGGCTGCGGCTCCTTGACCTTCACCACCATTTCGCATGCCGCAAAGATTTCGGCGGCAGTCGCCTTGATCGCGGCACCGGCAGCCACATAGTCAGCGTCAGAAGCGCCGATGCCATTGCCCGCGCCGGTTTCGACCCACACTTCGTGGCCATGCGCGACCAGCTCGCTCACGCTTTCAGGGGTCAGCCCGACCCGGTATTCGTGGATCTTGATTTCCTTGACGGTGCCGACGCGCATCGGGGCTCTCCTTGGGTAGTAGCTATTGTGCGCAGGATAGGCCCGAAGCGCGTGGAAGTTTCACCAAAGTTACCCTGTTCATCCCCCTCAATCGGTGATATTTACCGTAGTAGAGCAACAAGCCGGAAAAATTGACCGTGGACCGCAACGATGTGCTGATTCTAGAGGCACTGCAAAAAGATAGCTCACGCTCGATCGCCGACCTCGCCGAACTGGCCAGCGTCTCGCCCTCAGCCTGCCACCGCCGGATCAAGGCGCTTGAGTCCAGCGGCGTGATCACCGGCTACGGCGCGCAAGTCGATCCGCAGAAGCTGGGCCTCAAGATGCAGGCCTTTGTCGAAATCACGCTGACCAGCCAGAGCCGCGAGGCGATGGACCGGTTCGAGCGCGCGGTGGCCGACTTCGACGAGATCCTCGACTGCCACCTGATGGCCGGCCACGCCGACTATCTGCTGCGCGTGGCGGCGCGCGATCTGGACCAGTACGACCGGATTCACCGCGATTGCCTCGCGGCGCTACCCGGAGTTTCCTCGATGCGGTCAGCCTTCGCGATCCGCCGGATCAAGCGGTGGCAGGGCTATCCAGTTAGGGGCTAGGCAACCGCCTTAAGCCGCGCCTTGTCGTGCCGGGCGATCCATTCCTCAAGGATCGGCGCGATCCGGGTCCGCCACTTGCTGCCGTTGAAGATGCCGTAGTGGCCGACTTCGCGCGCCAGGTGGTATTGCTTCTTCGCGTCGCTGAGCCCGGTCGCCAAGGTCAGCGCGGCCTTGGTCTGGCCGATCCCGGAGATATCGTCGCGCTCGCCCTCGATCGCCAGCAGCGCGGTGTCCTTGATTTTGCCCAGGTCCACCACTTTGCCGCGGTGGACGAAAGTGCCGTTGGGCAGCGAATGCTTCTGGAACACGTGCTCGACCGTCTGGAGGTAATAGGCCGCGTTAAGATCGCAGACCGCGCGGTATTCCTCGTAGAAGTCCTTGGTCGCATCGGCGTCTTCATCGGCGCCGGCAACCAGGTGCTTGAACATGTGGTAGTGGCTCAGCATGTGATTGCCCAGGTTCATGCTCATGAACCCGGCCAGCTGCATGAAGCCCGGATAGACCTGCCGTCCCGCACCGGGATATTGCAGCGGCACCGTGGCGATCACGGTGTGGCGGAACCATTCGAGCGGACGCTGCATGGCGAGGTCGTTGACGCTGGTCGGTGCCTCGCGGGTGTCGATCGGGCCGCCCATCATGGTCAGGGTCAGCGGGCGGCAGGGATGCCGGGTATCAGCCATGATCGCGGTTGCGGCCAAGGCCGGGACCGAAGGCTGGCACACCGCCAGCATGTGCGCGCCGGGTCCGACATGCTCCAGAAATGCGATCAGGTAATCGATGTAGTCATCAAGGTCGAACTCACCCTCGCTTAGCGGGACCATCCGTGCGTCGGCCCAGTCGGTGATGAAAACGTGAGCATTTTCAACCATGCGCTCCACGGTGCCGCGCAGCAGGGTGGCGAAGTGCCCGCTCATTGGCGCCACGATCAACAGCCTCGGTGCGTCGGCGGCGAGGCCCGGATGGCTGAAATGCAGCAGATTGCCCCAGGGACGGTGCAGAACGATCGCCTCGGTCACCGGCTGGGTGATACCATCGGCGTTCACTTCCTCGATATCGAAGGCCGGTTTGCCATAGTTGGCGCTGGCGTGGGCAAAGACCTCCAGCGCCGAAGCCATGACCGGACCAGCTCCGGTATAGCCGAACGGCAGCGCCGGATTGCTGAGCATCTGCGAACCAACCGAGGCCCAGGTGCTGGCCATATTGAGCCAGGAACGCTGCATTTCATATGCGGTGTAAAGCACGTGTCTTGGACCCCCTGCTGCCCGGTGGACCCGGACTTTGCACGCCATGGTGACGCCAATCGCTCTATTGTGCAATGCACAAATTGCCTTGCAGTGCACAATGGGTCTGCGCGGTGCTACTTAACCGCTACCGCGCCTTTGGGGGCTGTGCTAGGGCGCGGCCCATGAGTTCCGCCCCCGACGGCAGCGCGCCCGCAGCCCCGCTCCCGACCGCCTCGACCGAAGAACCCAAGCCCGCGCGCACGCTGGGCCCGTTGCGGATGATCTGGCGCGAGACTGCCAAGTATCCGCATCAGGTGATCTTTGCCTTGCTCGCGCTGCTGGTCACCGCCTCGGCCACGCTGGCAATCCCGGCAGGCTTTCGCCTGGTGGTCGATCGCGGGTTCGGTGCGGGCGGCGATATTGAATCGATCGGGCGCTGGTTCCGCTATCTCTTGCTGATCGTGCTGGTGCTGGGCTTGGGGACCGCAGTGCGATTCTATTTCGTATCGTGGCTGGGCGAGCGGGTGATCGCCGATATTCGCCTCAAGGTGCAGGAGAACCTGCTGCGCCTTTCGCCAGCCTTCTTTGAGCAGAACAGCCCCAACGAAATCTCTTCGCGGATGACTTCGGATACGGCGCTGATCGAACAGGTTGTCGGCACCACGGTTTCGGTTGCCCTGCGCAATTTCATCATGGGCGTGGGCGGGGTGGCGATCCTGTTCTCGCTTGCTCCCAAGCTGACTGCCGGGCTGGTGCTGGGGATCGTCGCGGTAGTCTTTCCCTTGATGGCTTTCGGACGCCGGATCCGCACAATTTCGCGCACCAGCCAGGACCGGGTCGCCGATATCGGCGCGATGGTGGCCGAAGTGCTGGGGGCGATGAAAGTGGTCCAGGCCTTCAACCAGGAACTCCGCGAGCAGGAGCGCTTCGCCAAATCGGTCGAGCTCAGCTTCGCCGTGGCCAAGCGCCGGATCGTGCTGCGCTCACTGATCTCGATGTTCGGGATTATCGCAGTGTTCGGCGCTGTTGTCCTGCTGGTCTGGCAAGGCGCAATCGGGGTGGCCAACGGTTCCATCACCGGCGGCACGATTGTTCAGATCGTCCTTGTCGCAGGACTCGTCGCCGGGTCGTTCGGCGCGCTGACCGAGGTCTATGGCGACCTGCTGCGCGGCGCCGGGGCGGCCAGCCGCCTCAACGAACTGCTAGCCGAGAAGCCGCAAATCGCCATGCCCGAACGCCCGCTGGCGCTGCCCAGCCCGGCACGCGGCAAGCTGAGTTTCGAGAATGTCAGCTTCCGCTATCCGACCCGGCTTGAAATGGCCGCGCTGGCCGATTTTTCGCTGACGATCGAACCGGGCGAGACCGTGGCGATTGTCGGCCCCTCGGGTGCGGGCAAGAGTACGCTGTTCCAGCTGGCCGAGCGGTTCTACGATCCGCAGGCCGGGACCATCAAGCTTGACGGCGTGCCGCTGACCGCAGTCGATCCGGCCGAAGTGCGCCGCCGCATGGCCTTGGTCCCGCAGGAAGGCGTGCTGTTCGCCGCCAATGCCCGCGACAACCTGCGCTATGGCAACTGGCAAGCCACCGATGAGCAGATTTGGGAAGCCGCGCGCGCCGCCAATGCCGAGGAGTTCCTGAAGGAGCTGCCCGAAGGGCTCGATACTTATCTGGGTGAAGGCGGCGCGCGGCTTTCGGGCGGCCAGCGCCAGCGGATCGCGATTGCCCGCGCGGTGCTGCGCGATGCGCCGATCCTGCTGCTCGACGAGGCAACCTCGGCGCTCGACGCCGAGAGCGAGAAGCTGGTCCAGGACGCGCTCGACCGGCTGATGCAAAGCCGCACCACGCTGGTGATCGCTCACCGTCTGGCCACAGTGCGCGGGGCCGACAAGATCGTGGTGATGGACCGGGGCCGGATCGTCGAGAGCGGCACCCACGAGACTTTGACCAAGGCCAAGGGGCTCTATGCCCGCCTTGCCGCCTTGCAATTTGATGATGCCGCATTCGCTGCGCAGGAAGGGCGCTGATGGACACTATTCTCACCGCAATCCTGCTCGGCATTGTCGAAGGGGTAACCGAATTCATCCCGGTTTCCTCAACCGGGCACCTGATCCTCGCGACCGAGATCTTCGGGTACGATGCAAAGGCCTGGGCAGCCTTCAACGTGATTATCCAGCTGGGCGCGATCCTGGCGGTGGTGGTGGTCTATTGGCGAACCTTCTGGGCAGTCGGCATGGGACTGCTCAAGTGGCGTAAGGAAAGCCTGGCTTTCGTGCGCAACATCTTGCTGGGCTTTCTCCCTTCGGCAGTGCTGGGGCTGCTGCTCAAGGACTATATCGACATCATGCTGGGCAGTCCGCAGATCGTTGCCTGGGCACTGATCGCGGGCGGGATCGCGATTCTGGCGATTGAGCGCACCGCCAAGCCAGGACCGGCCAGCGGTGTGGCCCAGCTGCCTGCGCGGCAGGCGCTGGGGGTTGGGCTGTTCCAGTGTATTTCGATGATTCCCGGGGTCAGCCGCTCTGGCGCAACGATCATGGGCGCCCTGGCGATGGGGATCGAACGCCGCACCGCAGCCGAATTCAGCTTCTTCCTGGCAATCCCGACGATGATGGGGGCGACCACGCTGGAACTGTGGGACAATCACGCCGAACTGATGGCCGGCACCGGCCCGGTCGGCTGGAGCGAGATCGCAGTCGGCTTCGTGGTCAGTTTCGTGGTCGCGCTGGCGGTGATCAAGCTGTTCGTCGCCTATGTCAGCCGCGCGGGCTTTGCACCGTTCGCCTGGTACCGGATCGCGGCGGGGATCGTAGCGCTCTATTTCCTGACCTAGAAGTTCCTCTCCATTTTCCGCGAATGCGGCAAATGGGGAGGTGGATCGTCCGCAGGACGAGACGGAGGGGTCTCGGAGCAGGCGTCCTTGCCCCTCCGTCAGCCGCCTTCGGCGTCTGCCACCTCCCCATTTGCGCTACGCGAAAATGGGGAGGAATTGGGCGATGGCCTAAACCGGCTTGGCCCCACTCCCCCGCCCGCCACGCAGGAAGTATTCCTGCGTGCCCCGATGGAGCACGTCGTCGATATCGATCACGGCAGTGTTGGCATAAGTGAAGCTGGGGGCCAGGCTGCGGTAGAGCCGGTCGAAATCGCGGTCCACCGTATCGTGGTAAAGCTCGTCGAAGCTCTCGATCACGAAATAGGTCGGCTGCAGATCGTCGATCACATAGTCGGTGCGCATCACCCGGTCGACGTTGAGCATGATCCGGTTGGGGCTCTGCGCCTCGAGGCAATAGACCGCTTCGGTCGGGCCTGAAAGGATGCCCGCACCATAGGCGCGCAGGCCATCGGCCTCCTGGATCAGCCCGAACTCGACCGTGTACCAGTAAAGCGCGCCCAGCGCCTTGAGCCGGTTGTAACGCATCGCCTTCCACCCGGCCCGGCCATATTCCTGCATGTAATCGGCATAGGTCGGGTCGGCCAGCATCGGCACGTGGCCGAAGACATCGTGGAACACGTCGGGTTCCTGGATATAGTCGAAGCAGTCGCGGCTGCGGATGAAATTGCCGGCCGGGAAGCGGCGATTGGCCAGGTGCCAGAAGAACACGTGATCGGGGATCAGCATCGGCACCGGCACCACCGACCAGCCGGTCAGGGTGCCCAGTTCCTCGGACAGCCGGGCAAAGTCCGGCACTCCGCCGCGGCCCAGGTCAAGCCGCTCAAGGCCGCTCAGGAAGGCACTGGCGGCGCGGCCGGGCAGGACCTGGACTTGCCGCTCGAACAGCTCGTTCCAGACCGCGTGCTCATCGGCACCATAGACGCGCTGGCCGGGTTCCAGCCAATCCTCGCCCAGATGCGCCGGACGCTTCAGCGGCGCGGTGAACACTTCGGGGCCCAGATCGGGCAGGCGGGTAAAGTCAGTCTCGGACATGGTTGCATTTGTAACTTTATCGAAACGGGACGGCAACGCCCAATTCACCTGCTTGCCAGTCCGGCCCGACAGGCGCATTTTCAAAGGCATGAAACAGCTCAAGCGCAAGAAGTTCGAAAAGCTCTATGCCCCGCTCGAAGAAGAGCTGGTGGCGATGGCCCGCTGGGCGGCAGCGACCGGCGCGCGGATCCTGGTGCTGTTTGAAGGGCGCGACACCGCCGGCAAGGGCGGGGCGATCCGCGCGGTCGCCGATCCGCTCAACCCGCGCCAGTGCCGGATCGTTGCTCTGCCCAAACCTTCGGACCGCGAAAAGACCCAGTGGTACTTCCAGCGCTATGTCCAGCACTTGCCTGCCGCGGGCGAAGTCGTGCTGTTCGATCGCAGCTGGTACAACCGCGCCGGGGTCGAGAAAGTCATGGGCTTTGCCACCCCTGCCCAGGTCGCAGCCTTCCTCAAGGCCGTGCCGGCGTTTGAGCAGCAACTGGTCGATGACGGGATCCTGCTGTTCAAATACTGGCTGACCACCGACCAGGCCGAGCAGGAAAAACGCTTCAAGGAACGGCTGGAAGACCCGCTCAAGCGCTGGAAGCTGTCACCGGTCGATACGGCGGCGCGCGACAAGTACGATGCCTATACCCTCGCGCGCGAGGAGATGCTGAAGGCGACGCACAGCGATCATGCGCCCTGGACCCTGGTCGATTTCAACGACCAGCGCCGCGGCCGCCTGACCCTGATCCGCGATCTGCTCGACCGGCTGCCCGATACCAAGGTCGAACCGGAGGAGGTTGTGCTGGAACCGCTGGGTCATGAACCCTCGGCCGAAGGCTATACCATCCTCAAGCCCATTCCCCCCTACAAGCCTTGACTTTGACCCCCATCTGACGCATTGGCGCGGCCTTCCGGGGCGGCGCCTGTGTGCCGCTCTTGCAGTTTCATGGGCTTTTTGGCCCGAATCAAGAGTTCAGGACCTTAAGCAATGGCGAAGCCCGCAACCGTCAAGATCCGCCTCGTGTCGAGCGCCGACACCGGCTTCTTCTATGTGACCAAGAAGAACCCGCGCAACACGACCGAGAAGATGAGCTTCCGCAAGTACGATCCGGTCGTGCGCAAGCACGTCGAATTCAAGGAAGCCAAGATCAAGTAAGGGGTTCATTGCGAGTTCAAGCCGGTGCGGCTAGCACGCGGGGCATGAACACCATGAAACCTTCCTTCCGATCGCTCGCAGGCGCCGCCGCTTTGGCGGCGTTTGGCGTTTCTGTACCCCTCGCTTTTGTCGCGCCCAGCCCGGCGGTGGCCCAGGCCCAGCCCGGCGACCTCACCAATGCCGTGACCGCGCTGCGCGCGATCTCCACCATGCGCGCCGATTTCGTCCAGACCGACATCAAGGGTCAACGCGTCTCCGGCGTGCTGACGCTCAAGCGGCCGGGCAAGATCCGCTTCCAATACCAGAAGGGCGTGCCGATCCTGATCGTTTCGGACGGCAAGGCGCTGACCTTCATCGACTATTCGGTTCGCCAGGTTCAGCGCTGGCCGATCGGCGGCAGCCCCTTGGGCGCGCTGCTCGATCCCAAGCGCGATGTGATGCAGTTTGGCAAGCTGACCCCGGCCACCAACGGATCGATCGTCAGCGTCGAAGTGCGCGACAAGAAGCATCCTGAATACGGCGTGATCACGATGGTCTTCGTGCGCAAGCCCGGCGCACCGGGCGGACTGGAGCTGTCGAGCTGGGCCACGCTCGACTCGCAGAACACCCGCACCGTGGTGAGTCTGACGAATCAGCAGTACGGCGTGGCGGTTTCGGACAACACGTTCCGCTACAACGACCCACGCAACCCCACTCGTCGATAGCGGGCAACGGCCTGTCGCGGACTGTGCGAAAGTTGCGACAATTTGCGACGAGGCTTTCGCGATTGTTCATGGCGGCGAAAGGCAAATGCGCCTAAAACCGTAACTGACAGCGCGGCCTGAGGCGGGTTTCCCCCCTGTTGCCCGAGCCTCCTTAACAGGGCGCGATGTCGAGCGTGACGAACGCACAAAGGAACCCTCGGTCCAATGCCCCCGGACCGAGGGTTTTCTTTGGATGGGGCTGTGGCGGCCCATGCCGGGCTGCGAACATAGCCCCTCCCCGATGGGGAGGGGTTGGGGTGGGGGTTCCACGCTGCTTGGCACCACCGCCCCTTGCCGCACCGCCCTGTGCCACCTAAAGCCGCGGGCATGATCTCGATTGCTACATGGAACATCAATTCGGTCCGCTTGCGGGTCGATCAGGTCGTGCGGTTTTTGGCTGAGCAACAGCCGGACGTGCTGTGCCTGCAAGAGATCAAGACGGTCGAGGCGACTTTCCCGCACGAGGCATTCGAGGACGCCGGTTACACCTATCGCGCGGTGCATGGGCAGAAGGGGTATCACGGCGTGGCCACGGTCAGCCGGATCCCGATCCGCGAGCTTTCGCGCAACGACTGGCAGGCCAATGGCGAGGCGCGGCATGTGGGCGTGGAGCTGCTCGGACCCGGACAGGGCATGGTGCTGGAGAACGTCTATATCCCGGCCGGCGGCGACATTCCTGACCGCGAAGCCAATCCCAAGTTCGGTCAGAAGCTCGATTTCCTCGAGCGGATGACCCGCTGGGCGGAGACACTCGAACGCCCGACACTGCTGGTCGGCGATTTCAACGTGGCCCCGCTCCCGTCAGACGTTTACGATCACAAGGCCTTGCTCAAGGTCGTCAGCCATACGCCGATTGAAGTCGAGACCCTGCAAGGCCTGGCCGATGCCCATGGCTGGGTTGACCTCGGCCGCAAGCATATCCCCGCGCCTGAGCGGAACTGGACCTGGTGGTCCTATCGCACCTTCTGGCAGGAAAAGGATCGCGGGCGCAGGCTCGACCATATGTGGGCCTCGCCTCAGCTCGCCGCGCAGTCGGTCAGCCACCGGATCGTCGAGGAAACCCGCCGCTGGGAACAATGCAGCGACCATGTGCCGCTGATCACGGAATTTGCCCTGTGACACCCGAACGCCGTGTTGCCCTGGCGATCGACGCCTTGCGCCACGGCTGGCCGATCCGGCTCGACGATTGCCTGACCCTGCTGCCCGCCGAAACCGGGCTGGGCGACGGGGTTGCTGCGGGCCAGATGCTGATCTCCTGCGCGCGGGCAGTGACACTCAAGCTGGCCAACCAGCGCGAGGCTGCGGTGCCCGAAGCCCCGGTGCTGATCCGCGGCGCCGATCCTTTCGATCTTGCTTCCGCGCGGGCGCTGGCCGATCCGGCGCTGGACCTGGCCACACCGCTCAAGGGCCCATTCCTGGCCGAGCCACTGGCCCACGGCGAGGCGGCTGTCGCGGCGATGACCCTGGCGCGGCTGGCCGGGATCCTGCCGGCCTTTCTGGTCGATCCTGAGCCCGCGGGCGAAGCGCAGGAAGCCCGCTCGAGCGATCTGGCCGCCTGGTCCGATGTCATCCACCTAACCATCGCCAGCCGCGCGCACCTGCCGGTGGCAGCTTGTGAGAGCGCCGAGATCGTCGCCTTCCGCTCGGCCAATGACTTGCGCGAACATGTCGCGCTGGTGATCGGCCAGCAGCGCAGCGACCGCGCCCCGCTGGTGCGCCTGCACTCCGAATGCCTGACCGGCGATATCCTCGGCAGCCTCAAATGCGATTGCGGGCCGCAGCTCGATGCCGCACTGCGGGCGATGGCCGACGAGGCCAGCGCGGGCGGCTGGGGCGTGCTGCTCTATCTGCGCCAGGAAGGGCGTGGAATCGGCCTGATCAACAAACTGCGCGCCTACCAGCTGCAGGATCAGGGCTTCGACACGGTCGATGCCAACAACCGGCTGGGCCTGCCCAGCGAAGCGCGCGATTTTCCGGTCGCAGCGCGGATGCTCGCGCTGCTGGGGGTTGGACCGATCCGGCTGATGACCAACAACCCCGCCAAGGTCGAGGCGCTGCGCGGCGCCGGGGCGGAAGTGGCTGAGCGGGTGCCGCACCGGCTTCCCCCCAACCCCCACAACGCGCGCTACCTTGATACCAAGCGCGACCGCACCGGGCACTTGCTGTGAGCCCCTCCTATTCGATCCGCCCCGAAGCTGCGGGCGATCAGGCCGCGATCCACGATCTGGTGGAACGCGCCTTTGCGCCGATGCCCTTTTCGGATGGCGACGAACAGGACCTGGTCGATGCGCTGCGCGATGCGGGCGATCTGGCGCTGTCCTTGGTTGCTGTATCGGCGGAGGGCACGGTGATCGGCCACGTCGGCTTCAGCCCGGTAACGATCGACCACAAGGCCTGCGGTTGGTTCCAGATGGCCCCGGTCTCGGTAACTCCCGAACTGCAGCACCAAGGCATCGGCAGCGCGCTGATCCGCGCCGGGATTGAGCAGCTTAGCACTGCCGGTGCCGGCGGCGTCGCGGTGGTTGGCAACCCGGTCTACTACGAACGCTTCGGCTTTGCCGTACAGGATGGCCTGACCCCGGAAAGCGAGCACGATCTGCCCTATTTTCGCGCGCAAGTGCTGGCGGGCGAGACCCCGCAGGGCACGCTGCGCTATGCCCCGGCTTTCTACGGACCGCAGCAATGAAGGCCTGGATCGGCCGCAGCGAGCTCCGCACCGACCGCATCGATCCCGGTCATGCCGCACGCTGGCTGGCCACGCTTGACCGCGCGGCTCCGGCGGATGGAACCATGCCGCAGGGCTTCCATTGGTGCCTGTGCCTGCCCGATGCGCCGAGCGCCGGCCTGGGCGCGGATGGCCACCCGCAGCGCGATGCCGGTCCCGCCAGCCTGCTGCCGCCCTTGCCGCATCTGCCGCGGCGGATGTGGGCGTCGAGCAAGTTGGAGTTCCTTGGCCCGCTGCGCCTTGGCGCTGCGATCGAACGGCGATCCACCGTGCTGGCGATCGAGGCCAAGCAGGGTTCCAGCGGCGAGCTGGTTTTCGTGACCCTGCGGCACGAGACTAAGGCCGATGGCGCGCTGGTGGTGCGCGAGGAGCAGTCGCTGGTTTACCGCGCCGCCGCCGCCAGCGATGCGCCGCCGAGCCCGCCGCCGGGAGCCGGGCAGTTCAGTCCTGCGGAATGGCACGCACACCGCACGATCGTGCCGAACGAGGCTTTGCTGTTCCGCTATTCGGCGCTGACCTTCAATTCGCACCGGATCCACTATGACCTGCCATACGCGCGCGATATCGAACGCTATCGCGGTCTGGTGGTCCACGGCCCGCTGACCGCGACGCTGCTGCTGGATCTGGCCCGGCGCGAGTTGGGCGATAATGCCCTGAAGTCCTTTGCTTTCAGGGGCCTGTCGCCCGCGATCTGCGGCGAGGCGCTGCACCTGGCGATGCGCAAGTCAGACGATGGCTGGGAGTTTGGCGCTTTCACCGAGGACGGACGGCCCATCGCGAGTGGCAGTGCGGAATGATTTTTCCGCTAACCTAAATGACAGTATGATGACCCAGTCTTGTGCCAATTTGGCTGTGCGGCGGCTTGTTGGGGCGAAGGGAAAGTTGGTGGCCGCCCATTGGGTCGCATAACGGGCGGCCACCGCCTACCGTCGGCTATTGCTGACTGGAGGTTGGTAAGCATATGTCATGGCTGTTCTGAAGCCGACAGGGCCTCAACCCGATGATTTTCCGATGATCCTTGCTTGGGTTAGAAGGAAATCGCTGAGTCACAGGCAGAAAAGTGCAGATTTCTCGTTGCAAGTCGGGGCGCGCCACCCGATAGTCCGGGCAGACCAGGGAGCAAAGCGCGGTGCCATCGGGCGAATTTGAAAATGGGGATGGCGTTACCCGGCTCCAACCGGTCGATCTGGCGACCACCTCGGCGTTTGAGCTGGGGGGGCTCAGGGTCGATCCGGCCATTCGCCAGATTGGCTATCCGGACGGCACCCAGGAACGGCTTGAACCGCGGGTGATGGAAACGCTGGTCGCGCTGCACCGCGTGGGCGGCGAAGTGCTCAGCCGCGACGATCTGATGGCCGCCTGCTGGCGCGGCACTGTGGTTGGCGAAGATGCGATCCAGCGGGTGATCCAGCGTCTGCGCAAGGTTGCCGCGCGTTCCGGCCTGTTCCAGATCGAAACCATCAGTAAGGCCGGATACCGCCTGGTCGATATCTTGAGCCAGGGTGATGGCGGGCGCGGCGATGCCCCCAGCGTGGCGGTCTTGCCGTTCCGCAACCGCTCGGGTTTGGCCGCCGATGAAGGCTTCGCGCTGGGCATGGCCGAAGACCTGGTCGATGCCCTGGCGATGGGTGTCAACGTGCGAGTGATCGCCAGCTCCGCCACCGCACGCTTTCGCGATAAGCCCGTCACTGACTTTCCCGCAGCCGGACAACGGCTGGGGGTGCGTTATTTCCTCGAAGGCCATATCCGCCAGGCCGACGACAAGTTGCGAGTTACCGCCCGGCTGATCGAAGCGGCGAGCAGCGCGCTGGTCTGGACCCAGCGCTTCGAACGGCCGCTGAGCGAATTCGCTGAGCTTCAGGGCGACCTGGTGACCGAAGTGGCCGCCGCGCTTGGCGCGACGATTTACAAACTTGAGATGGACCGCGCGCTGCGCAAGCCGGCCAATCTGACCGCCTGGGAATGCACCGCCAGGGCGATCGCGGCGATCCGCGAGTACGGGGCCGAGGCGCTGTTCCGTTCGATCGAGGAATCGTCCAAGGCGATCGCCATTGCGCCCGACTATGGCCTGGCCCACGCGATCCATGCCCAGACCATTGCGGGCGCTTACCTTTCGATCGAGCTGCCCGATCCTGAGCGCGAGCGCGAGATCCAGCAAGGAATTGACCGGGCCTTTTCACTCGATCCCGATCACGCCGGGGTGCTGGCCGCGATCGCCACCGCCAGTGCCTATATCGGCCGCCCGGCCGAAGGGCTGCCGCGTGCCCTGCGCGCGATCCGGCTGAGGCCGGGGCACGGAATGGGCTACTACGCCGCCGGGGTGAACGCGCTGCTGCTAGGGCAAGAGCAAGAGGCAATCGACCACCTCGACCAGTTCCTCAGCGTCGAGCCGGAAAGCCACTTGCACTACATCACTCACGCCTGGCGCGGAATTGCGCGGGCCCGCCTGGGCGAGTTCGACGCCGCCCGCGCCGCGTTCGATGACAACTTCAGCCTCTACCCGGGCAATTTCATCGCCTTGCTGGTTCTGACCTGCATCGAGCAGCGCGAAGGCCGGACTGAAAGTGCCGTGGCCCATCTGCGCAATGCGCGTTCGCTTGAACCCACGGTTAGCCTGACCCTCAGCCGGGCCCGTGTCAGACGGTTTTTTGCCGGATCGGCGGCGCTCGAAGCATCGCTGACCGCTATTACACAGGTATGGCCGCTAGCCACGAATATGCCCTAGAGCATTGCTCCTGCGCCTTGTGCCGCCTTGGCGCGCTTGAATCCGTCGCGCTGGCTCAGGCGGTCGAAATAGGCCGCCATACCCGGCGTGACTTGCTCTTCGAGCCCGATGCTCAGCGCCAGCATCACCGCATAGCCCAGCGAGATGTCGGCCATGGTGAAGCGTCCGGCGCAGGCATGCTCGCCTTCCAGCAGCAGTTCGGCATTCTTCAGCCGCGACCCGAACCACTGGGCATAGTCCACGGCCGCTTGCGCGACGCGCCGCTCGGGCGGTTCGAGCCGGGTGTAACGCAAATGGATCGTCTGCGGGAAAGTCAGCGTCGCCTCGCCCATCAGCAGGAAGTTCATATAGGCCATGTAGCCCGGCTCGTCCGGTGCGACTGCCAGGTCCGACGGGCCGAAGCGGGTGGCCAGGACATGCGGGATCGCGCTGCTTTCGGTCATCAGCACGCCGTCCACGATGCAGGCCGGGACCGTGCCGAGCGGGTTGATTGCGCGGTAGCCTTCGACGGTGAAGCGCGGCGGGAAGGGCATCACTTCCAGCTCGTACGGCAATGCCAGCTCTTCCAGCGCCCAGAGCACCCGGAACGAGCGGGCGTCGCGGCAGTGGTAGAGCTTGATGGCAGCGCTCACGCCACCTGTTCCACGCTGGAGACCGCATCGCACTTGTGTCCGCCCTCTTCCGGGCCGCCGCCCAGCAGCGTGATCGCGGCGAACCCGGCCAGCACCACCGCAACGAAGCCCGCCGTGGCCAGCCCCAGATACTTGTCGATGAAGGCCTTGATCGGTGCCCCGAACAGGCGGAACAGGATGCCCACAATCAGGAAACTGATCGAGCGCGAGACGATCGACCCGGCGATGAAGCGCAGCAGGTCCATGCCGATGAACCCGGCGGTAATCGTCAGCAGCTTGAACGGGATCGGGGTCGCGCCCTTGGCGACGAACAGCCAGAAGCCATATTCGTTGAGGTAACAGGCCGCCTTGGGGAAGCTGGCGGTCAGGCCGAGCCATGCCAGGATTTGCGTGCCCAAGGTATCGTAAAGCCCCCAGCCGATCGCATAGCCCAGCAGGCCGCCCGCAACCGACGCGAAAGTGGCGATCATCGCAAAGCGGATCGCCTTTTTGGGTTCGGCCAGGCACATGATCCCCAGCAAGGGGTGCGGCGGGATCGGAAAGAAGCTTGCTTCGACAAAGGCAAACAGCGCCAGCCACCATTCGGCATGCGGATGGACCGCCTTGGCCATGGTCCAATCGTACAACTTGCGCAGCATTCGCGTCCCTTTGCCCCCGGATTCTGGTTGCGGACTGCTTAGAGAGCGGCCCCAATGGCGGCAAGTGGGCAATCTGTGCAGCTTCAACTAACCATTTCGGTTCTTTATCCTTGACATCGTCACGCTGTTATGGCACAAATAGGGAACATCGCGATAGACCGATTCGCCGCCAGGCACTCGGCCCGCCCCCATTCATCAGGAGCATGCCCATGACGACGGCCCCTCAGGCGCCGAAGAAAACCACGCGTGCCCGCAAGGCCGCCATTATCGAGCAGAAGCCGAAAGTGCGGCTGCCCAAACGGACCCGCGCCGAAGGCGACAATCCGGGGACCGGCCATTGGCGGGTCTATTTTCTGGAGCACCTGATCGAAACCTCGAACGTCTCCGCTTCGGCAGCCTATGCCAAGACCGTGCCGAGCCGGGTCTATCGCACCCGCAAGCAAGACCCGTTGTTCGCGGCGCAGTGGGATGCCGCGCTGGCCGAAGGCTACAAGAACCTTGAGATGGACCTGCTGGCCTACCTCAGGAACCCAAATCCTGATCGCAAAATGGACGTTGCTAGCGCGATCCGCCTGCTGACCCTGCACCGCCAGAGCGTGGCCCAGAGCCGCGCACAGGGCGATGACCGCAGCGAACAGGAAGTGCTCGATTCAATCGACGCAATGATCGACGAAATGCGCAACCGCGCCGCAGCCAATGCCGCGCTGGCGGACGAACCGGACGAAAGCGATGAGCAAGCGTAGCGACAGCCGCGCGGCCTTTCTGCTAAGCCTGCCGCCCGATGAACGCCGTGCGCTGCTGGCGAAGATGAGCGAGCGTCAGTGCCATGCGCTGCGCAGCCATTGGCAGCTGTGGGCGCACGAAGGCCAGCTGGCACCCGAAAGCGACTGGCTGGGCTGGCTGATCCTGGCCGGGCGCGGCTTTGGCAAGACCCGCGCCGGAGCCGAATGGGTCCGCGCGGTGGCCGAAGCCGATGGCAAGGCGCGGATCGCGCTGGTCGGCGCTTCGCTGGGCGAGGCGCGCAGTGTGATGGTCGAAGGCGGCAGCGGACTGATGGCCGTCGCCCCGCACGGCAAGCGACCGAAGTACGAGCCGTCGAAGCGGCAGTTGCAATGGCCCAACGGCGCACAGGCCACGCTCTATTCGGCTGGTGAGCCCGAAAGTTTGCGCGGGCCGCAACACAGCCATGCTCGCCGGACAGTCTCAGAAGGAAGGCTATGTCAATGAAATCACCGCGCGGCTTGATGCCTTGCTGCATTGCGCGGTCGAAGCCGAACAGACAGCGCCGCCGACTGCCCCGGTGGATGGCCAATGCTGGCTGATCGCGACCAGTGCCAGCGGCGAGTGGAGTGGCAAGTCCGGCCAGATCGCCATGCGCCAGGCCGGCAACTGGCTCTATGCCCAGCCGCGCGACGGGATGCGCCTGTTCAACCGCGCTTCCGACCAGGACATGCTGTTCAACGCCGGCTGGCAGGCCGCGAGCCGTCCGGCTACACCCAGCGGCGGGACCACCATTGATGCCGAAGCCCGCACTGCCATCGCCGCAATAATGGCCAGCCTGACAACTGCGGGAATCATCCCCGCCAATTGACCTTCACATGTCCAATTTTGCGCGGCAGAATCGATTCCTTGCGCCGGTCAGCGCGAATTCCTGTCGTTTCATGCGATTGGCGCGCGAAAACGCGACATAATTGCAACAGTTGCGAACTTTGCCCGCTTGCGCGCGCAAATCGTTGCAGTTAGACGTTTCCCCACTCGGTGGCTCAATCCTATCAAAAAGGGGAAAACACTAATGCGCAAACTCATCATTGGGATGGCGCTGGCCTCGACGGCCCTCGCGACGCCAGCCCTGGCACGCGACGATACCTGGTACGTCGAATTCGATGCCGGCGGCATGATTCTCGAAGACGCGCGCCTGACTGACAGCGCGGGCATTGAATTTGGCGTTGCCAACTTCAAGACCGGCTATGACGTCGGCGGGATCGTCGGCTACGACTTCGGCGGCTTCCGCCTCGAAGGCGAAGTCAGCTACCGTCGCGCTGGGATGGACACGTTCACCCGCAACACGACCAGCATCACCAGCGTCACCGGCCACGGCAGCGACCTGAGCTTCATGCTCAACGGCCTGCTCGATTTCGGCGATGACGATGGCCTGCAGGGCTTCGTTGGTGGTGGTGCAGGCGTTGGCCGTGCCAAGTTCTTCTCGGCCGGTATCCCGCTCAACGATTCGGACAGCGGCTTTGCCTGGCAGGCTCTTGCCGGGATCCGTTATCCGGTGACCGACAATGTCGATATTGGTCTGAAGTATCGCTTCTTCAACCAGGACAATGTGGCTCTGGCCGGGACCGTAGGCCAGCGGCTTCCGCTGGACACCCGCTTCCGCTCGCACTCGCTGATGCTGACGCTGGGCTACAACTTCGGCACTCCGGCGGCTCCGCCGCCGCCGCCGCCGCCGCCGCCTCCCCCGCCGCCTCCCCCGCCGCCGCCGCCGGAACCGGCTCCGCCGCCTCCCCCGCCGCCGTGCAACAAGGGCCCCTACATCGTGTTCTTCGATTGGGATAAGTCGGACATCACGCCTGAAGCGGCTTCGATCCTCGACAGCGCAGTCACTGCCTATGGCAACTGTGCCTCGGTTCCGATCATGCTGGCCGGCTATGCCGACCGTTCGGGCAGCGACAAGTACAACCAGGGCCTGTCGGAACGCCGCAACGCTTCGGTCACGGCGTACCTGACCTCGCGCGGCATCCCGGGTGGTGCGATCAGCAGCCAGGGCTTTGGCGAAAACAACAACCGCGTGCCGACCGCCGATGGCGTTCGCGAACTGCAGAACCGCCGGGTGGAAATCACCTACGGTCCGGGTTCGGGCATGTAAGCCAGCCTTTCAAGGCAAACGAATTGGGGGCCGGAGCAATCCGGCCCCTTTTTCGTTATGGTCGATGACGAATCACCATCCGGAGTCGCCATGAAAACCCTTTCCTTCCTCGGCCTGATCGCTGCTGCCGCCCTCGTCTCGGCCTGTGCCAGCCTGGGTGATATTCCTGACCGGCGCCTGGCCAGCGCCGCACTCAGCCAAGCGAACGGCAGCCCGGCCGGAACAGTGATTGTCACTGCGGCGGGCGACAAAGTCACGATTGCAATCGCGGTGGTTGGTCTTCCCCAAGGGCCGCATGGCATGCATCTGCACACGGTGGGCAAGTGCGAGCCCCCCGGCTTTACCTCGGCTGGACCGCACCTCAACCCGCACTCCGCGCAGCACGGCACGGCCAATCCGGCTGGCAGCCACCTGGGCGACCTGCCGAACATAGCCGCAAACTCGCTAGTGTCTTTCTGTTTTAAGTTGAGGCATATCCAGCATCTCTGATGTAGCTTGAGCATTCTGTGGCGCTGAAGCGATCAAGCAGTTTTCCGAGCGCCTTCCACGTTGCGTCGATGGTGCGCGCGTTG
>Ga0207952_1000265_pt1 | contig 50569 bp, 52 predicted proteins | sample SubbioR12Aug_8Ca_FD_184831 | JGI IMG/M metagenome (GOLD analysis project Ga0207952, IMG submission 184831) | Serpentinite rock and fluid subsurface biosphere microbial communities from McLaughlin Reserve, California, USA - CR12Aug_8Ca (SPAdes) | ecosystem: Environmental > Terrestrial > Deep...
GGCAGGCTTCGGCGCGGCGACGGCGCCCGCCGCGCCCGCTTCGATGTGGCACAGCACGGCGCCGACCTGGATGGTGGCGCCTTCTTCCACGGCGAGACCGGCGATGCTGCCGGCCACCGACGCGTTGACCTCGACCGTGACCTTGTCGGTCTCGAGCTCGCACAACGGCTGGTCGATCGTCACCGCATCGCCCACCTTCACCAGCCACTTGGCAACGGTCGCCTCGGTGACCGATTCACCCAGTGCCGGGACCTTGATCTCGACGGCCATGTCCAAAAACCCCTCCTCTGCCCGCGCCTAAGTCAGCGTCAGTGCGCGGTCGACCAGATCGGCCTGTTCCTTGAGATGCGTGCGTGCCGAACCGGTTGCAGGCGAAGCCGCTTCCGGCCGGCCGATGTAGACCGGGCGCTTGGCCTTCACGTCGGCGTTCGACAGCGCACGTTCGATGCGACGGTCGGCAAAGTGCCAGGCGCCCATGTTCTCGGGCTCCTCCTGGCACCACACCACCTCGGCATTGGGATATTGGGCGAGGCGCACGCCCAGCCGGCTGAACGGGAACGGGTAGAGCTGTTCAATGCGCAGGATGGCGATGTCGTCGATCCGGCGTTTGCGGCGCTCGGCCACGAGATCGAAATAGACCTTGCCCGAGCACAGCACGACGCGGCGGATCTTGGCCGCTTCGGCCAGCTGGTCGGTCTCCGCCAGGATGCGGCGGAACGACGAGCCCGGCCCGAAATCGGCCAGGGTCGAGACGCACTCCTTGTGGCGCAGCAGCGACTTCGGCGTCATGACGATCAGCGGCTTGCGGAATGAACGCCGCATCTGGCGACGCAGCGCATGGAAGTAGTTGGCCGGCGTGGTGGGATTGACCACTTGCCAGTTGTCCTCGGCCGAGAGCTGGAGATAGCGCTCAAGCCGGGCCGAGCTGTGCTCCGGCCCCTGGCCCTCGTAGCCGTGCGGCAGCAGCATCACGAGGCCGTTCATGCGCAGCCACTTGCTCTCGCCGGAGCAGATGAACTGGTCGATGATGACCTGCGCGCCGTTGGCGAAGTCGCCGAACTGCGCCTCCCACAGCACCAGCGCATTGGGCTCGGCCGAGGAATAGCCATACTCGAAGCCCAGCACGCCGGCCTCGTTCAGCGGGCTGTCGATCACCTCGAAATGCGCCTGGTGGCCGGGCGCCACATTGTTGAGTGGGATGTATTTCGCCTCGGTGGTCTGGTCGACCAGCACCGAATGGCGTTGCGAGAAAGTGCCGCGGCCGGAATCCTGGCCGCTGAGGCGCACCGGCGTGCCTTCGGCCAGCAGGGTGCCCCAGGCCAGTGCCTCGCCGGTTGCCCAGTCGATGTTCTCACCGGTATCGATCGTCTTGCGCTTCTCCAGGAGCTGGCGCGTGATCTTGCGGTTGAGGTCGAAGTTCTTGGGCGCCTCGGTAAGCGCGCGGCCGACCGTCGTGAGCTGCTCGATCTCGACCGCGGTCACGCCCTTGCGATCCTCTTCGCCCGGCGCAACCGTGAAGCCCGTCCACTTGCCTTCCAGCCAGTCGGCCTTGTTGGGCTTGTAGTTGGTTGCCGCCTCCAGCGCCTTGTCGAGCTTCTGGCGCAATTCGGCGTCGAGGGCCGCGACATCGGCCGCGGTCACCACGCCCTCGGCTTCCAGCCGTGCGGCATAGACCTGCTTCACCGTCTTGTGGCCGCCGATTTCCTTGTACATGTGCGGCTGGGTGAACATCGGCTCGTCCGACTCGTTGTGCCCGTAGCGGCGGTAGCAGAACATGTCGACGACGATGTCGCGCTTGAAGTGCTGGCGGAACTCAGTGGCAATGCGCGAGACGTGGACCACCGCTTCGGGATCGTCGCCGTTCACGTGCAGGATCGGTGCCTGCACGATCTTGGCGACCTCGGTACAGTAGGGGCCGGAGCGCGACTCGGTCGGCAAGGTCGTGAAGCCGATCTGGTTGTTGACCACAAAATGGATGGTGCCGCCGATGCGATAGCCGCCGAGATCGCTGAGATCGAGGCTTTCGGCCACCAGGCCCTGGCCCGCGAACGCCGCGTCGCCATGCATCAGGATCGCCATGACCTGGCTGCGGTCGGTATCGCCGCGCTGATCTTCCTTGGCGCGCGCCTTGCCCAGCACCACCGGGTTCACCGCCTCGAGATGCGATGGGTTGGGCGCCAGCGAAAGATGAATGACGTTGCCGTCGAACTCGCGGTCGGCCGAGGCGCCGAGGTGATACTTCACGTCGCCCGAACCGCGCATCTCCTCGGGCTGCGAGGAGCGGCCCTGGAACTCGGAGAACAGCGCGGTGTAGCTCTTGTGCATGACATGCACGAGGGTGTTGAGGCGCCCGCGATGCGGCATGCCGATCACCACGTCGCGCACGCCGAGCTGGCCGCCGCGCTTCAGGATCTGCTCGATGCCCGGGATCAGCGACTCGCCGCCGTCGAGTCCGAAGCGCTTGGTGCCGACGAACTTCACGCCGAGATAATGTTCCAGGCCCTCGGCCTCGACGACCCGCTGCAGGATCATCTTGCGGCCTTCGACCGTGAACTCGGTGTGGTTCTCGATGTGCTCGATGCGCTCCTGGATCCACGCCTTCTGGTCGGGATCGCTGATGTGCATGTATTCGACGCCGATCCTGCCGCAGTAGGTCTTGCGCAGGCGGTCCCAGATTTGCCGCAGGGTCGCGGACTCGCCCAGACCAAGCGAGCCGAAGATCAGGATGGAGCGATCCCAATCGGCGTCGCCGAAGCCATAGGTCGCGGGGTCGAGTTCGCGATGCAGTTCTCGCCGGATCAGGCCCAATGGATCGAGGTCTGCCTCAAGGTGGCCGCGGATGCGGTAGGAGCGGATCAGCAGGAAGGCGCGCGACGTATCGTGGGCGGCGGCGCGGATCTCGGCCTCGGTCTTGCCGGCGAGTGGAATGGCGGCAGCACCATTGCCGCCCTTCACATTGCGATTCGCAGGCGTGCGCAGCGCCTCGGCGTCAGCCGCGCCGATCACCCGCGCCCCATTGGGCGCCCAGCTGGCACCACGGCTCTCCGCCAGCACGTCGGCCTTATCCTCGGCCAGCGCTTCGAAGAAGATGCGCCAATCGCCGTCGACGGCATTGGGATCGCCCTGATAGCGGGCGTAAAGCTCTTCGATGAATGGCGCGTTGGCGCCGAACAGGAACGATGTCTGTTCCGCTCTCATGGCCCTAAACCTCCTTGAGCTGGCCTACCGGCAATCGCTCGGCGGAGCGTGGCCGGTCAGCCCTTCATCGCCTTCAGCATTTCCTCACCGAGGGCGGCGGGTGAGTCCGCCACCTTGATGCCGACCGAGCGCAGGAACTCCACCTTGAATTCGGCCGTGTCATGGCCGCCCGAAATCACCGCGCCGGCATGGCCCATGCGGCGGCCCGGAGGCGCGGTGCGGCCGGCAATGAAGCCCACGACCGGCTTCTTGGTCTTCGAGGCCTTGATGAACTCCGCACCCTTGACCTCGGCGTCGCCGCCGATCTCGCCGATCATGACGATGCCCTGGGTCTCGGGATCGGCGATCAACATCTCCAGGCATTCCACGAAGTTGGTGCCGTTCACCGGATCGCCGCCGATGCCGATGCACGTGGTCTGGCCGAGCCCGGTCGCCGTGGTCTGCGCCACCGCTTCGTAGGTGAGTGTGCCGGAGCGCGAGATGATGCCGATCTTGCCGCGCTTGTGGATGTGGCCGGGCATGATGCCGATCTTGCACTCACCAGGGGTGATGACGCCGGGACAGTTGGGCCCGATCAGGCGCGATTTCGAGCCGGTAAGGGCCCGCTTCACCCGCACCATGTCGAGCACCGGGATGCCCTCGGTGATGCACACCACCAGCGGCATCTCGGCATCGACGGCTTCGAGGATCGAGTCGGCGGCATAGGGCGCGGGCACGTAGATCACCGACGCCGTAGCGCCGGTCTTGGCCACCGCCTCGGCCACAGTGTCGAATACCGGCAAGTCGAGATGCGTGGTGCCACCTTTACCCGGCGTCACACCGCCCACCATCTTGGTGCCGTAGGCGATCGCCTGCTCGGAGTGGAAGGTACCCTGCGAGCCGGTGAAGCCCTGGCAGATCACCTTGGTATTCTTGTCGACCAGCACGGCCATCAGTTGGACTCCTTGACGGCCTTGACGATCTTCTCGGCGGCGTCGGCAAGGTTCTCCGCCGAGGTGATCTTCAGTCCCGACTCCTTCAGGATCTTCTTGCCGAGATCGACGTTGGTGCCTTCGAGCCGCACGACCAGCGGCACGTGCAGGTTCACCTCCCGCGCCGCGGCGACCACGCCCTCGGCGATCACGTCGCAGCGCATGATGCCGCCGAAGATGTTGACCAGGATGCCTTCGACGTTGGAATCCTTGAGGATGATCTTGAACGCCGCCGTCACGCGCTCCTTGGTGGCGCCGCCACCGACATCGAGGAAGTTGGCGGGCGCCGAGCCGTAGAGCTTGATGATGTCCATGGTGGCCATCGCGAGGCCGGCACCGTTCACCATGCAGCCGATCTCGCCGTCGAGCTTGACGTAGTTCAGCGCGTACTTGGCAGCCTCGGTTTCGGCCGGATCCTCCTCGTCGAGATCGCGCAGCGCCTCGAGGTCGGCATGCCGGTAGAGCGCGTTGTCGTCGAAGGTCATCTTGGCATCGAGCGCGATCACGTCGCCCGCCGCCGTCACGACCAGCGGATTGACCTCGATCAGCGAGCAGTCGAGCTCGGTGAAGGCGCGGTAGAGATTGCCCAGGAGGGTCACAAAGGCGCCGACCTGCTTGCCCTGCAGTCCGAGGGCGAAGGCGATCTTGCGGCCCTGGTAACCCTGGAAGCCGGCAGCGGGATCGATCGCCTGCTTGACGATCTTCTCAGGTGTGTCGTGCGCCACGGTCTCAATGTCCATGCCGCCTTCGGTCGAGGCGATGACGGCAACTCGGCCGACGGCGCGGTCGACCAGCAACGAGATGTAGAGCTCGCGTTTGATGTCGCAGCCTTCCTCGATGTAGAGGCGCTTGACGGTCTTGCCGGTCGGCCCGGTCTGTTTGGTGACAAGCTCGTGGCCGAGCATGGCAGCGGCGTGGACGCCGACCTCGTCGATGCTCTTGGCGATGCGGACGCCACCCTTGCCGCTGGGGTCGTTCTTGAATTTGCCCTTGCCGCGCCCGCCGGCATGTATCTGGGACTTCACGACGGTGATCGGACTGCCGAGCTTGCGGGCGACGTCCATGGCCTCGTCCTTGGTATAGGCGACGCTGCCCTTGAGCAGGGGGACGGCGAATTTGGCCAGCAGGACCTTGGCCTGATACTCGTGGATGTTCATGGAGTCCTATCGCTCGGGACTAAGGTGCAAGAAGCGTGCACAACAACATAGTTGTAAAACGCAACTGACCAATGGCTGCGGCACTTTATGGACGCCACAGCGCATTGGCAACGACGGACTGATGATCCTTTTGGGTCATTCGACCAAAGTCTAGGACTGCCCAAAAATCAGGCGCGTCCGACGATCTTGTTGGTGGCGTCGATCAGGGATTTCACCGCGGCCACCGACTTGTCGAACATCGCCTTTTCCTCGGCGTTGAACTCGACCTCGACGATGCGCTCCACACCCTTGGCGCCGATCACGACCGGCACGCCGATGTAGAGGCCCTTGACCCCGTATTCACCGTTCAACATGGCTGCGCAGGGGATCATGCGCTTCTTGTCCTTGAGGAAGGATTCGGCCATGGCGATGGCGGAGGCCGCCGGGGCGTAGAAGGCCGAGCCGGTCTTGAGGTGAGCGACGATCTCGGCGCCGCCGTCGCGGGTGCGCTGAACGATCTGCTCGAGCCGTTCCCTGGTGGTCCAGCCCATGTCGACCAGGTCGTGCAGAGAAATGCCACCGACCGTCGAATAGCGGAGCAGCGGCACCATGGTGTCGCCGTGGCCGCCCAGCACGAAGGCGGTGACATCCTCGACCGAGACGTTGAATTCCTCGGCGAGGAACAGGCGGAAGCGGGCGCTGTCGAGGACGCCGGCCATGCCGACGACGCGGGCCGGCGGGAAGCCAGTGACCTCCTGCATGAGGCCGACCATGGCATCGAGCGGATTGGTGATGACGATGACGAAGGCGTTGGGCGCATGCTGCTTGATGCCCTTGCCGACCGCATCGATGACCTTGGCATTGATGCCGACCAGGTCGTCGCGGGTCATGCCAGGCTTGCGCGGGACGCCGGCGGTAACGATCACGACATCGGCGCCTTCGATGTCCTTGTAGTCGGATGTGCCGCTGTATTTCGCGTCGAAACCCTCGACTGGGCTGAGCTGGGCAATGTCGAGCGCCTTGCCCTTGGCAACGCCCTCGGCGGCCGGGACGTCGAACAGGACGATGTCGCCCAGTTCCTTCTGGCCGGCGAGCAGCGCCAGGGTGCCGCCAATCTGTCCGGCGCCGATCAGCGCGATCTTCTTGCGAGCCATGCGAAAAACTCCCGTTCGTGAAGGCGGCGCGTGGTACCGCGATTCGCCCCTAGCGGCAAGAAGCTGTCAAACGGGATGCTTCTTGAGGTGCGCCAGCAGCAATTCCGTCGCGCGAGCCGGCGCCTGGTCCATCACGAAGTGGCCGACGCCGGGCAGCACCTCCATGGCAAAAGCCGCACCCACGAAATCGCGCGTGCCGTGCGCGGCATCGGGTCCGACGGTCGCGTCGGCGTCACCCCAGATGTAGAGCGTCGGGACCCGAATGGTGCCGATATCGGCGGCCAGGCCCTTGTTGGCGCGATACCAGGCAAGGGCTGCTTCGATCGCCGCAGGATTGCCCAACACCGAGAGATGCTCATCGAGGGCTGCCGCCGGCACGCCCTGGCCGAACAGGCCGTCGCGCAGGCGTTTGGCATTGTCAGCCAACAACAGCTTGCCGGTCTCGGGCTCGAGGAAGGCACGGTGATGCCGCGATCGATGTTTCTGGTCGCCATCCTCCTTCAGGAGCGCGCGATGGAAAGATTTCGGGTGTGGCCGCGACAGGATGGTGAGCGAGGCAAGGCGCCCGGGATGCGCGCCGGCGACGCCCCACGAGATCTGCCCGCCCCAGTCGTGGCCAACGAGGTGGAAACGCTTGCCGTCGTAGCCTGCCGCCGCGACGAGCTCGACCGCATCGGCAACCAGCTTCTCGAAAGCGTAATTGGACAGGTCGGCAGGATCGGGCCGCGCGCCCGGCGAATAGCCGCGCTGGTCCGGCGCCACGGCGCGATAGCCCGCGCTGGCCAGAGTGGGAAGCGCCGCGCGCCAACTGTGTCGCGACTCGGGAAACCCATGCAGCAACAGCACGAGAGGGCCACCGGTCGGGCCTGCGACATCCGCGGCGAATGTCAGGCCCGACCGGGTCTTTATGCCCGTAGTTTCGACCACCGGTTGATCAGCCGACGCCGTTGGCCTTGAACCAGGCCAGCGCCCTCTTCCAGCCGTCTTCCGCCGGCTCCTTGCGGAAGCTGGGACGGTAGTCGGCGTTGAACGCGTGCGGCGTGTCGGGATAGGTGATGATCTCCGACTTCTTGGCGGCTGCGCTGCCGTCCTTGAGGGCCGCGCGCATCTTGTCGACCGACTCGTTCGAAATGCCGGTGTCGGCGCCGCCGTAGAGGCCGAGCACCGGGCCGTTGAGATTCTTCACGATGTCGATCGGATGCTTCGGTGTCAGCGGCGCCACATCGCCGACAACGCGGCCGTACCAGGCCACGCCGGCCTTCACCGCGGGATTGTGCGCATCGTAGAGCCAGGTGATGCGGCCGCCCCAGCAGAAGCCGGTGATGCCGAGCTTGGCAGTATCGGCTTTGCCTTCGCCCTTGATGAACGCCACCGAGGAGTCGAGGTCGCCCATGACCTGCTCATCCGGCACCTTGGCGACGATCTCGCTGATCAGCTTGGGAATTTCGGTGTAGCTCTTGGCGTCGCCCTGTCGGAAGTAGAGCTCGGGGGCGATGGCGCAGTAGCCCGCTTTGGCGAAGCGGCGGCAAAGATCCGCGATGTGCGCGTGCACGCCGAAGATCTCCTGCACAACGAGGATCGTGCCGAAGCCTGCGCCCGAAGCTGGCATGGCACGATAGGCGTCCATCTCCTTGCCGTCCTTGGTCTTGACCTTCACCGCGCCGGCGGTGAGCCCGTCAGTCGGAGTCACGATCATGGTTTGCGCCGACACCGGCTGGACCGACAGCGCGAAGGTCGATCCGAGCGCCGCGCCACCCACCACCATCGCACCGCGCCGCGACACCGCGACGTCAGTCAACAAAATCATCCGATCGCCATCCATCTGCAATCTCCCTGGTTACAACGCGTTGCGAACCCTAGGACGCCGGTCGGATGCCCCACAATCACAATTAGGCGATGTGCTCCAGGGCGAGATATTCCGGACTCTGCATCTCCATCAGACGCGACACCGTACGCTGGAACTCGAAGGAACCGTCACCGTCGACATAGAGTCCGGCCGGTGCCGTGGCGGCCGAGCAGATGAACTTCACTTTTTTCTCGTAGAACTCGTCGATCATGGTGATGAACCGCACCGCCTTGTCCTGGCTGTCGGGTCCCATCTTGGGGATGTCGGCCATGATGACGGTGTGGAAATTGTCGGCGATGCAAAGAAAATCCGCCGCCCCCATCGGCTTGGCGCACCAGTCGAGATAATGCGCCATGGCGACGCCGGGGGCGGCACGCGGAATCTCGACATCGCGGCCCTGGGTACGCAATACGCGGGGCTCGCCGTCGGCACCGGCGGCGAGCGCCCGGAACGCCTCGTCGAGCTTGGCGTTGGCCCAGGCCCCCAGGGGCGTCAGATAGACATCGAAGTTGCGCAGCCGGTCCATGCGATAGTCGTGGTCGCCGCCCAGCTCGAGAATTTCGAGGCGCTGCTTCAGCAGATCGATGAAGGGCAGGAAGCGGTCGCGCTGCAGGCCGTCCTTGTAGAGATCGTCGGGCTGGCGATTGGAGGTGGCGATCACCGTCATGCCCTGATCGAACAAGGTCTCGAACAGACGCGCCAGGATCATCGCATCGGCGATGTTCGTCACCTGAAACTCGTCGAAGCAAAGCAGCTGCGTTTGCGCGGCGATCTCGCGCGCGACCGGCACGATGGTGTCGGCTTCGGGCGGCGCGCCTTCCGCAGCGAGCTTCTCGCGGCGACGGTGCAGGCGCTCCTGGACCTCGAGCATGAATTCGTGGAAATGCACGCGTCGCTTCTTGGCCACCGGCACGTCGGCAAAGAACAAATCCATCAGCATTGACTTGCCGCGACCGACCGGCCCCCAGATGTAGAGGCCGTGCGGCCCCGCCGGCGGCTTGGCCGCGCGCCCCAGCCCCAGCCGCGCCAGCAACCCGGGCTTGGCCGGATGAGCCGCCATCGCTGTAAGCTGGTCGTGCACGGCCTGAAGCCGCGCCACGATCCGCTCCTGCACCGGATCGGCATGGATTTCGCCCGCGGCGCGGCGCAGAGCAAGGTTGGCGACGGGTCCCTTGCCGGAGGTCGCGGGGATCGGAGTGTCCATTACGGCATAACTAGCTCACCGTCGCGCGGCTGCCTATAAGGTGCGGCGATGAAGCTTGCGTTTCTCGGCACCTCCGCCTTCGCCGTGCCGGCGCTCAAGGCGCTGGCCGAGGCCGGCCATGATGTGGTTGCGGTCTATACCCGCGCACCCAAGCCGGCCGGCCGTGGCCAGCAGGAGCGGCGGACGCCGGTGCATGAACTCGCCCTGTCGCTCGGCCTCGTCGTGCGCTCGCCCAAGGGGCTCCGGAGCGAAGAGGAAGCGCAGGCCTTCAAGGCGCTCGATCTTGATGCCACGGTGGTCGTGTCCTACGGCCACATCCTGCCGAAGAGCTTTCTCGATGCCCCGGTGCTGGGCTGCATCAACATCCATGGCTCGCTGCTGCCGCGCTGGCGCGGCGCCGCGCCGATCCATCGCGCCATCCTGGCCGGTGACGCCGAGACCGGCGTCACCATCATGCGCATGGACGAAGGGCTCGACACCGGGCCCATGCTGCTGGCCGAACGCACGCCGATCTCGTCGGCCGACACGGCCGAGACGGTGCATGATCGCCTGGCCGAGCTGGGCGCACGGCTGATCGTGTCGACGCTCGACGGGCTGATGCGCAGGACCATCGATCCCGTGGCGCAACCCGAGGAAGGCGTGACCTATGCCCACAAGCTCGGCAAGGAGGAAGGTGCCCTCGACTGGCGGCGCCCGGCGGCCGAACTCGAACGCAAGGTGCGCGCCTTTCATCCCTGGCCGGGAACCTGGTTCGAGGTACCCGGCACGAACGGGGCCGAACGTATCAAGGTTCTGGCGGCAGGCCTCACGCTCGCCGGTGGCGCCCCCGGCACCCTCGTCGTCGGGCGTGACGGCTTCCCGGTCGTGGCCTGCGGCACCGGCGGACTGAAACTCCTGCAATTGCAGCGCCCCGGCAGGTCGGCGCAGCCGGCCGACGCATTCCTGCGCGGCTTCGCACTGGTCGCCGGCACGGTGCTGCCGCCGCCTGCCATCGCCTCGCTGCCACCGTCCAGACCCGCCTGACGCCGTGCCGCGCTACAAGCTCACGGTCGAGTACGACGGCGGCCCCTTTGTCGGCTGGCAGCGCCAGCCCAATGGCCCGACGGTCCAGGCCCTGCTGGAAGATGCGATACTCGCCATGAGCGGCGAGCGCGTGTCGGTGCAGGGGGCGGGCCGGACGGATTCCGGCGTCCATGCGCTGGGCCAGGTCGCGCATTTCGATCTCGTGAACGAGATGGCCGCCGACAAGGTGCAAGCCGCGCTCAACTTCCACCTCAAGCCCAACCCGATCGCGCTCCCTTCGGTCGAGCTCGCGCCGCCGAAGTTCCATGCACGCTTTTCGGCGACGTGGCGGCGCTATCGCTACCGCATTCTCAACCGGCGCGCGCCGCCTACGCTCGACCGCGGCCACGTCTGGCACGTGCCAGCACGGCTCGATCTGGAAGCCATGGCCGATGCCGCGGCGGTGCTGCAGGGCCATCACGACTTCGACAGCTTCCGTTCGACCGCCTGCCAGGCGCCATCGTCGGTCAGGACTCTCGACCTGCTGCGCGTCGGACGCGACGGTGACGAGATCCAGATCGACGTCGGCGCCCGGTCGTTCCTGCACAATCAGGTGCGCATCCTGGTCGGAACGCTGCGGCTGGTCGGTCGCGGCCAGTGGTCCCGACGCGACGTCGAGGAGGCGCTGGCCGCACGCGACCGCACCCGCGGCGGTCCGACCGCGCCGCCGCAGGGCCTGTGCCTGATGGAGGTCCGCTACGACCTAGGCGGCAACGACGGCAGCAACGCCGAGATAGCGACCGATGAGGAATGAGACGAAGACCATCGGTGCCCAGCTCACGACCAGCAGCATCGCCGAGAACGGCCAGCTGACGCCGAGCACCTGTCGCGTGGTCACCAGGAACCAGTAGAAGAACAGACCCTGCAGGACGAGCTTGATCAGCTGCCCGATCCCGGCCGGCGCCAGGAAGATGATCGGTAGGCAGACAACCACTAGGACCATGCCAGGCAGGTTGATCCAGTTGAGGGCGCCGATGTAGCGCGGGTAGCGATCGAGCCAGCCCTGGCGCCGGGCGATCTCGTAGAAGATCACCGGAAACAGCAACCACTCGACGATGTACTGCAACGCCTCGGCGAGAAGGATTTCCATCTCGTCGGCCGTCACCGTCACCTCGGTGTAGTCGACCACCAGCTTGACGATGTGCAGCGGTGCGATCACTAGCATGAGGCGGAACGAACGCAGGCAGGCTTCCATCGTGTTGTCGAAATGGCCGCCCGCCGCCGGATCGCGCCACAGAAAGGCCAGCGCACCCTGCACGCCACGGGCGATTTCGGCAGCGCTGAACATGGCCGGCCTTCAGGCCGCGAAGAAACGGTCGAGCACCGTCTCGTAGACGCGAGCCAGCGTCTTGAGGTCGGCGATTGCGCTCTTCTCGTCGACCTTGTGCATGCTCTCGCCGATCAGCCCGAATTCGATGACCGGGCAGTAGCCACGGATAAAGCGCGCGTCCGACGTGCCACCCGTGGTCGAGAGTTCGGCTTCGATGCCGGTCACATCGCGGATCGCGCCGGCGACGAGATCGCTGAGCGGCCCCGGCGGCGTGTAGAAGGATTCGCCCGAGACCTCGACCTTGTATTCGACGATGCCGTTGCCGCCGAGCCTGGCGTTGACGCGGTCGATGCGCTCCTGCAGGTGCGCCAGCAGGGTCTTCGAGGTCCACAGATCGTTGAAGCGCGTGTTGAAGCGCGCGTGCACGGTGCCGGGCGCGATGTTGGTCGCCTTGTTGCCGACGTCGATGGTGGTGAACTGGAGCGAGGTCGCCTGGAAGTGCTTGCTGCCCTCGTCGATCGGCTCGCGCACCAGCGCCTCGATCATCGCCGAAAGCCGGTGCAGCGGGTTGTCGAGCCTCTCGGGATAGCCGACATGGCCCTGCACGCCGCGAACCGTGAGATCGACCGTCATGCTGCCGCGCCGGCCGATCTTCATCATGTCGCCGAAGCGCTTGGAGCTGGTCGGCTCGCCGACCAGACAGACATCGAGCTTCTCGCCACGGTCGGCCAGCCGCTTCAGCATCTTGACCGTGCCGTTGACCGCCGGTCCTTCCTCGTCGCCGGTGATCAGGAGGCTGATTGCGCCGCCGAAGTCGTGGCCGCGCCCGGCCACGAAGCGCGACGCTGCCTCGGTGAAGGCCGCGATCGCACCCTTCATGTCGGCGGCACCGCGGCCGAACAGGTAGCCCTCGGACAATTCGGCGGAGAACGGCCCGATGGTCCACGACGAGAGATCGCCCACCGGGACCACGTCGGAGTGGCCGGCGAAGCAGAAGTGGCGGCCGTTCGCCTCCTTGGGCTGGCCGATGCGGGCATAGAGGTTGGCGACGTCGTCGGTGCCGGCCTGCGAGAAATCCATGCGCTCGCAGCGGAAGCCGAGCGGCGCCAGGGTGCGTTCGAGCAGCTCCAGCGCACCGGCCTCGCGCGGCGTCACGCTTTCGCAGCGCACCAGCGCACGCGTCAGGTCGATCACGTCAATGGCGTTGGGAGTAAGGGCGTCGGGCATGTCGGGACACTACATCCCAGCTTCCGCAAAGAGAAGGGCGCCAGCTCGGCCTAGCTGGCGCCCAGTCGATTTGAGAGGAAGATAGTCTTGTTGCTTGTGGACCTCAGGCGACCATGCGGTCGGCTTCCTGCAGGTTGACCGACACGAGCTGGGAGACACCCTGCTCGGCCATGGTCACGCCGTAGAGACGATCCATGCGCGCCATGGTGACGCGATGGTGGGTGATGATCAGGAAGCGCGTGTCGGTACGGGCAGCGATGTCCTGTACCAGGGCGCAGAAGCGCTCGACGTTGAGATCGTCCAGCGGCGCGTCGACCTCGTCCAGCACGCAGATCGGCGCCGGGTTGGTCATGAACACGGCGAACAACAGCGACAGAGCCGTCAGCGCCTGTTCACCGCCCGACAGCAGCGACATCACCTGCAGTTTCTTACCCGGCGGGCTCGCATGGATTTCGAGGCCGGCCTCGAGCGGGTCCTCCGACTCGGTGAGGCGAAGCTCGGCCTTGCCGCCGCCGAACAGCTTGGTGAAGAGCTGCTGGAAATGCCCGCTCACCTGCTCGAAGGCGACGAGGAAACGCTCGCGGCCCTCGCGGTTGAGGCTCTGAATGCCCTGGCGCAGCCGGCCGATGGCGGCGATCAGATCGTCGCGCTCGGAGGTCATGCCGGTGATCTGCTGTTCGAGCTCGTTGGCCTCCTCCTCGGCCCGCAGATTAACCGCGCCCATGGTCTCGCGCTCGTGGACAAGCCGCTCGAGACGATGCTCGGCCTTCTCGATCTCCGGCAGTTCCTCCAGCGACTGGACTTCGGCCAGCGCCAGCACGCCGTCGGGCTCGCAGCGCAGCCGCTCGACGATGCGCTCGACCACGGCCTCGCGGTCCTTGGTCGCCTGCTCGACCTGGCCTTCGCGCCGGACCCGGTTTTCTCGCGCGCCCGCAAGCTCGCCCTCGGCCTGGCGCATTGCCTTGTCGGCCTCGCCGAGCCGCGTCTCGCCGACGGCCAATCGGTCGGCCGACTGCTGGCGGTTGACTTCGGCCTTGGCGATTTCCTCGCCCAGCGCCTCGCGCTTGGCCTCGATCTCGGCGGGCTTGGCCTCGAGCTCGGCGATGGCGCCGGCGATCTGGTCACGGCGCGCGTCGAGTTCGACGATCTGGCCATCGGCGTCGGCCAGGCGCTTGCTCCAGCCGGCATGCTCCTGGGCGATCTGGCCGAGACGCTCGACGCGCATCGCCGCTTCGCGGGCAAGGCGATCGCAGGTCCCTTCGGCCTCGACCAGGGCGGCGCGCAGCTCGGCGATGCGCACGCGCAGCGCACCGGCGGCGGCGCGGTCGGCCTGGGTGTCGGAGATCGCCGACAGCCGGGCCTCGCGGAAGGTGCGGCGCATCTCGGCGTCGGCAATGTCGCCCGTGATCTCGACCTGCAGTTGCTCGATGCCGGTGAGGCGCGTGCGGAGCTGGTCGGTGCGGCGCGCCACTTCCGTATGACGGTCGCGCGCCGTCGCAGCGGCCCGCTCGGCGGCGGCGATGGCGGTCTGGGCGGCGCGCTCGGCCACGCCGGTCGCTTCGCTTGCATCCTGGGTCTTGCGGCGCGCGGCCTCGGCCACGTCGCGTTCGTGCAGGCGGGCCTGCTCGACGCAGGTCCGTTCGGCGTCGCGGGCGGCGGCGAGCCAACCCGTTTCGGCGTCGACACGCGCCTGTTCGGCGGTCTGCTCGACTGCGACCGCATCGATCTGCTGGCGGAGCTCGGCGAGACGGTTGCGCTGGCTCAGCCGCACGGCGGCGCTCGACGGCGCACCGGCGCGCATCGTGTAGCCGTCCCAGCGCCACACCGCGCCCGCGCGCGTGACGAGCTGCTGGCCGGGCTTGAGGGCTGCCTGCAGCGCTTCGCCGGTGGCATCGTCGGCAACGAGGCCGATGAAGGCGATGCGGCGCGCAAGCTCCGGCAGCGCCTTCACGTGGGCGCCGAGCGGCGTCGCACCTTCCGGCAGCGCCGGCGCATCGGCCAGCGGTTCGAGCGGCAGCCAGTGGACCGGCGCGCCGCGATCGGATGAGGCCTCGAGCTCGTCGCCAAAGGCGGCGCCCAGGGCTTTCTCGAAGCCGGACTCGACGGAGAGCGCATCGAGCAGCGGCGGCCAGAGCGAATCGGCCGCCGACTTCAGCGCCGCGGCAACACCGGCCTCTTCGGCACGCAGCTTGGTCAGCCGCGCATTGGTCTTCTGCACGATCTCGGCAGCGGCGGCGTGGCTCGCTTCGGCTGCCTGACGTTCGGCGGCACGGGCGCGCTCCATGTCGAGGCGCTCGGCTTCAGCCTTGGCCACGGCCATCCGCGCCGCGTCCGATTCGTAGCGCGCCGCCTCGCGGGCGTTCTCGATCGCCTCCTGGCCCTGCCGCTTGGCCTCCTCGAAGGCCCCGCGAGCAGCATCGAGGGCGGCTTCGACCTCGGCCAATGCCGGGAGACCCGCAAGCTCGGTCTCGACCTGGCGCTGCTGGGCCGCGACTTCCTCGCAGCGGACCGCCATCCGGCGCAGCCGCTCCTGCAGTTCGGCGATCTCGCGGCCGACGCTCTGGCGCAGCGCCTCGTCGTCGGCGATCTGGCGGGTCAGCCGGTCGTGCTCGGCCTCGGCCGCGGCGGTATCGGTCTGGGCGGCATCGCGGGCCTGTTGGGCGGCGGCGGCGCGATCCTCCTCGCCCACCTGCTCCTGCTCCAGCCGGCCGCGCTGGCTGTCGAGGTCGGCGGTCGCGGTTTCGGCGTCGCCCTTGCGGCCACGCTCGCGCTCGAGGTCGGAGTCGGTCTGCCGCAGGCGGGTTTCGGCGTCCTGCTGGGCGGCCGCTACCCGTTCGGCTTCGGCGGTGAGCGCATCGTGCGCCACGCGCAGGCGCTGGAGTGCGGCGGCCGCGGCGGCCTCGTCGTTGCGCAGCGGCGGCAGCGAGGTCGCGGCTTCGGCCTGCGCCGTGGTGGCAAGTCCCACCAGACGCGTGAGATCGGTGACCAGGGCCTCGGCCTCGCGCAGGCGCTCGCCCGAGTTGGCGAGGTCGCTCTCGGCGGTGGCGAGTTTCAGCGCCAGCACGGCGGCTTCGGCGCGGCGAATGTGGTCGGAGAGGTTGCGATAGCGGCTGGCCTGCCGCGCCTGGCGCTTGAGGCCCTTGTGCTGCTCCTCGAGGGCCACCAACACGTCCTGGACGCGCGCTAGGTTCTGCTCGGCGGCGCGCAGGCGCAGTTCGGCCTCGTGGCGGCGGGCATAGAGACCGGTGATGCCGGCGGCCTCGTCGATGATGGTGCGGCGGTCGGCGGGCTTGGCATTGATCAGCGAGCCGATGCGGCCCTGGCTCACCATCGCCGTCGAGCGCGAGCCGGTGGCGGCGTCGGCAAACAGCGTCTGCACGTCGCGGGCGCGGATCTCGCGGCCGTTCACCGTATAGGCCGAGCCGTGGCCGCGTTCGATGCGGCGCGCGACGTCGAGCTGGTCGGTGTCGTTCACCATCGCCGGCGCAGTGCGGGTCTTGTTGTCGAGCTGCAGCATCACCTCGGCGATGTTGCGTGCCGGGCGGGTGCCGGCGCCGGCGAAGATGACGTCCTCCATCTCGCTGCCGCGCATCTGCTTGGCCGAGGTCTCGCCCATCACCCACTTCAGGGCCTCGACAAGGTTCGACTTGCCGCAGCCGTTGGGGCCGACGATGCCGGTGAGGCCGGCCTCGATGGCGAGTTCCGTCGGATCGACGAAGGACTTGAAGCCGGAGAGCCGGAGCTTGTCGAACTGGACCATCTACACCACGCCTGTCTGGTTACTGACTTGTCTGGTTGCTTATTTGGCGAATTTGGCGATCGCGCCGTCGATATCCTCGACCGACCGCGACCCGCGATAGAGTTGACCGCCGATGAAGAGCGTCGGCGTTGAATTGACGCCGAGCGCCTCGCCACTGCGATAGTCGTTGAGCACGGCGTTCATCATGGCGTCGTTGGCGAGGCAGGCCTTGATCTCGGCATCGCCCAGGCCCGCGATGCGGAGCGGCTTGGCGAGTTCGGCGATCGGATCGGCGCTGGCCGCCCACTGCGGCTGGCCACGGAAGAGGATGTCGAGGACGCCGAAATATTTGTCCTTGCCGGCGCATTCCGCGATCTGGGCCGCCTTGACCGCCACCTGGTCGAGCGGGAAGTCGCGGTAGACGAGCTTCACCTTGCCGGTGTCGATCCACTTCTTCTTGAGATCGGGCAGGATCTGGGTGTGGAAGTGGGCGCAGTGCGAGCAGGTGAGCGAGGCATATTCGATGATGGTGACGGGGGCCTTGGGGTCGCCCAGCACATGGTCGCCCGGCTGGACCTCCATCAGGGCTGTCTTGTCGGGGGTCCCCGCCACGGCAACCGGCGTCGGGCCCGGCGCCGGGGGGCGCGTGCCGAAATAGACGCCGGCCACGATCGCAGCCACCGCCACGGCGCCGCCGGCGACGATCAAGATATTCCGCATACTCGTCTTCCTCTCCACTACATCTTGGGAATTTCACCTGTGGGGAGTCAAACGATTACCGCCCCACCTGGCGTAAAATTGCTGCGATGGCCTCGAACCCGCCGGGGTTGAGGTAGTTTTCCTCGTTGATGAACTGGGTCGGGGTCGAGGTGACCCCGAGCGCCCGGCCGGTCTGGACATCGAACACGACTTTGTCCAAAGCGCGGTCGTCGGCGTAGCAGGCCTGGGCCGCCGCCGGGGTCACGCCCTGCCCCGCCAGCACCTTGACCATGTCGCCTTCGGGATCGGTCCCCGTCAGCCAGTCGAGGTGGCCAGCGAACAGGGCGTCCACGGTGGCAAAAAACCGGTCCGGCGGGACACATTCGGTGAGCTGGGCGGCCCGGGTGGCCACAACGTCCGAGGGGTAGTGACGGTGAATCATCCGCAGCCGGCCAGGGTCGATCCACTCCTTCCGCAGCGTCGGCAGCACGGCGTTGTAGAAGGTCGCGCAGTGCGGACAGGTGAACGAGAAATAGGCGATCAGCGTGTTGGGCGCATCGGCCTTGCCCAGCATGTGGTCGCCGGGCAACGGGTCCAGCAACTTGTGGCGCGGCAGCTCCTGGGCGCGCAGATCGTCGGGCACGAACAAGGCCCCCAGCGCCGCCACCAGGACGCTGCGCCGGTTGACCACCCGGGCGCCAAGCCGGGTGAGCGCCGCCCTGAGATCGGGGTCCTTCACGGCGGCGGCCCGGGCGGCAACCTCGGTCACGGTCCGCGGATCGGGCGCCGGGGTCGGGCGTGGCGCGACCGACTGGGCAATGGTGCCCTGGACCAGCCGGATATCGTCGATCATCCGGTGCCCGAAATAGGCGTTCACCTTCTCCACGAGCTGGCTCGTCTGGTGTTGCACTTCCAAGGCGGCCGCCCCTGAGACGCGCAGTCGCAAGGCCTTCCCAGCGCGGGCGCCGCGACCGGCCAGCAGCGCATCGGGACGCGTGGTGCGGGCCAGGTCGGGACCGACGACGGCCGACCATTCGGCCCTGAGGCGCGCGATCGAAGCGCCGCGACCTTTGGCGATCCCGGAGGTGAGCCGCTGGGCCAGACCGCCGATGGCACGGAAGCCGTTTTCCCGCATGGACCCTTTCAAACCCTGTTCCTTATGGTAGGCCACAGCCCCTTACATGACCATGACCCACGCCTCACGTTTGCTTGCCTGGTACGACCGACATCGTCGCACCCTGCCGTGGCGCGCGCCGTCGGGGGAGCGCACCCCGCCCTACCTGGTGTGGCTGTCGGAGATCATGCTGCAGCAGACCACCGTGGCCACGGTCGGCGACTATTACCGCCGATTTATCGAGCGCTGGCCTACCGTCGAGGCACTGGCCGCCGCCCCGCTCGACGAGGTGCTCTCGGCCTGGGCCGGGCTCGGCTATTACGCGCGCGCCCGCAATCTTCACGCCTGTGCCAAAGCTGTCGCGGCCGACCACAACGGCCGCTTCCCCGAGGATGAGGCCGGATTGCGCGCGCTGCCCGGCATCGGCCCCTACACCGCCGCCGCCATCCGCGCGATCGCCTTCGACCACAAAGCCTCGGCGGTCGACGGCAATGTCGAGCGGGTGATCGCCCGCCTGCAAGCGATCGAAACGCCGCTGCCCGACGCCAAGATCGAGATCCATCTCAGCGCCGCCGAGCTGGTGCCCGCCGAGCGCGCCGGCGACTACGCCCAGGCGATGATGGATCTCGGCGCCACGGTCTGCACGCCGCGCAAGCCGCTCTGCGTCATCTGTCCGCTGGGCCGTGGCTGTCGTGCGCTGAAACTCGGCATCGCCGAGACCTTGCCGCGGCGATCCCCGAAGGCTGCGAAGCCGACCCGCCGCGGGCTCGCCTTCGTGCTGGCGCGCAAGGACGGCGCCATCCTGCTGCGCAAGCGGCCGACCAAGGGCCTTTTGGGCGGCATGGACGAGGTGCCGTCGAGCCCGTGGCGCGAGGGCAGGTTCGTCGCCACGGACGCGCTGGGCGACGCGCCGGTGCCGGCGCGCTGGACGATCATGGACGGGCTGGTCCGCCACACGTTTACGCATTTCCATCTCGAGCTCAGCGTGGCGCGCGCCACCGCCACCACCGATCGCCTGGCCCGACTGCTGCCCGGCAGTGCCTGGTGCACCCTCGATCTCCTCGACGAGCGCGCGCTCCCTACCGTGATGCGCAAGGTGATCGAAAAGGCCAGCCTTTCGTAGCCTGAAGTGGACCATTTCGCGGCACACCTCGTTGTGCCACGCGTTGTCCCGCTGCCTGTGCCGAAAAGCAGGGTCAAGCCCTTGATCTGGCAGGCCAATCGCCCCCCGACAAACTGTGCCACCGAGCCCGGCCCGAGGCCGCCATGAGTGTTCGCCGGCGGAACGCCGGAGTGGACCATTTCGTGGACCATAAAAACGCCCGGAAGCGGAGCCGCCGGGCGTCTTTGGGGCCTGCGTCAGACGCGGCCCATCGTAGGATAAATCCTAGCCGAAACCTGCGGATTCTGCAAATCGCAGAAAGCGCCGCCTAGATGAGATTGGGTTTCGGCAGGCTCGTAGGAAGGATCTCGATCACCGAGTAGCCGTCCCGCTCGAGCGAGACGGCTTGAAGCTGGGCTTCCTTGAGGGTCGAGTAGGCGATGCCGATACGGCGGCCGCCCTTGGGTTTTTCGACCCAGACCATGTGTTTGCCGATTGCGGTTGTTGTCATGGCGGCACCCTATACAGGCAAACGCCGCCATTAGCGAACAAAGCCCGCATCAAATCCCCATATGCGTCTTGACAAGAAATGAATATAAATTCATTTCTTTACGCATGGCCTACCGGCGCACCGAACGGGTCCAGGAGCAGCTTCAGGACAAGCGCGATCGCATCCTGCAGGCGGTCCGTGCAGTCGTGGCCGAGGTCGGCTTTCGCGGCGCCCAGGTGGCGGTCGTGGCCGAAGCGGCGGGGGTGGCGACGGGCACGGTCTACCGGCATTTCCCGTCCAAGGGCGAGCTGTTCGCCGAGGCGCTGGCCCTGAATGCCGGCCACGAAGTGAGCGTCATGCAGGCCGTGGCCGACAGCGAGGGAACAGCCACGGCCCGGCTGGCCGACGCGATACGCGTGTTCGCGCTCCGCGCCGTGCGGGCGCGGCGGCTGGCCTGGGCGATGATCGCCGAACCGGCCGAGCCCGAAGTCGACGCCGCCCGCCTGAAATCCCGTCGCGCCTTCGCCGATGTGCTGCAAGGCCTGATCGAGGACGGCATCGCTGGCGCCGAGTTCCCGCCACAGAACGCCCGCATCGCCGCCGCCGGCCTGATCGGCGCCCTGACCGAGGGACTGGTCGGCCCGCTGGCACAGGACGCGGAAGCGCCCAACGCCTTGTCCCTGTCGCGCGAGATCACCGCCTTCTGCCTACAAGCCGTCTCCGCCCGGCCCTATGAGGAGTCCCGATCATGACCATGAGCGACGTCGCGGCCCCCCATTGGCAGACTCTCTTCCAGCGCCTGCTCGGCGAGATCGACGGGCGCACCAGCCCCGATTGGCAGGCCGACGAGGCGGGCCTCGATCCCACCCTCTACATCGACCCGACGCGTTTCGCGCGCGAGCGCGAGCGCCTGTTCCGCCGGATGCCGCTCTGCCTCGGTCCCGTCGACCAGCTCCGCGAGCCCGGCAGCGTCATGGCGCGCGAGATCTGCGGCGTGCCCGTGCTGATCACGCGCACCCGCGAGGGCCGCGTAAAAGTGTTCCTGAATGTCTGCCGTCATCGCGGCGCACGGCTGGTCGCGGGTGAGGGCGAACCTTGCAAGCGCCAGAGCCTGGTCTGTCCCTATCACGGCTGGACCTACCGCCTCGACGGCTCGCTGGCTGGCCTGCCGCGCGCAGAGGCCTTTCCGACGATCGAGAAGCACACCCTCGGGCTGCGCGAGCTGCCGTCAGCCGTTCGCCACGGCATGATCTGGGCGGTGCTCGATCCCGCCGCACCCGCGCCCGACATCGCGGCGTTCCTGGGCTCGCTCGACCGCGACCTCGAGGCGATCGATCTCGGCGGCCATCGCCTCTATCGCCAGCACGCCATCAAGCGCGCCGCCAACTGGAAGCTGATCGTGGAAGCTTTCCTGGAGATCTATCATCTGACCCGTCTGCACGCCGGCTCGATCGGGCCTTTCTTTGCCGACGCGGTCTCGGTGAGCGATGCGGTGGGCCCGCACATCCGCTTCCTCGCGGCGCGCGACCGCACGGCCGAGATCCGCGAACTGCCGTCCGAGCGCTGGAGCCCGCAGCATCACGGCACGCTGGTACACTTCGTGATGCCCAGCAGCATCTTCATCTACCATCCCGACTACATCAGCCATCTCGGCCTGTTCCCGAGCGCGCCTGATGAGACGCTGTTCGTGCATTCCATGCTGACGCCGGACGTGCCCGAGGACGACCGGACCGAGGCGCACTGGGCCCGCTCGTTCGAGCTGATCGACGGCAAGGTTTTCAACTGCGAGGACTTGCCGACCTGCGAACAGATCCAGCGCGGCATGGGCAGCGGCGCCAACGAGCGGCTGATCGTCGGCCGTCTGGAGCAGAACCTGCGGCGGTTTCACGCCAGCCTGGATGCAGCGCTGGGGTAGATAGACTCGGGTCGAGGTTTCTTCCGGACCGCGAGCCTCTGGCTCGCTCAAGCTCATGGGCGAGCCAGAGGCTCGCGGTCCGGAACACCATGACACTTAACCTTCTCGCCGATCGCATCCAGCCTTGAGACCTACTCCTCAAAGCGACCCGTGGCGTCACGATTGCGCTCGTACCGTCTCGTGAGCGGAAACGGCGGCAACCAGGACTCGCGACGGACGGTCCAGAGTTCATAGGTCGGCGTCAGTTGGTCGGGGGCATCCAGGGATCCCAGGTTCACACCGATTTCATCTCCGCCGCGTCCGAATACGGGCGAGCCGCAGCGAGGACAGAAGGACCGCCCGGCATAGTCGCGTGTTTCGCCCTCGATCGTCACCGCATCCTGCGGGAACCACGCGGAGCCGTGAAAAAGGGCGCCATGATGCTTGCGGCAGTCGAGACAGTGACAAAGGCCGACCCGGTAGGGGCGTCCCGACGCCACAATCCGGACGTTGCCGCACAGGCAACCGCCGGTGAATCGCTCCATGCTGCGTCTCCTTTGGGTTTCGACTCAATCATAGCCCCTCGCTCAGGATTGCGCGCGCAGGTCGAAGTGGAAAACCTTCGAAATGATCTGCCAGCGACCCTCTACGAAGACGAACGTCAGAAGATCGCTGAAGAATTTGCCGCCGATGGCGCATTCGACGCGGGCGAAGGCCGTCACCGGCCCGGCGAACTCGATGGCGACGATGCGGTCCGCCCGCACCTCGTTCCGGCTGGCCGGCGAGGGCCGTTGGTCGACGATCGGGAAGTACTCGTCCATTCCGAGATGGACGAGCGTGCCATCCGTCGCGCAGACATAGTGCGCCCTGGGGTGGAACACCGAGCGCAACAGGGCCGTGTCGCTGTTGTACAGCCCGTCGAAATACCGGCCGAGAACGGCGGCGACGGCGGCAAAGTTCGTTTCCATCGGCGCAGGCTAGTCGCGCTTAGTAACCTTTGTATATGTCATATACTTGTGTTACTTCATTTTCAGATAACAACGCGGTAACCGGCGAAAACGGCGATGGCGCTCAAGGTACGGAAGAACAAGTCACCCGCTCCGCCGCCCTCTTGTCCGGTCGGCGAATGCATGGCGCTTCTCGGCGGGGCGTGGACGCCGAACGTCGTCTGGTACCTGAGCGGCGGGCCACGCCGCTTCGGCGAACTGCGGATCGACATGCCGCCGATCTCACCCAAGATGCTGAGCGCACGGCTCAAGGCTCTCGAATCGAAGGGTGTCGTTCAAAGACTTGTTGCCCCGACGTCTCCGCCGTCCGTCGAATATTCGCTGACGGAATTGGGCCGCGAACTCGTCCCCGCCATAAGCGCGATCGTGGCAATCGGTCTGAAGCTGAAAAGCAGGCCGCGCAACCGCAAGAGCCTGCCTCGGGCCTAAAGCCCCGCCCGCACCTGCTGGCGGAGGTGGTCGATTGGCAGGCGGGCGCCGGCTACCTCGATGTGCCAGAAGGTCCAGCCGTTGCAGGCCGGCGCCCCCTGCACCGCCGCGCCGACCTGGTGGATCGAGCCGCGATGATCGCCCAGCGCGTTGGACGCCGAGAGCGAGCCGTCGGCGCGCACGCGGGCAAGCAGGCGGCCGCTGTGGTCGCTCAGCATCGTGCCCGGCCGCAGGAGGCCTGCCTCGATCAGCACGCCGAACGCGATGCGCGGCTCGCTGCGCTTGCTGGGCTTGGGTGTCACGTCCTCGCCCGCCAGGGGCTCGATCTCGGCGATGCGCTTCCTTGCAATGGCAGCGTAGGTCGGGTCGCGCTCGAGGCCGATGAAGCGGCGGCCGAGGCGGCGCGCGACGGCACCGGTGGTGCCGGTGCCGAAGAAGGGATCGAGGATGACGTCGCCCGGATTGGACGCCGCCATGATGCAGCGGAACAGGAGCGACTCGGGCTTCTGCGTCGGATGGGCCTTCTTGCCGTCCTCGCCCTTCAGCCGTTCGCCGCCGGTGCAGAGCGGCAGCACCCAGTCCGAGCGCATCTGCAGGCCCTCGTTCAGCTCCTTCATCGAATCGTAGTTGAAGGTGTATTTCTTGTTGGCGCGATCGCGTGCCGCCCAGATCAGCGTCTCGTGCGCGTTGGTGAAACGCTTGCCGCGGAAGTTCGGCATCGGGTTCGATTTGCGCCACACGATGTCGTTCAGCAGCCAGAAGCCCTGGTCCTGCAGCGCCGTGCCAATGCGGAAGATGTTGTGGTAGCTGCCGATCACCCAGAGCGTGCCGCCGGGTTTCAGCGCGCGCCGCGCGGCGGCGAGCCAGGCGCGGGTGAAGGAATCGTAGAGCGCGAAATCTGCGAACTTGTCCCAGTCGTCATCGACCGCATCGACTTTGCTGTGGTCGGGCCGCAGCAGCTCGCCACCCAATTGAAGATTGTATGGCGGGTCGGCGAAGACCATGTCGACGGAAGCTTCGGGCAGCGCCTTCATCAATTCGATGCAGTCGCCCACCAGGACGCGGTCGAGATTTTCCACAGGCATCTGTGGAAGATGAGTCATCCACCGAGTCCCGGTCAAGAAATTACAATTGATTCAATTGTTTACGTGATCGATCCACAAGATCGAGTCACGCGATTGGCGAGGCCTACCAGACCTAGGCGTGGACTCACATCCGAAGCCGGGGAGCGGACGCCGTCCACACCCGTCACGGCGCCGCCTCGACGAATACGTATTCGTGCTGGTTGTCCCGTGTGGTCAGCGAGCGCTTGCCGTCCTTGGCGCCGACCACGAAGTCGAAGCCGTCGACCGTCGGATCGATCGAGATGAAGGACGTCGTGCCGTCATCGTTGCGGCGCGAGGCGACCGCGCTGTGCCACGGCCCGAAGTCGAACACAGTCGCGCCGTCCTGGGTGCGAACGCGGAACCGGCCGAGCGCCTCGTTCTGGTACACGGCGGCAAGCTTCGAGGCGTCGTCCGCAGCGGGCGGGATCACGAGGCGCTCGCGCCACTTGGCGCGATTGGCCTTGCGCTGCGCGGCGCCGACCTTCACCTGCTCGGCCGCCTCCGGCTTGCCGTCGAACAGCACCTCGAGCAGCCGCCGCGTGAACGTGCCGGTGAGCCAGCCGCCCGAGTCCGCGTTGGTCAGGACCACCGCGCCGATGCCGTGCTCGGGCAGGAACACCATCACGCTCTTGTAGCCGAACATGCTGCCGCCGTGGCTGATCACCGGAATGCCGTAGCGCGTGTTGATCGCCAGCCCCATGCCGTAGCTGGCGTCCTCGCCGGTTTGGATCTGCGGCTTGCGGCGCTCACGCAGGTTCGCCGCCGAGACCAGCCGGCGCCCGTCGGCCAGCGCGCCGTCAGCCAGCTCGAGCGCGAGGTAGCGCGCCAGCTCGCGCGCGCTGGTCCACATGCCGCCGGCCGGCCGCACCGGCACGATCGAGTAGTTCATGTCCATGCGCGCCATGGTCGGCCTGCCGTCGAGACCCTCGTCGTGCGGGCTCGCGTGGTTGTCGGCGAGCGCGCGCGCGAAATCGAAGGTCGTGCGCGTCATGCCCAGCGGATCGAAGAGCCGCTGCCGCATCGCCGCGTCGTAGGCAGCGCCCAGCTCCTGCCCAGGCGCGACCAGCGCGCCGCCGATGAACCCGGCGGCGGCGGCCATCGGGTTGCTGTACTGGAACACCTCGCCGAAGCGGCTGGTCGGCTGCATGGTCGCCAGCACCGCCATCGACGAAGCCGGCGTCGCGCCCGCGAAATTGAACAGCCACTCGAAATCCTGGCGCGGCAGGCCGGTGCAGGCGCACACCAGGTGGCGCACCAGCACCTGGCGGGTGGTCGCGGCGTCACCGAGGCGGAAGTCGGGATAGATCTCGGTGACCGGCTGGTCCCAGCGCAGCTTGCCGTCGTCGGCCAGCGTGGCGAGCAGCAGCGTGGTCAGCGCCTTGGTGTCGGAGGCGGCGAGGAACAGCGTGTCGCCGTCGACCGGATCGGGCCGACCAAGCGCCTTGACGCCGAAGCCGCCGGAATACACGAGCTGGCCGCCGTCAAGCAGCGCCAATCCGACGCCCGGGATGCCGAGTTCCGACATCGCCGTGCGCACGAACTCCTGGAGTGCGCCGATACCCTCGGCGTCGAGTTTGCGCGCCGGCTTGCCGGCGAAACTCTCGCGCGTGTAGCCCTTGGGCCGCAGGCTGCCGATCGTGAGCCCGAATTGGGCGTTGCGCTTCTCGAAGGTCGCCTGGCTCGCCTCGACAATCACGACCGTCCAATGGCTGCCGGCGCGCCAGGCCAGAGCGTAGGCCACCGTCTTGTCGTTGGGCGAGGTCTCGTAGCGATAGAGATGGCGATCCTCCCAGCCGTTGTAGGGCGCCTGGGGCAGCGCGAGCTTGAGGGGCCGGTTGGCGCCGGAACGGTAAGCCGCCCAACCGGCCGCCAGCGCCGTTGCGGCATCGGCCGCCTGCACGTCGATGACAGCGAGATGCGAGTCGCCCTCAGGCGGCTCGAGCAGCCGCAGCGTCCCGCGTTCGGTGAGGCGCCAGTCCGCGGGCGCGGTAAAGCTGGCACCGGTCGCGGTGGTTGCGGCAGTGTCGGCCGTCAGATGCTGCTGGGCGCGCAGCGGCGCGCCGGGCGCGGCGAGCAGCGCGAGGATCACAAGACCGGCGTGCAGTCCAAGGTGATGGCCAATGCGGCGCATGGCTAAGCAAGCTCCTCGGCGATCGCCTTCTTCACGCCGGGACGCTCGGCCATGCGGCGGCGGTGATCGATCACCCGCGGGATGCGCGCAGGCTCGACGCCGTCGGCCTCGAGCCATTGCGCCAGCGTGAAAAGGTAGGGATCGCAGATCGTGTAATGCTCGCCCATCACCCAGGGGCCCTTCAGCATGTCGCGCTCGACCAGTTCGAAGGCGGCGCCGACTGACTCGGGCACCTTGCGTTGCATGGCGGCGATAGAAGCCTTGTCGTCGGCATCGACCCAGCGATAGCCGCGCATGCGGTGCGCGTGCGCCACATGGAGGTGCGAGCAGAGATAGGCGTTGAAGGCCTGCACCTGGGCGAAAGCAAAGGGATCGTCCATCAGCGCGAGCCGCGACGCCGGGAAGCTCTGGGCGACATAGACCAGCATCGCCGGCGTCTCGGTCAGGATGCCCTTGTCGGTGACCAGCGCCGGCACGCGGGCCTTGGGATTGACCTTGAGAAACTCCGGCGACTTCTGCTGCTCCCTGGCGAAGTCGACCCGCACCGTCGAATAGTCGGCGCCGGCTTCTTCCAGCACGATGTGCGTGGCAAGCGAGCAGGTATGGGCGGCGTAGTAGAGCTTCAGCATGACTTCAGAGTAGCCGGCTGAGGGGCGAGAAGCTCATACGGTGATGGGGGGTCGGCCCGAGTTGTTTGAGGGCTTCGAGGTGCTGCTCGCTGCCGTAGCCGCGATTGGTCTCCCAGCCGTAGCCGGGAAAGGTCTCGGCGAGCTTCGCCATGTAGCGGTCGCGCGTCACCTTGGCGAAGATCGAGGCTGCCGCGATCGAGTAGGAGTGCGCGTCGCCGCCGACGATGGTCTCGGCGCGACAGCCGAGGCGCGGCGGCGCCCGGTTGCCGTCGACCAAGACGACCTCGGGCTGCTCGCCGAGCGCCTGCAGGGCGCGGCGCATGGCGAGGAAGGTGGCCTGCAGGATGTTGATGCGGTCGATCTCCTCGACGCTCGCCTCGGCGATGGCGAACTGCACGACGCCCGAGGCGATCATCGCCTCGTAGGCCTCCTCGCGCTGCTCGTGGCTCAGCTTCTTGGAATCGTCGATCAGCTTGAGGAGCTTCCGTGCCGCGTGCGTGCGGTCGATGACGGCGGCGGCGGCATAGACCGGGCCGGCCAAGGGTCCGCGGCCGGCTTCGTCGATGCCGGCCACTCTTCCTTCGCAGCGCAGTTCGAATCGAAAGCTCGGCATTATCCCCATCGAGGCCGGCTAGACTGGGACCATGTCCCTGATCGCCCGCATCATCGCAGAAGACGCCGTGGCAATGGAACAGCTTCGTGCGGTGCGCGCGCTGGCGCTGCCGGACTGGTGCATTGCCGCCGGATTCGTGCGCAATCGCGTCTGGGACCATCTGCACGGCATCGTCCCGGCGCGCCTGCCTGTGGATATCGACGTGCTTTATTACGACGCGAGCGACACCAGCGCTGAGCGCGAAGTCGAGTTCGAGGCGAGGCTCCGCGAACTGCTTCCCCTGCCCTGGGAGGTCCGCAACCAGGCGCGCATGCACGTCGTAAAGAAGAATTTCCCGCCGCACCGCGACACCGCCCATGCCATGACCTTCTGGCTGGAGACGGTTACGCCGGTCGGCATCCGGCTGGAGGCCGACGATTCCCTCACGATCATCGCGCCGCTCGGCACCGACGATCTTTTGAACCTGCGTTGCCGGCCTACGGCATTCGGCCGCGAGCGCCGCTCCGAATACGAGGCGCGCATCGCCAGCAAACGCTGGCGCGAGCTATGGCCGAAGGTGCTGTTTCTCGATTAGAAGCAAGATCTCTCCACTACGCCTCGCTTCAGCGCGGAGATTACTCCGCGCGACTCGGCTTCGGTCGAGACGACGGAAGTTATTCGTCGTCTCGACCGGAGCGCCGAAGGCGCGAAGTGGAGAGACCTTGCTTCGACGAAAAGCCCTCGCCGCGGCTACAAGATCTCTCCAGACAGATCGAGCCATTCCGGATTGGCTGCGTCGATCAAGGCGATCTTCTTCTCTCGTCGCCATTTCTTGAGCTGCTTTTCACGGGCAATCGCATCGGGCACCGTCTCGTGCGATTCGATGTAAACCAGTCTGGTAATGTTGTAGTGCGCCGTATGCGTCGACATTCCACACCGGTGCTCTTCAAGCCGCCGCCCCATATCGGTGGTGACACCGATGTACAACGCTCGCCCATTCGGGCTGGCGAGAATGTAGACGACGGGCTGACGGGCCATGACGGCCTCTACTATAAGCCCATCAATCTTGCGGGTTGAAGCAAGGTCTCTCCGCTGCGCCTCGCTGCGCTCGGCTTCGGTCGAGACGACGGGTTGGGCTGATCAACCAGGCTTGGCCGCAAGCTGGCCGGCCTTTTCCTCTGCCCTGATTGCCGCCGGACGCCGGACGTGATGGGCGACATAGGCCTCGAACGCCGGGCGCTTCTCGACGGTGCCGAACATCATGCCCCAGTGCAGGAACGAGACCATGTAGAGGTCGGCGGCGGTGAAGTGGTCGGCGGCGATGTAGCGCCGGCCGTCGACTGCCTTGGCCACGGTCTCGATGGTGCGCTCATAGGAGCCGTAGCCGAAACGGGCCTGCATGTCCGGCGCGGGATTCCAGCCGACGGACTTGTTGCTCACCGCGGGCTCGCAGCAGCCGGCGACGAAGAACAGCCAGCGATAGTAGGCGCCGCGCTCGGCCGGCGGCGGCGCGAGCTTCGCTTCGGGGAAGGCGTCGGCGAGATAGCAGAGGATGGCGCCGGTTTCCGTGACGACCGTGTGGCCGTGTTTGATCGCCGGCACCTTGCCCATCGGATTGATGGCGAGATACTCGGGCGACTTCATGTCGGGGCCGAACTGCTTCACCTCGATGCGATAGGGGCAGCCGACCTCTTCCAGCATCCAGTGGGTCATCGCGCCGCGCGATTGCGGGTTGGTGAAGAAGACCAGCTCGTCGGCCATGGATTTCCTCCGCTAGAACAACTTCATCTGCCGCGCGTCGCGCTTGGCGTCGACCAGCGCGGTGCGCGCGGACTCGGGGACATGGAACGCCGAGATGTCGAGCCGGTTGCCGAGGCGGTTGAGGCCGAGGCGCTTCACAGCCGCGGCAAAGCGCTGGCTCAGCAGCAGCGCGAGCGGACCTTCGCCGCGCATGCGGCTGCCGAACTCGGCATCGTAGAGCTTGCCGCCGCGCATCTGGCGGATCAGCGACAGCACGCGCTCGGCGCGGTCGGGCCGATGGGTCTTCAGCCACTCCTCGAACAGTTCCTTGATCTCAAGCGGCAGGCGGAGCGGCACGTAGCCGGCCCGCGTCGCGCCGGCATCGACCGCGGCGTCGAGGATGGTTTCCATCTCGTGGTCGTTCAGGCCCGGGATCATCGGCGCCGTCATGACTCCGGTCGGGATGCCGGCGGTCGCCATCGCGCGGATCGCCTCGAGCCGCCGGTGCGGCGCCGACGCCCGCGGCTCCATTGCCCGCGCCAGATCCTTGTCGAGAGTCGTCACCGACAGGAAGACCTCGGCGAGATTGCGCCGCGCCATGTCCGCCAGGATGTCGATATCGCGGGTGATGAGATGGTTCTTGGTGACGATGCCCACGGGATGGTTGAAGTCGCTCAGCACCCGCAGGATCTGGCGCGTCACTTTCAGCTCGCGCTCGACCGGCTGGTAGGGATCGGTGTTGGTGCCCATCGCCATCACGGCGCACTTGTACTTGGGCGCGGCGAGTTCGGCCGCGAGCAGCTTCGCGGCCTCCGGCTTGAAGAGAATCTTGGTCTCGAAATCGAGGCCGGGCGAGAGGCCGAGATAGGCATGCGTGGGCCGCGCGAAGCAATAGATGCAGCCGTGCTCGCAGCCACGATAGGGATTGATCGAGCGGTCGAAGCCGATGTCCGGCGAGTTGTTGCGCGCGATGATGGTGCGCGTGGCGTCGCGCGTCAGCGTCGTGCGCAAGGGCGGCAGTTCGTCATCCTCCGCCGCGGCCGCGACCTCGGCTTCCCAGCCGTCGGTGGTGCGGATCCGCCTCTCGCTGTCGTAGCGGCTCGACTCGTTCGAGAGCGCACCGCGGCCCTTGTGCATGGGCTCGGCAATCGGATCGTCGGGATAGTCGGGCGGAGCGGTCGGCCTCATGGGGTCGACTATTGGAACAAAACAGGAACGAGTCAAGCCACTGCATCTTGCCGCCAGCACTGCTGGCACTGCGCTAGGGGATGTGCCGAGATGTCAGTCGAGCCACTCGCTCCGAATCCGCCGGATCATGTCGCGATCGAAACACTGGTCGATGCGGGCATCGACATGGGCCTTCATGCGCGGCTCGAGGCCGGCGTCGCTCCATTGCGACGGGTCGGCGGGATCGCGGGTGCCGCGCGTTTGCACGCGCCAGCGCGCCATGAACAGGGTGGTCCTGAGCCAGGTGAGCCGCCGCATCGGCATCAGCCAGGGTTCGAGCGCCGCCGCCCGCGCCTTGCCGATGCGCGCAAGATAGTGGGCATAAAAGCCGGCCACCTGCCCCGGTGTCAGGATCCTGCCGACCTCGGGATGCCACAGCGTCGAAGTGGGCAAGGTCGCGTGCGCGAGATCGATGGCGGGCGAGCCGACATGGACCTTCTCGAGATCGACGAACCAGGCCGTGCCATCCGGCGTCACGATGAAATTGCCGGGATGCGTGTCGGCGAGCGCAATCGTGAGCGGCTGCGGTCGCTTCGCGAAGGCCAACGCCATGCCGCGCATCAGCCGCAGCTCCTCGGCGATCTCGGCGCGCGCACCGGACTCGGGCACGGCCTTGTCGAGAAAACGAAGTGCGTTCTGCTCGATCGCTTCAAGCGTCTCGAGGAAGGGATTCTTCTGGCGCGGGATCGGCGACGCAGCCGGCGGCTTCTTCATTGAATGAACCACCGCCAGCGTGGCCGCGATTGCGCCAAGGTCGCGCGGCAGTGTCGGCACCTGGCCTTCGATGCGATCCACGATCAGCGCGCCGCCGGGCAGGCCCGCGCGTGGCGCCAGCACGTCATGCAGGACCGGCGTGCGCTTGCTGGACGCCAGCAGCCGGAAAGCCGCCGCCTGGCTTTCCAGCCGGGCGGCCGCGCCGGCATCGCCTTCGTAGGCATAGGCCACGCGCGCGATCAGGCCGCCGGGCAGGCGGACATGGCCATGCGCCGTGCCCATAGCGGGCAGCGGTTCGAGATCCTCAGGCGTGAGATCGGCGAATCGCGGCCGCTCTTTCAGGGCCGCTAACAAAGTGTCAGCCACTGCGCGGCATCTTGCCTTCGTTCAGGCGCGGCATCAGCTCGGCGAAGTTGCAGGGCCGGAAGCGGATGTCGAGCTGCTGGCGCAGGATGTCGTCCCAGCCGTCCTTGCAGGCGCCGGTCGAGCCGGGCAGGGCGAAGATGTAGGTGGCGTTGGCGACGCCCGCGGTGGCGCGGCTCTGCATAGTCGAGGTGCCGATCTTCTGGAAGCTGATCCAGCGGAAGGTCTCGCCGAAGCCCTCGATCTTCTTCTCGAACAGCGCCTCCAGCGCCTCGGGCGTGACGTCGCGGCCGGTGACGCCGGTGCCGCCGGTGGTGATCACGACCTCGATGGCGGGATCGTCGATCCATTTCTTCACCTGGGCGCGGATCACCGCCACGTCGTCGGTGACGATGGCGCGGTCGGCCAGGGTGTGGCCGTCGCGCGTCAGGCGCTCGACCAGCGTGTCGCCCGACTTGTCGGTTTCGAGCGTGCGGGTGTCGGAAACCGTCAGCACGGCGATGTTCACCGGTTTGAAGGGCTTGCTCTCATCGATGCGGTTCATGGCCTCATTCTATAGCCGGCACCTTGCCGAGGCGAGGTCGGCGGCCTAAATCGAGGGCATGACTGATTGGAAACACGATGGCGTCCGCGTCATTCCCGCCGGCTCGCTCGACACCAACACCGCCCAGACACCGGGGATGAACCGCGCTGCGGCCATCAATTTCGCCCGCGTCGGCGCCCAGAAGCTGTGGGCCGGCACGGTCACCATCCACGCCCACGCCAAGACCGGCGCCCATCACCACGGCCACCTGGAAAGCGTGATCTATGTCGTAAAAGGCCGCGCCCGCATGCGCTGGGGCGACCAGCTCCAGTTCACCGCCGAGGCCGGGCCCGGCGACTTTATCTACGTGCCGCCCTACGTGCCGCACCAGGAGATCAACGCCTCGGAGACCGAGCCGCTGGAATGCGTGCTGGTCCGCTCCGACAACGAGGCCGTGGCGATCAATATCGACATCACGCCCGCTGAGAAAGTCGAAGAGGTTTATTGGGTGGATCCGACGCATCCCCACCCTCACAAGCACTAGCTTGTGAGGGTAGCGGGCGGCAGCGCGTTCATACGCGCGAGAGCCCGCACCGCGCAGAATAGACAAGAACTAGGGCTCGGCCCGCACCTCCGCCGACCGATCCCAAAGATTGGGAAGTTCGCGGTTCGTATAACCCGACACGAACAACTTGGGCTCCCCGCTCGCCACCTCAAACGTGTGCCGGCGCACCGCGCCGATATTGCCGCCATAGACATGGATGCTGAGCGAGCCGCAATCGGCCAGGGCATTCGTCACCTGATGAATATCGCCCAACGCTGGCAATAAAGCTTCGACATCGCCCGGCGCCAAGGTCGAACATTCTCCCATCGTCAGCCCTCCCGTTGCCGGATCGCGCACGAACCGCTGCGACGTCTCCGAACCGCGCAGCATGCCGACCAGCCCCCACATCTGATGATCGTGGACTGGCGTGCAGGCCGATGGCGCCCAGACGAAGCTCACGATGCAGAAGCGCTCGAACGGATCGCACCACAGCAGGTTCTGCGCGTAGCCGTGCGGCGGACATTTTGCCATTGCCTCGGGCAGCCAGTCGTCGTGCTTCACGAGCTCGCCCAAGAGCTTGGCGCCGACCTCGATGGTCGCGGCCTCGTCCTTGTCCTGCCACGCGCCACCGACCAGCGACGTCATGTCCGCGATGAAGCGGCGCAGGCGATCGACACTCATTCGGCGGCCTTTCGCAGCCCCTCGCCGCCCAGCACGGCCTCGGTGCTGGCGCCCAGCGCCGGCGGCTCGCGGCGCTTGCGAAGATCGGTACCGGAAATCTTCACGGGCACGCCGAACGTCTTGGTCTTCACGCCGGATGGCAGCTCCATCTCCTCGACCCAGCCCATGTGCTGGACCTGAGGATCGGCCAGGATCTGGCTATAAGTGTTGATGCGGCCCTGCGGCACTCCGGCTTTCTCGAAGGCGGCGAGCCAGTGATCAACACCCTGCTTGGCGAACTCGACCTCGAGCAGGTCCTTCAGTGCCGCCTGATGCTCGGCGCGCGACAAGGTCGTCTTGAAGCGCGGATCGGCCAGCAGACCGGGCCGGCCCACGACCTGGGTCACCGATTCCCACAGCTTGTTGTTGCCGGCAGCAATGACGAAGTGGCCGTCGCTTGCCTTGAAGGCCTGGTAGGGCGCGTTGCGCGGATGCGCCGAGCCCAGTTTCCTGGGGTCGCGGCCGGTGCCGAAATATTCACTGGTCTGAAGTGCCGCCATGCCGAGGCTGCAGCCCAGCATCGAGGCGTCGATATGCGCGCCCGGTCCGCCGCCCGCGACGCGGCGCAGCACCGAGACGATGGAGAAGGCGGCATAGAGCCCGGTGCCGGTGTCGGCGACGGGCACGCCGCATTTCACCGGCGCGCCGCCCTCCTCGCCGGTCACGCTCATGATGCCGCTCATCGCTTGCACCGTGACGTCGAAGCCGCCCTCGGCAGAGCGCGGCCCGCTCTGGCCGAAGGCCGAGATCGAGCAATAGACCAGGCCGGGCTTCTCCTTGGCGAACGACTCCCAGCCGAGGCCGAGACGATCCATCACGCCCGGTCGATTGTTCTCGAGCACGACGTCGGCCGACAGGATCAGCTGGCGCGCCGCCGCCTTATGCGCGGGATTTTTTAGATCGAGCACGACCGAACGCTTGTTGCGATTGATCGAGGCGAAGTTTTCGCTGAAGCCTTCATTGATCGGCGGCCATTGGCGCATCATGTCGCCTTCGGGCGGCTCGACCTTGATCACCTCGGCGCCCATGTCGGCCAGCAGCATGCCGCAGTAGGGGCCCGCCAGGACCTGGCAGAATTCGACGACTTTTACGCCCGCCAGCGGCAGCATGCGCTAGAGCCGCGTGTCCTGAGCCACATAGCGCGGCCATTCGTGGGCGGCGATCTGGTCGAGCGACGGCGTCGGCTGGCCGAGGCGGACCTGGTAGAGCCAGTAGTTCGCCAGCACGCGCTGTACGAAGTCGCGCGTCTCGTGAAGCGGGATCGAGGCGATATAGAGCAGCGGATCTTGGCTGGCGTTGAGCGTGCCGTCCCACTTCATCACGTTGCCCGGGCCGCCGTTGTAGCCTGCCGTGGTGCGCACCAAGTTGCCGTCGACGTCGTTCAGGAGCTGCGCGATATAGGCCTGTCCCAGGGCGACGTTGGTCGATGGCTCGTAGGGATTGCCGGCGCCGTGGTCGGGAATGTACCGGGTCGCCACGAGCCGCGCGGTGCTGGGCATCAACTGCATCAGCCCCATGGCGCCGACGTAAGAGCGTGCCTTGGGATTGAACGCCGATTCCTGGCGCATGAAGCCGTAGACCAGTGCGCGATCGACGGTGAAGCCGCCCGCAGGCTGCCACGGCGGAATCGGATACATGGCGCCGTCGTAGCCCTTGATGTTGTGGCGCTGGTCCCAGTTGGCGTTGCCGACGCGGACCGAGAGCCCAGGCAGCGACGCCTTGAGGGCAAGCGCCATCACGGCCTCGACATATTTCGGGTCGGCGTCGATCGATCCGGCGTAGAGCTCGCGCTCGGCGGCGGTCGTGGCGCCAAGCTGCAGCAGGGCGAGTGCGCGACGCCCGACGCGATCCTCGCGCAGCAGGTCGGCCTTGCGGCGATCGAGTGCCGGGATGTCCCAGTCCGGCCGGATCTGCATGCCCAGCGCTTTTTGCGCCACCAGGCCATAGAAGGTCCGGCCATGCAGCGCCGCGCGCTTAAGGTAGGGCGCGAATTTCTGCGGATTGCCGGCCAGCAGATTGGCGCGCGCCGCCCAGAACGACCCGGCGGAGAGCGTCCACGACGAGGCCTGGTCGGGCGGGGCATCGGCCACCAGCTCGAAGCGGCGCGCCGCCTCGGCCATGTCGCCACGGGTGAAGGCCTGGAGCGCAGACGTCCAGTTGGCATCGGGCGGCAAGCCGACCTCGATCGGGACTTGCACCCCGCGTTGCGAATCGGCTTCGAGCGCGCGGGTCCGGATGCGACCGCGCCACAACTCGACTTCCTGTGGGCCCAGCGTATCGGCGGTCGATTTGCGGTCGAGCAGGACGAAGGCGGCATTGAAGCCGCCGTCGTCCGCCATGTGCTGCAGGCGTGCCCGCAGTTCGGCGGCCCGCGCCGCGTCGGCGCCCGTCACGGTGCGGGCGGCGGCGAAGCTCGGCGATCCCGGGGTCGAGCCGACGAAGCTCGCCGGCGTGAGTTCGCCTCCGCCCGGCGTCCGGCGGGCCAGCGCCAGCTTGTAGATGGCCGGTGCGTCGGGATGGTCGTTGTATTCCTGCAGCCAGGCGGCGAGCTGGTCATAGCGCGCGGGATAGCCCTGGCTCAGCAGCCGCTGGGCGCCGACGTAGCCCATCAGGGCCTTGTCCTTGAGCTGCGCCACTTCGGCATCGGCCTGGGTCCACTGGCCGGCGGCCTGGGCCTGGAAGATGCGCCGGTAGCGGTCGCGGCTTTCGTCGTCGAGCACGGTCGGCAGATCGGCCACGACAGGCGCTTCGTCGAGTTCGATGACCGGCGGGGGCGGCACGAAGACGGGGCGGCGGGCCGGCGGTGCGGGCCGCGCCGCGGGCCGGACTGCGGCAGGCCGGGCCGTCGCTGCCGCGGGCTTGGCCGCCGTCGGTGGCTTGGCGGGCGGCTTGGTCGTCGTTTGGGCGAGTGCGGACACTGCCATCAGCGTCGCCGCGCCCAGCAGAACGGCGGGAAGGATCCTTTTCATGACCGCACCGTAGTTGGACTAGGCGTGTGGCGACAAGCGCCGGATTGCTATACTGCGCCCAACGGAGGATCAAATGAACCCACACCAAGAGCGCGCCGCCGCCGTGCGGCGCCTGGTCGACGAGGCCCGCCGCATCGAAAAGGCCGGCGTCACCGCTGCCAGTCTGGAGAAGATTGGTGGCCTCTTGTCGTCGCTGGCGAGTCGCGCCGAGCTCTTCCCCCAGGACGAATTCCCGCTTGGGCCCGACGGCGGCATCTATCGCCTGAGCGAGGACCCCGACCATCGCTTCGCGCTCTATGCTTCGGCTGGTGGGCCCGGCAAGAAGGTGCCGCCGCACAATCACACGACTTGGGCGATCATCGCCGGCGTCCATGGTGCCGAGCGCAACGTCGTCTACGAGCGCCTCGACAACGGCGCGCGCGAGGGCATCGTCCAGTTGCGCGAGGCACCCGCCAAGGAGAAGACCCTGAAGCGCGGTGACGTCATCGCCTACCTGCCGGATGATTTTCATCACATCGAGACGCCGGTGGGATCGGGCAACGCACTTCATCTCCATTTCTACGGCTTGAGCCTCGAGCACCTGCCGGATCGCGTCAGCGTCGACATGGCGACTGGCACGGCCAAACGCTTCATGGCGATCCCCAAGATCCTGACGCCGCTGCTGACCGTTCAGCAGGTGAAGGCGATGCTGAAATCGGGCGAGATCTTCGCGTTCTTCGACGTGCGTGAGGAAGGCGAGTTCTCGACCCAGGGCCATCCGCTGTTCGCGACGCCGCTTCCGCTCTCCCGCCTCGAACCGCGGGCGCTTGCCCTGCTGCCCGATCCGCATACGCGCATCGTGTTGATGGACAGCGGAGAAGAAGGCCAGTTGGGTCGTGCCGGCCGCGCCGCCGCGCGCCTGTCGGCGCTCGGCTACACCAATGTCGCCGTCGTGAAGGACGGGCTGAAGGCGTGGGTCGCGGCGGGTTACGAGGTTTTTACCGGCGTCAATGTGCCCAGCAAGGCGTTCGGCGAGGTGGTCGAGCATGGCAACGACACGCCGCGCATCGACGCCGCCGACGTGCAGAAGCTTCTCGATTCCAAGGCCGACATGGTGATCCTCGATTCCCGGCCGCTGCCGGAATTCACCAACATGTCGATTCCCGGTGGCGTCGATTGCCCCGGCGCCGAGTTGGTCTATCGCGTCAAGGACTTCGTGCCGAGCCCCGACACGCTGGTGGTCGTCAACTGCGCCGGCCGCACGCGTTCGATCATCGGCGCGCAGTCGCTGATCAACGCCGGCCTGCCCAACAAGGTGATGGCGCTCAAGAATGGCACCATGGGCTGGCACCTCGCGGGCCTGAAAGTGGCGCGCGGCGAGACCAAGAGTTTTGGACCGCAGGGACCGGAGGCCGCGAAGTTCGCGCAGGCGGCCGCGGCGAACATTGCCAAGAAGATGAACATCAAGAAGATCGACAAGGCGGGCCTCGCCAAGCTCGAAGCCGCCAAAATTGAAAAAGGCGACGGTCCGCTCTATCGCCTCGACGTGCGCGATCCCGCCGAATACGCCCAGGGTCACCTGAAAGGCTTCCGCCATGCCGCTGGCGGCCAGCTCGTGCAGGCGACCGATCAATATGTCGGCGCGCGCAACGCCACGATCGTGCTGCACGACAACGACGGCGTGCGCGCCACCATGACGGCGCACTGGCTGATGCAGATGGGCTGGAACGAGGTCTATGTGCTCAGCCACAAGCCGGTCTCGACCGAGCTCACGACCGAGGCCGAACCGCGCTACCCCAAGGGCTTCATGGTGCCGACGCCCAAGTCGGTGACGGCGGCCGAGCTGCACACCTCGCTCGCGGCCACCCTGGTGATCGATCTCGACACCAGCCTCCGCTACCGCGACGGCCATGTGCCGGGCGCCTGGTTCGCCGTGCGCGCCAACCTCGCCAAGACCATTCCCGAGATGCTGGCGCAGCAGAAAGGCGCCACCCGCGTCGTGCTGATCTCGCCCGACGGCGAGATCGCGGCCCTGGCCGCATCCGAGGCCAAGGCGGCGGCCGGTGAACTGCCGGTGGCCATACTGGCCGGCGGCATGCAGGCCTGGCGCGACGCCAAGCTCGCGCTCGAGACCGGCCACGTCCGGATGGCCGACCCGCCGACCGACGTCTGGTACCGGCCCTACGACAACAAGGAGGACGTCGAGGCCGCCATGCGCCAGTACCTCGACTGGGAGGTCGATCTGGTGCCGCAGGTCGAGCGTGACGGCGATGCGACCTTCTCGGTTTTAAAGGCGGCTGGAGGCCACTAACCGATTGTCAAACAACGGGAATCGGTTCCTTGACAGGGCCCAACCCACCCCCTAGACATCCGCCCGCAACCGGGTGGCGAGGGTAGTCTCTATCGACGTCGTCCGAGGGCAGAAGCGATGGAAACACCCGATCCCGTAGGCGACCGCCGGCGTGTCGACGACCTGGATGCCCGCCTCAAGGCGGCGCGCGGAAAGGTCGAAAAACCGCAGCAGAACGGCGGCCAACGCAGCGGAATGTCGCACCGGCAAACGAGCGTTGCCTATCGCGTCTTGGTGGATATGATCGCGGGCCTTTTGGTCGGGGGGTTCCTCGGCTACTGGCTCGACCGCTGGCTGGGCTCGGCACCATTCGCTTTGGTCGTCGGTCTTTTGGTGGGGTTCGTCGCAGGCGCCTACAATGCATGGCGCGCCATCCGGGTCTATTCGGATGCGGCGGCGAAAGGCGACGACGAGGGTCGGCGCCTTCCCTGAGGTAGTTGGGGGCCTGAGGCGGTTTGTGGGCGTTGATGGAGTGGGGAAGGCCTAAATGCACAGCCCGATGGAGCAGTTCGAGATCAAGCGACTGCTCGATTTCAAGATCGGCGGCCTCGACGCCTCTTTCACGAATTCCTCCCTCTGGATGATCATCGCCGTCATTCTGGCGACGGGCGTGTTCGTCATGGGCATGCGCCAGCGGGCGCTGGTCCCGGGCCGCCTGCAGTCGGTCGCCGAGCTCGGCTACGAGTTCATCGCCAACATGGTTCGCGACAATGTCGGCGACCAAGGCAAGAAGTACTTCCCGTTCATCCTGACGCTCTTCATCTTCATCCTGTTCGCCAACGTGCTGGGCATGGTGCCCTACTCGTTCACACCGACCAGCCACATCGTCGTCACCTTCGCGATGGCGCTGTTCGTGTTCGTGGGCGTCACCATCATCGGCCTCGTCCGCCACGGCACGCATTTCTTCTCGCTGTTCGTGCCCAAGGGCGTGCCCTTCGCGCTGCTGCTGCTGCTGGTGCCGATCGAGATCATCTCCTACTTCATCCGCCCCTTCAGCCTGTCGATCCGCCTGTTCGCCAACATGTTGGCCGGCCACACCATGCTGAAGGTGTTCGGCGGCTTCGTTGTCATGCTCGGCATCGTCGGTGGCTGGGCGCCGCTCGCCTTCATCGTCGTGTTCACCGGCCTGGAACTGCTGATCGCCTTCCTGCAGGCCTACGTGTTCGCGATCCTGACCTGCCTTTATCTGAACGACGCCATCCATCTGCATCACTAACGAAGGGATAATCATCATGGACGCTTCTGCAGCCAAGCTCATCGGTGCCGGCCTTGCCACCATCGCCCTCGCCGGCGTCGGCGTCGGCATCGGCAACATCTTCGGCAGCTTCGTTTCGGGCGCGCTGCGCAACCCGGAAGCCGCTCCCCGCGTGTTCGGCAACGTGCTCCTGGGCTTCGCGCTCACCGAGGCCGTGGCGCTGTTCGCGCTGGTCATCGCCTTCATGATCCTGTTCGTGTTCTAAGCCAGCCGGCTTGGCCAATTTAGGCTTGGGACAGACGATCATGCGTACACCGGTCTACAGCGCACTTGCGGCGGGACTTGCCTTGTTCGCCGTGAGCGGTGCGGCAGCGGCGAAACCCGCCGGCATGCCGCAGCTCGACTTCCACAGCTTCGCGCCACAGCTCGTCTGGCTCGTGATCGCGTTCGTGGCGCTGTACCTGGTGATGTCGAGGCTCGCGGTGCCCGCGATCTCCGACACGCTGGCCAAGCGGCAGGCCAAGATCCAGGGCGACCTGGACGCGGCCGAAAAGGCCAACGAGGACACGCGGGCACTGGTCGCCGCCTACGAGAAGCGCCTGGCCGACGCCCGCGAGGAATCGCGCCGGCTGCAGCGCGAACAGGCCGAAGCCGACAGTGGCGTGGCCAACGCGCGCTTCACCGAGCTCGGCGAGAAGCTGAACGGCCGCATCGCCGAGGCCGAGAAGCGCATCGCCGGCCAGCGCGACACGGTCATGGCCGGCCTCGAACAGATGGCGGGCGAGATCGCCCAGAGCGCCTACGCCAAGCTCGCCGGTCAGCCGGCGGACGGTGCGGCCCTCGGTGCGAAGGTCGCCACCGCCGTGAAGGGGACCAGCCGATGATCGGCACTGCCTGGGCCGCCGGCGCCGACGCCGGCCAGGGTGGCCTGTTTTCCGACCCGGCCTTCTGGGTTGCCGTCGCCTTCGTCCTGTTCTTTGCCCTCGCCGGCAAGGTCCTGTGGAAGAAGATCGCGGAGATGCTCGACAAGCGCACGGCGGGCATCGCCAAGGCGCTGGCCGACGCCGATCAGCTGCGCGCCGACGCGCTCAAGGCCAAGACCGAAGCCGACCGCACGCTCGCCCAGGCGGCGACCGAAGCCGGCGCCATCATCCAGCAGGCCCGCGAGGAAGCCGCCCGCATGCAGGCCCGCGCCGCGGCCAACCTCGAGACATCGGTCGCGCTGCGCGAGCAGCAGGCCCTCGACCGCATCGCCCAGTCCGAGGCCCAGGCGACCAAGCAGGTGCGCGACACCGCCGTCGATGTGGCGCTGTCGGCCACCCGCGCCCTCCTGCGCGAGCAGGTCGGCTCGGGCCGCACGCAGGCCCTGGTCGACGAGGCGATCGCCGAACTGCCGAAGCGCCTGCACTGATCTTTCGACATTCGAATCGCCCGCATAAAATCAATCGCGGGCTACCTGGTGCCCCCGCCGCAAGGCGGGGGCTTTTTCTTTGGCGACCCGGGCAAACTCCCTGCCCGTGTCCCCGGCCAAGTCCCACATGGTTTTTCACGGCCTGAGGGGCCGTTCGATGCCGTGTTTTCACGGCTTTCTCGCATTATTTCTGGACGCCTGAATGTAACGCGTTCTGTCCAGAAACCTGTCCAGAATCCCGTCACAAACCGGTCGCCCGGGGCCGACGTTCGCCGTCGGCGCATTTGGTATTTGGGTCTCGTTCTTCGTTGTCGAGGGCGTGGTCAGGACCACGCCAGGCGCAGGCGCTCTCTGAAGAGCATGTTGGGCACGCCGGGGGGAGACCCGGTGGCACGGACGCCTCATGGTGGATTTCCAGGCTGGCGGGAGCACTCACGCACTTCCGCCAGCCTACAGAAAAATCCTATCATTTCCTGCCGAACCTGTCGAATCATCTCAAAAGAATCTTCGGTGCTGGCAGTGCCAGCACTTCCGCTCCTAAGGCAACGGCTTGTAGACCGTCGGGATCCGGGCCAGGTCCTGCAGCAGATCGGGCGGCAGGTCGGCCGGCTTCGACGAGTTGGCGCTGGCGCTGATCGAATCGACCAAGCCGCCGAAGCGCGCCTCGATCGCCTTGGCGATCTGGTCGTGGCGGCCGACCGCGGCGAACAGGTGCACGACGTCGTCCGGCACCTCGGCCGCAATCGCATCCCACTGGCCAGCCTTGGTCATGGCATTGAGCTTGCGGCCGAGATCGCCCAGCCCATGCTCCTCGAACACCGGCCAGTAGGCCGGCGTCGAGCCGTAGAAGGCGACGCGATAGCGCACCCAGTCGAACAGCTTCTGCACCGCCGCGTCGTCCTTGCCGGTGACGATGAAGCCGCCGCCCGAGATCTCGAATTTTTCCCGCGCGCGGCCTGTCTTGGCAAGCCCCTCCGAGAGAATCGGCATGACCTGGTTCTCGAGATACTTGCGCGTGCAGAAGACGTGGAGCTTGGCGCCGTCGCTTTCCTCGGCCGCCACCTTCAGCATGAAGGGGCCGACGGCGGCGAGGCCGATGCGCGGCGCGGGACCGTCATAGGCTTCCGGCACGAAGTTCGGGGTCATCAGGGTGAAGCGGTAGTGCTTGCCCTCGTAGTTGAGCTTGCCGTCGCCCTTCCACGCCGCCCAGATCGCCCGCACCGCCTGGATGTACTCGCGCATGCGCGGCGCCGGCGCCGTCCACGGCACCGAGAAGCGCTTCTCGTTGTGCGCGCGGATCTGCGAGCCGAGGCCCAGGGTGAAGCGCCCGCCCGTGCTGGCCGCGAGGTCCCAACCGATATTGGCCGCCACCATGGGCGAGCGCGGGAAGGAGATGGCGACGCCGGTGTGCAGTTCGATCTTCTGCGTCGCCACGCCCGCCACGGCCAACGCCAGGAACGGGTCATGGCGGTTCTCCTGCGTGCTGACGCCGGTGTAGCCCGCGGCCTCGATCGCCTGGGCGGCGGGCCCGACCTTGCGCAGGTCCTCCTGCGGCAGCGTGGTGAAGACTCTCATTTGCTCAGGCCCCTGTCCGAAACTGTCCGCCGGCTGGCGACGCGACTATCGTGGCCCAAGAGCCGCCGTCAGCATATCGGCCATCCGTCTTCCACTTTCGTATGGAAAAACATTTCGTACCTCGCTGAGAGGTGACCATCGCAGTTCGCCAAACGGTTCGCCTTCTTCGTAGCTGTGGCTGCCCGGGTCGCCGGACCACGAAACGACCCAATAGACGTAAAACAGTATCCCGATCTCCGGCACCGCCACGTCTCCGAGAAGCTGCAGCCGATCGACCTTCACGCCGTTCCGAAACTCCTCGAAAACCTCGCGTCGCAGGGCGACTTCCCGATAGTCGACTTGATTGCCCTTGTGATCCTTCGTTTCGATCGATCCGCTGGGAAAGAAGATGTCGGTAAAGGTGCCATGCTTGTCGGGCCGGCATTCCAGAAGCACGCGACGCTCCTGATCGAGCAGCAGAAAGGCAACCGCTTCCCTGAAACCGTCTCGATACGAATAGGTGTCGCCGTTCATGCCGACGTCAATTCGAAACCGCTTCGGCGTGGAGCCGCAGCCCGAGCGCGCGGACGACCTTCAATATCGTTGAAAATTCCGGGTTCCCCTCCGGCGACAGGGCCTTGTACAGGCTCTCGCGCCCGAGCCCGGCCTCGCGCGCCAATGCAGTCATGCCCCTGGCGCGCGCGATGGTGCCGAGCGCGGCGGCGACGACGCGCGGATCACTGTCCTCCATCGCCGCTTCCAGGTAGGCCGCGATATCCTTCGGCGTCTTGAGCAACGCCGCACTGTCGTAACGAGTGTTCCGGACTTTCTTGCGCGCCATGGAAATCTCCTAGAGGTCGCGAGCCATGGCCACGGCTCGCTCGACATCGCGGCTCTGCGTTCAACCTTTCGAGCCACGCGGCAAAGACCAGCGTCTGGCGAATCTCGACCACGAGGCTCCTGTATCCTATGGAATACTAACGGTCAAGGCACTCATCCCACCGGATTGGCGAGTGCGGAAAGGAGATGGTGGCGACGCCGGTGTAGCCCGCAGCCTCGATTTCCTGGACGGCGGGACCGACTTTGCGCAGGTCTTCCTGCGGGAGAGTTATGAAAACGCGCATGTTACCCGGCAATCCGTGTGAGGCTGTCCTTTGGTACGACAGCGTAGCATGCTGTTTGGAGCTTGGCTTTCTCGCGGGAGGTGCGCCGTGGCGATACCGGAAATCATCGGCTCCAGCCGCTCGACCTACACGCGCGTCGTCTGCATGGTCTGCGAGGAGAAGGGCATAGAGTATGTGCTGACGGAACGGCCGCTGCGCGCGCCGGAAATCCTGGCCATTCATCCCTTCGGCAAGATGCCGGTGCTGCGGCACGGCGACGTCGAACTTTTCGAATCCAAGGCCATCGCCACCTATCTCGACCGCGCTTTCCCGGCCCCGTTCGTCTTCCCGTCCGATCCCCGCCTCGCAGCACTCACCGAGCAATGGGTCTCGCTCGTCAATACAGTGATCGACCAGACTCTCATCCGGACCTATCTCTTCGCCTATATCGCCCCGAAAAACGCCGATGGAAAACCCGACCGAGAGACGATCAGAGCCGTCATGCCGGCCGTCCGTGAACAACTCGGCGTTCTCGACAAGGCGGTTGCCGGCAGCGGCCATCTCGTCGGCGACCGGTTCACTTTCGCCGACATCAACCTGATGCCGATCCTCCACCGTGTCCGGCAAGCACCTGGGGGCACGCAGGCGCTCGCCGCCACGACGCATCTCGCCGCCTACTACGACCGGCATGCGGCACGACCGAGCTTCCAGCGCACCGATCCGCCCTCCGGTCCGCCGGGTCGTGCCAAGCCGGGTTAGTGCGAAGCTCGCTTACTCCGTCCTGGCGACATCTCCCGGCATCTCGAACAACGCCGCGCTGTCGTACTCCGACAGTTTATCCGTCAGCGATCGCTTGCCTACGTGTGTAGACGCTACTACGTGTGGGGCTATACGGAATTTCCCAATGGCCCTGAATATCCGAAGCGGCGAAGTAAACCGGCTGGCCGAGAGACTGGCAGCTCGCAAACGGCTGAACAAAACCGACGCTGTGAAGCTCGCCCTCGAGAACGAGTTGCGCCGCCTCGACGAAGCGGTGCCGCTCAAGGAGCGCCTTCGCGTGCTCCAGGAGCGGGTGAGCAAGCGGCCTGCGACGGGGCTGGCAGCCGACAAGGCCTTCTATGACGAGCTGAGCGGCGAAGGCTGATGTTCGTCGATGCCTCGCCGATCGCCATCCTGAACCACGAACCGGAAGCCGATGCTAGGCCGCGGTCACCCGGCCCAGCTCAATCTCGGCGACTGCTTTGCCTACGCAATGGCGCGCAATCGGCGAATTCCGCTGCTGTTCAAGGGCGACGACTTCACCAAAACGGATATCGACCCGGCGGCGTGAGCCTAATCGGATTCACACATCTCGCCCGGTGTCGTTTCCCAGCCTGTTGACCAAAAGATCCCTCGCTACGCTCGGGATGACAACAATACTGTCATCCCGAGCGTAGCGAGGGATCTTTCGTCGGCGCCAGTGAGTCCCTCTACTCCGCCGCCTGCTTCACCGGATCGGTCTCGGGCGGATTGTTCGACGGCCGCCAGCGCAGGATCGGCTTGCGGGCGGCCAGGGTCTCGTCGAGCCGGCGGCGCGGCGCGTAGAGCGGTGCCGCCTTGAAGGTCTCGGCCGCGGTGCCGGTCTTGGCGCGCTGGGTGAGCGAACGCAGCGCGCCGATGAACTGGTCCAGATCTTCCTTGGCGACGCTCTCGGTCGGCTCGATCAGCATCGCGCCATGCACCACCAGCGGGAAGTACATGGTCATCGGATGGTAGCCCTCGTCGATCATCGCCTTGGCGAAGTCCAAGGTGCTGACGCCGGTGTCCTTCAGGAAGCTGTCGTCGAACAGCGCCTCGTGCATGCACGGGCCCTCGAAGGCCGGGCTCATCGTGTCCTTCAGCGCCGCCATCACATAGTTGGCGCTCAGCACCGCGTCCTCGGCTACCTGCTTCAGGCCGTCGGCGCCGTGGCTCATGATGTAGGCCAGCGCACGCGTGAACATGCCCATCTGGCCATGGAACGCCTTTAGCCGGCCGAGCGGCGTGCCCGCGACCGCTGCACCATCCTCGGCGACACGCCACTTGTCGCCGTCCTTCACGATCCAGGGATACGGAGCATAAGGCGCCAGCGCCGCCGACAGCACGACCGGCCCTGCGCCCGGCCCGCCGCCGCCATGCGGTGTCGAGAAGGTCTTGTGCAGATTGATGTGCATGCAGTCGACGCCGAGGTCGCCCGGCCGCACGCGGCCGACGATGGCGTTGAAGTTGGCGCCGTCGCAGTAGAAGAACGCGCCCGCTGCATGGACGGCCTTGGAAATCTCGACGATCTCGCTTTCAAAGAGCCCGCAGGTGTTGGGATTGGTCAGCATGATCGCCGCCACATCGGGACCGAGTGCGGCCTTCAGCGCGGCGAGGTCGACGCGGCCGCGGTCGTTGGCCGGGATCGGCTTTACCGTGAAGCCCAGCGCGGCGGCCGTCGCGGGATTGGTGCCGTGCGCCGACTCGGGGGCAAGGACCACCTTGCGCTGGGCGCGTTCGCCGCGTGCCTCGAGGGCGGCCGAGATCGCCATCATGCCGCACATCTCGCCATGCGCGCCGGCGGCCGGCGACATCGCCACGGCCGGCATGCCGGTCAGCGTCTTCAGCCAATGCGCCAGCCGATCGATCAGCTCGAGCGCGCCCTGCACGGTCGAGACCGGTTGCAGCGGGTGGAGATCGCCGATGCCGGGCAGGCGCGCCACTTTCTCGTTGATCCGGGGATTGTGCTTCATGGTGCACGAGCCCAGCGGGTAGACACCCATGTCGATGGCGTAGTTCTTCTGGCTGAGCCGCGTATAGTGCTGCACCACCTGTGGCTCGCTAAGACCGGGCAGGCCGATTTCGCCGGTGCGGCGCAGGCCGTTCAGGCGGTCCTTCACCTTGGGTGGTTCCGGCAGGTCGACGCCGCAGCGTCCCGGCTGGCCCATCTCGAAGATCAGCGGCTCCTCGATTTGTAACGCGCGATTGCCCGTGAATGTGGCGGCTTCCGCAGCGCCGCCCGATACGATGCCGCCGGTCCGTCCCTGCGAACGATCCTGTGAGTTGGCCATCACAGCACCTCCTTCAGCGCGGCGACGAGCGGGGCCATCCCCGCCTCGGTCGCCGTCTCGGTCGCCGCCAGCAGCAGCAGGTTCTCGACCGAGGGATCGTTCGGGATCAGCCGCGACACCGGCAGGCCGCCCAGGATGCGCTTGGCCGCCAGCGCCTCGACCACGGGCGCGGCGGGCTTGGGCAGGTGCACCGTGAACTCGTTGAAGAAGCTCTCGTTCATCACCTTCACGCCGGGCAGTGCGCCGATCCTGTCGGCCAGTTCCGACGCCTTGGCGTGGTTGATCTCGGCCAGGCGCCTGAAACCCGCCTCGCCCAAAAGGGTGAGATGCACCGTGAAAGCGAGCGCGCAGAGGCCGGCGTTGGTGCAGATGTTGGACGTCGCCTTCTCGCGGCGGATGTGCTGCTCGCGCGTCGACAGTGTCAGCACGAAGCCGCGCTTGCCGTCGGCATCGACGGTCTCGCCCACGAGGCGGCCCGGCATCTGGCGCATGTACTTCTCGCGCGTGGCAAAGAGCCCGACGTAGGGACCGCCGAAGCCCAACCCGTTGCCGATCGACTGGCCCTCGCAGACCACGATATCGGCGCCCATCTCGCCTGGTGGTTTTATAAGGCCGAGCGACACGACCTCGGTCACCACCACGATCAGCAGCGCGCCGGCGGCATGGCAGGCGGCGGCCAACTTGGCGAAGTCGCGGACATGGCCGAAGAAGCTCGGGTTCTGCACCACGACGCAGGAGGTCTCCTTGTCGACCGCAGCGATCAGGTCTTCGAGACCTTCGACATCGGGGGTCCGCACGACGGCGCTAAAGCCTTCCCACTTGGCGGCGGTCTCGATGATGCGGCGGTACTGGGGATGCAGCCCGCCCGAGATCAGCGCCTTGTGCCGGCGCGTCACGCGGTTGGCCATCAGCACGGCCTCGGACGTGCCGGTCGAGCCGTCGTACATCGAGGCGTTGGCCACCTCCATGCCCGTCAGCAGGGTGATCTGGGTCTGGAACTCGAACAGATACTGCAGCGTGCCTTGCGTGATCTCGGGCTGGTAGGGCGTGTAGGAGGTCAAGAACTCGCCGCGCTGGATCATGTAGTCGACGGTCGAGGGCACGTGATGGCGGTAGGCGCCGGCGCCGATGAAGAAGGGCGCGGTGCCCGGCGATACGTTCTTCGCCGCATAGGTCTGGAAGGCGCGTTCGACCTCGAGCTCGCCCTGATGATCGGGCAGGCCCGCAATCTTGGCGCCGAGCCGCGCCGAGTCGGGCACGTCGCGAAAGAGTTCATCGACCGACCTGGCGCCGATCACGCTCAGCATCTCGCGGCGGTCGGCATCGGTGAGGGGGAGATAGCGCATCGAAACTCCTAGTGGATTTGAGCCCGTTGTCATCCCGAGCGAAGCGAGGGATCTTTAATCTTCACCTCAACAAAGATCCCTCGCTTCGCTCGGGATGACAAAGTTGCTCGGGCGACTAGCCAAGACTCTTTACGAAAGCGGCGTAGGCTGCCTCGTCCATCAGGCCATCGAGGTCGGCCTTGTCGGACATCTTGATCTTGAAGAACCAGCCCTTGCCCATCGGCTCGGTGTTGACGTCGCCCGGCGTGTCGGCCAGCGCCGCGTTGCTCTCGACCACCTCGCCCGACACCGGCGCGTAGATATCGGAGGCGGCTTTCACCGATTCGACCACCGCGACGGCCTCGCCCTTGGCGACCTTGCGGCCGGCCGCGGGCACTTCGACGAACACCACGTCGCCCAGCTGCTCCTGCGCATACTGGGTGATGCCGATCGTGCCGGTGTCGCCCTCGACGCGGATCCATTCGTGTTCTTCGCTGTACTTGACGTCGGCCATTACGGGCTCCTATCCGCGATAGTAGGTGTGTTTGACGAAGGGCATGGGCACGATCTCGGCCGGCACGGGCTTGCCGCGCACGAGGAGTTCGACCTTGGTGCCGTTGGCTGATTGGCTGCGTTCGACGTAGCCCATGGCGATGGCGCGGCCGAGGGTGGGCGCAAAGCCGCCCGACGTGACGGTGCCCACGACCTTGCCGCCGATCGCGATCTCCGCGCCCTCGCGCGCGATCGCCTTGCCTTCGGGCAGGAGACCGACCCGCTTGCGCGGCGATCCCTCGGCGATCTGCTTCTGCACGACCGCGGCGCCGGGGAAACCACCCTGCACGCGGCGCTCCTTGCCGATGCTCCACAGCAGCACCGCCTCGACCGGCGTCGTGGTGGTGTCGATGTCGTGGCCATAGAGGCAGAGGCCGGCTTCGAGGCGCAATGAATCGCGGGCGCCGAGGCCGATCGGCTTCACTTCGGGATGGGAGAGCAGCTTGCGGGCGATCGGGTCGGCCGCGTCGGCGGGCGTCGAAATCTCGTAGCCGTCGCAGCCGGTGTAGCCCGAGCGCGTGACGTAGCAGCGCGCGCCCTCGATCATGACGAAGGCGCCGGTCATGAACTTCATCGTGGCGACTGACGGGGCGAACCGCGACAGCACGGTCACGGCCTGCGGGCCCTGCAGCGCCAGAAGCCCGCGCGCAAACATCGGCTCGATCTCGCAGGCGTCGGAAAGTTTCGCCTGGATGTGCGCCAGGTCGGCGTCCTTGCAGGCAGCGTTGACGACGAGCTGCAGGTGATCGCCGGTGCTGGTCACCATCAAGTCGTCGAGGATGCCGCCTGTCTCGTTGGTGAACTGCGTATAACGCTGCTGGCCGGGTTGCAGGCCCGCGATGTCACCCGGCACCAGCGTCTCCAGCGCCTTGGCGGCGGTGTGCCCCGCCTTGGCGGTCAGCCGCACCTGGCCCATGTGCGAGACGTCGAACAGGCCGCAGGAATTCCGCGTCTGGGCATGCTCGACCAGGATGCCGGTCGGGTACTGCACCGGCATCTCGTAGCCGGCGAAGGGCACGAGACGCGCGCCAAGCTCCTTGTGCAGCGCATGCAAAGGCGTGCGCTTGAGAGGGCTGGCAGAAATTTCAGTCAAATGAAGTCTCCGTCAAAGGTCGCGTTTGCCCGACGCAAGGACTGCGCCGTTCGCGACCCCCTCTGTCCGGAGACCTGAAAGATTCGCCGAAAGGCCACTCTCCTAAAAGTGGGACGGCTTACTTCGTCGGTGGGCGTGC